>Ga0068851_10000060_pt1 | contig 61362 bp, 59 predicted proteins | sample KBSCornC12_FD_66588 | JGI IMG/M metagenome (GOLD analysis project Ga0068851, IMG submission 66588) | Corn rhizosphere microbial communities from Kellogg Biological Station, Michigan, USA - KBS Corn C1-2 | ecosystem: Host-associated > Plants > Roots > Rhizosphere > Soil ...
CTGACGCAATAGGTCTTGCTGCGTGCGCAGGGCGCCTTGATTTTCGCGTTCCTGTTTCAGGGTGTCGGCGAGGGTGTTGGCGGTTTTCAGGTTGCGGTCGGCGTCGTCGCGGGCTGTCTTTGCCGCATCTTGCGCCCGCTCGGTTTTGCCTTCAGCGATGTCGATGCGTGTTTCCTGGACCCAGATCAGCAACGCGAGGGCGCCGAGAAGTGCTAGGCCGTACAGAGCCTGGCGCAGGGTGCTCACGCGCGGTACCAGCCAAGTTTGTTCATGGCAGCGGCATCGAGCTGCTTGATCGGGCCGCGCACGATCACGGCCCGGGCGCCGTTCATGATCTGAATGGACTCGGCCAACAGCTGCATGTCGTCCTGTTCGGTCGACTCCGGTACCACCAGCAGGTCACCGTCCTTCACCCGCAGCTTTTGCAGAGCTTCGAAGTCGATCATGCCGCCACTCCTTGCCCGCACTCGCAGCTTGCGTGCCGTTCGTACGCGCGCTGGAGCTTAGTGTCATAGAGATTTCGAAGGTAATCCGGGCCGTTGTAGAGCTTGGCGAACTCGGCCCATTTGCGAGCCTTCAGCGCCTTGTGTAGCACAGGGTCGGTTTCAATGAAGCGGGTGAAGGCGTCGAACTGCTGCGATTCGCCGGCACTCATCGCCGCCACAAAGTCCTGCACGTTGGCATAGCCGAGACGCTTCCAATGGAACCCCATGATCTGGAAGGCGCCCCAGGACGCCGACTCCAGGGCTGCGGTGTCATCGATCAGGCGGGCCATGGCCAGGCGCTGGTGCTCGGAGGTACCGCCGATGTATCCACCGGGTTTCGGGTTGACCAGGGCAGGGTTGGCGGTGGCGAGTTGGTCGGCGTGCCGCTTGAGTTCGGCTGGGTCATCGCCGACATGGCGAGCGGTAGCGAGCTGGCGGTACATGATGTGCCTTTCGAACAGGATCACCGGCTTGCCGTTGTCGAGAAAGCCCTTGCCCTTGGACTCCACCTCATTGACCGCGTAGATGCTCGCCAACGGTACGTCGAGGCGTTCGGCTGCGGCCACCAGGTCATGGTTGCGCAGCAGCTGGGCGCAGTCGCCGCCCGCAAGACTGGTTTGCGTCTTGGTGCCGGCGACGCCATCGGCGACCAGGCCGGCCTTCACCTGGTACGCGCGCACGGCGGATTCAGTGGCCTCGCCATAGTGACCATCCGGTACCAGATTGGCACCGTGTTTGATGAGGTTCTTTTGCAGCATCAGCACCGCTTGCGAGCGGTCGCCATGGCGAAGGGTGGTAGTCATGCGCTGGGCCTCAACAGGGCGGCGACGTTGCCGCGTGAACGGAAAATCAGAATGCAGAGCAGCACGATGGCAGCGGCCTGTCCGAGGCTGGTGGGTTGGCGTTCCAGCAGGATCTCCAGACCGCAGATGCACAACGTGGCGCCAAACAGGCTTGCCAGCAGCGAGATGCTGCGCCGGTACCGCGCATCACCTCGGGTGTAGCAGGCCAGGCGCAGGGCACTCAGCAGGTAGGCGATTGCCGCGATCAACTGCACGGCCAGTTCGATGTTCGGCATATCAGGTGCCCCCTCTGATGCGACGCCAGATGTCCCAGATGTCCGCTTTTTCTACCCACACCATCAGTTTGATGCTGATAGGGATGACCACCAGAGCGCAGAGAAAGGCGCTGCCACCGCTGGTGATAAACGGGATTACCTGTAGGGCCATGGGCGCGAACAGATAGCCCACGCCAGCCGACAGGAACAGTGAGCCCAGCCGCTGCCAGACTTTGAGATCACGCTTGGTACTGGTAACAAGCCAGGCGCCGAGGATGGCGCCGAATAGCGCTCCGTCGTCGATGACGGGCGTTACGGTGGACAGGCCCAAACCAATGAGCAGACCAGTCACAACGCTGGAAGTCGGATCAGCCATGGTGAGGTTTTCCTTGGATGCAGGGAGTCAGTCCCATAGGTTCACCATCTGCCGTTGGGGCGCGCTGGTTTGGGCTTCGGGCATGTTGACGACAAGGCCTTGCGGCAGGATGGGGCCGTGGTCGGCCAGGCCGGGGTTCGCCTCAAGTACCGCTTCGGTCACGCCCGCAGTGCGGCCGTAGAACCGCCAGCAGAGGGCGTCTACCGTGTCGTTTTGGTTGGTGCGGATGGTGACTGTCATCACTCGACCTCAGGCTCTACGGGTGTGATTGGTGTCGCGTACTCGAAAACACCATCAGGCGACACGTAGGCGCCTGGGGAGGCTCCGGTTTCAACCACTCTGAAAATCGCCAGGCCGAGCGGGTGCATAATTTCTCGGTTGATCCGCTCATGCAGACCGAGGCGGCTGATTTCGTTCCAGTCGATTACTTTCATGTCACTCATCAGATCAACTCCACCGTGGTACGGCTAATTCCGAGGAAGTCACGGACGGCCCAACGCAGATCGCGGCGGTAATCGTCGATGGTCGGGGTGGTTTCTTCGGCTTTATCGCTCCCGGTGTTGGTCGCGCTGTAGTCGCGGTAGCGCTCGCAGACTTCGGCGCCGGTACCGGCCTCAATCGCACGGCGGTACAGGTGGGCCTGGACCGATACATCGTTGATCTTGTCATCAGGTACGTCGGCCAACGTGGTGTAGCCGGCAGCCAGTTGTTTGGCTTTCCATGCCCTCAGTTCTCGGTTGAGGTTGATAGCGGCTGCGATTACGGCGGTTTCCAAGCGGGCCGGGGTGACGCTGCTGTCGATGCGTAGAGTGGCTCGAAGCTGCTCAAGATCGATTGAGGGCCAGAATGGGTCGGTGTTGATATGACCGCCGGTGACTGGTCCGCTGGCTACGAATGCGCTCAAAGGGAAGAGCCTCGGATGTCTGCGCGGGAAACTTCACGCAGGATCTGCTGCCGGGTGAATTCGGGGTGTTGCGTATAGAGACGGTCCATCGCTCGCATGGCGTTGCGGTTCACCAGCTCACGTTCGTGCGAGTTGGCCGGCATGATGGAGCCTTTCAGAATGGGGCCGGTGCAGACGGTGCGGTCGTAAGCCTCTGTCTCGGCCACGTATTGTTCAGCCGCAGCAGCCAAGCGCCGTTCAGATTCCGTTGGAGTGAAATCACTCTGGTAGAGGTTGGCAAAGGCGGTGTTCATGACTGCTCCGATAGATCGCCGGTGGTCGGGGCTTCACGTTCAGGAGGAGCGGCCTGGCCGATCCGCCCCGAGCCGGCGGGGTGCGTGGGGACGCTTGGTTAGCTGCCAGTGGCAGCGTGTTTTTTCAGGAGGCGCTCTGCGCTGTCCAAATCCTTCTTGCCGCCGCAACCGTCGTGCAGCTCGATCGCTCGCTTGAGCAGGTCGATACCGGCCTGAATCTGTCCGGGCTGGCCTGGCTCCTCGGCAGTGACGCCATCCAATGTCGCGCGGCCGGTTGCCAGGTACAGCTTGGCGCGGGCCTGGTCGGGCATGTCTTCGGCGTCGGTCAGTTCGACAGTGCGGTGCAAGATGCTCAAGTCGAAACTGCCGTTGGCCTTTTGCGCTTTCAGTGCGGCCGTGGCGATTTCTTCCGCCACCAGGCAACCGGTGGTGCGTTCGAAACGGTCCGGCATGATCAGCTTGTGCTTGAGCACGTAGTCGGCGATGTCCAGGGCACCGCTGTAGTCCTCGACGTCAACGCGCCAGACCATGACGGTGGTCATGACGTCGTCCTGAGCACCGTTGCCTGCTGCAAGTACTCCCTCGACATATGGGATGTACTCGGGCAACAACTGTGCCTTGAGTGCAGCCTTGCCCTCGTTGGACTGGATTGCTTTCAGGCGCAGCCGGTCTTGCAGCAGCTGATTCAGCTGGTGCTCGTACGCTGTTGCACCGGCCATGGATTGCTGTGGTGCCGTTTTCGCTGCCTCCATGGCCGCGCGTGCGCGGCGTTGGTGAGCTTGGGCGATGCTGAGTGCCATGGGGTTAACCCTCGCTGCCTGCGTCTTCAACCGGCGTGATGTTTTCCAGCAGGCAGCCCAGGCCGTATTCCTCGACCACATAAGCTTCGTTCGACGATTCGAAGTTGCTCACGCGGTTCCATTCCGGCTCTTCCTTGAGGTAGCGGCGGCGACCGCCGATCTGCCAGTACACCGACAGGTTGGCGAAGGTGGTGATGAGGATTGTGCCTTCGGGGATGTACGGCACCTCGTACAGCGGCAAACCACCGACGCGGCGTTGCGAGATGATCAGGTCGCTCGCCAGGGTGTTGGTCGCGTCCTGGTCTTTGTTGACCAGGGCCAGGAACTTGTCGTGGACCAGCTCGCGGCCGGTCAGCACCATCAAGCCAGGGTTACGGCGGTACCAAGGGTCAAGCAACTGGATGGCGTCGTAGACCAGGGCGTCAATGTTCTTGAAATCGCCGGTTTTGCCAATGGTGATCTTGCCTGCGACGGCGCCTTCCTTCAGCACGCGGTCGGGTGCGTGGGTGCGGTACTGCTGGAGCCAGCCGATGTTGACGTCTTCCAGCAGCGGGTGCGCGGTGCGGTCGGTTTGCTCTGCCGCCGAAACCCCGTAGAAACCGATCTGGATACGGTCGAGCGCCTGACGTTGGGCGATGGCGCTGGACAGGCGAGTTTGGAAGTCTGGGAACTTGGCCCAGGCATCGAGCTGTTTGTAGCTGACGAAGGTGTCGAAGTCGGTTTGTTCGGCCTTGTACTTGTCGCTCGACAGAGTGCCGATGCTGCGCGGCTCACGTTTTTTGACGTTGGTGTTGGTACGGCTGGCAACGGTGCCGCCCACGCCCAGGCCGACCTTTTCGCCTTCCTGTTCATCGACGCCGATTACGTTGACCTTGGTCAGGAACTCGCTCGACTCCTGAATCTTGGTTTCCAGGCGCTGCTGGATGGTTGGGTCGACGCTGAATGTGGCGGTGGCCGATTCAACGCCGTTGAGCAGTGCGACCTGGCTGAGGTAGCCGGTGAAGAGTTTTCGAGTGTCGTTACGCATGGGTGTCTCCGATAGTGGGCTGGGCGGTGTAGGCCGCAGGTCAGAACTCAGCCAGGGCTTGTTTGCCGCCGCCGGTTACCGGTGGGCGCTGGGTTTGGGAATGGTCTTGGGTTTTGCCGAGGGTGGTTTTCAGCTCGACCAGGTCCTTGCTGAGCTGCTCAACCTTGGTGTTCAGTTCACCGGAGAATTTCTTCTCAGCAGCCAGCTGATCGGGCAGATCCTTGACGTGATCGGCAATCGCTTCGACGGCCTGGCCGATTTGGGCGAACTCGGCGTCGTCCTTCGCCTGTTTGCCGCCGAGTAGTGCCTGCACCTTGCTGAAGAGCTGGGCGCCGAGGCTGGGTTTGTCCTCGATCTCCTCAAACTGCAACTCGGTTTCCACCGCCTCGGTGAACATCGACGTCGCGGAATAATGACGGTCTTTGAATGGGCTGGATTCTGGCTTCTGCGCCGAGAAAGACAGTACATCGGTGCCCAGGCTGGCCGGGGAGTCGGTCACCGCCAGGCCGACGATGTAGGCCTCGCCAGTGTCCGAGAAGCTGTCGTCGATTTCGATTGAGGTGTAAATCTTTTGCTTGGCCTTGTTCATGGCGATCAGATCGGGCGTCGGCTCGACCTGGGCGAACAGGGCCAGCTTCTTCTGGCCGTTGATTTCCACTTCTTCGGTCTTGACCGCGAGCACGTCACCGTATGCTTTGAAAGGGCTGTCGGGCAGCAGGCTGCGGAAGTGCTCCAGCCAGATGCGAGCACCATAGGTGGCTGGATTGAAGTTCTTCGCCGCCTGTTCCAGCCAGCTGCGTTTGATGGTGCGCTTGTCAGAGGTAGCGCCCTCGACGGCGACGCGGAACCAATTACTGCGGAATTTCTTCATGCCGGGAATCCTCAATGCGTTGGGCGCTAAGTGCGTTGCAATGAGGGGCATGGTCGTGACGCGCGCGAGTTGCGGCAACGGGACGGGATTGTAGAGAGCGGGACTACAAGGGGCGGCGCTACTGACTCGCAGGCGCGGGCGGCAGCATCGCGGCCATGACTACGACTGAACTGCTCCCAATCGATCCCCGACGCCAATCCAAGTTCCTGTATTGGATGGGTTGGCGTATCTGCGAGATTGCCGAGGCTACGGGCGAAAAGGAAAAAACGCTACACAGCTGGAAGGCCCGCGACGAGTGGGACCGGGCGGATAATGTCGAGCGCATCGGCGGGGCGCTGGAAGCGCGTCTGGTGCAGTTGATCCTCAAGGAAGGCAAGAGCGGCGGGGACTTCAAAGAGATCGACCTGCTGCACCGGCAGTTGGAGCGACAGGCTCGCATCCAGCGCTTCCAGGGTGGCGGTACCGAAACCGAACTCAACCCCAACCTCGCCAAGCGCAACGAAGGCCCGAAGAAGAAAACGCCGAAAAACGACATCAGCGAAGATCAGATCGAGCTGCTGCGCGAAGCGTTTATCGATGGGTGTTTCGACTACCAGAAAGACTGGCACCGGGCGGGCAATCAGCGCACCCGCGTCATCCTAAAAAGCCGGCAGATCGGCGCCACTTACTACTTCGCCCGAGAGGCGTTTATTGATGCGCTGGAAACTGGGCGCAATCAGATTTTCTTGTCGGCGTCGAAGAATCAGGCCTACCTGTTCCGTGGGTACATCCAAGCGTTTGCCCGCGAGGTCATCGGCGTCGAGCTGACCGGTGATCCCATCGTGCTCCCGAACGGCGCCGAACTGTTTTTTCTGGGTACCAACGCGCGCACGGCCCAGGGCTACCACGGCAATTTCTACTTCGACGAATTCTTCTGGACGTTCAAGTTTGAGGAGCTGAACAAGGTTGCGTCGGGTATGGCGATGCACAAGAAGTGGCGCAAAACCTACTTCTCGACGCCGTCGACCATGGCCCATGAGGCCTACACCTTCTGGACGGGCGAGCGCTTCAACAAGGGCAAGCCGGCGGCGCAACACACCAAAGTCGACGTATCCCACGGGGCGCTCCAGCAGGGTAGGTTCTGCGAAGACCGGTTGTGGCGACAGATCGTCACCATCCTCGACGCGGAGCAGGGCGGTTGCGACCTATTCGACATTGAAGAACTGCGGCGGGAGTACAGCCCGGAAGCGTTCGCCAACCTACTCATGTGCGAATTTGTCGACGACGGCGCGAGCATTTTCCCGCTAACGGTGTTGCAGCCCTGCATGGTCGACAGCTGGGTCGAGTGGGCAGAGGACTACAAGCCGTTTGCGATGCGGCCGTTTGGCGACCGCCAGGTGTGGGTGGGGTATGACCCGGCGGAAACCGGCGATTGCTCGGGCCTGGTGGTGGTCGCGCCGCCGTTGGTGCCAGGGGGCAAGTTCCGGGTACTGGAGCGTCACCAGTTCCGAGGTATGGACTTCGCGGCTCAGGCGAGCGTGATCAAAGCCGTCTGCGATCGGTATTGGGTGACGTACATCGGGATTGACGTCACCGGTCTGGGCAGCGGCGTGGCGCAGCTGGTGCGCCAATTCTTCCCCAATGTCACCACGTTCAGCTATTCGCCTGAGGTCAAGACCCGCCTGGTGCTGAAGGCCTACGACGTGATCCACCGGGGCCGACTGGAGTTCGACGCCGGCTGGACCGACATGGCGCAGTCGTTGATGGCGATTCGCAAGACCATCACCGCAGGCGGTCGCCAATTCACCTACACCGCCGGCCGCAACGACAACACCGGCCACGCCGACCTGGCGTGGGCGCTCTTTCACGCATTGCACAACGAACCGCTGGAAGGGCAGACCACTGCCAATACCGGGCGGATGGAGATTTTTTGATGTCGAACCGCCGCAGAAATACCAAGCAAGTGGCCCAGGCTTCCACGGTTGCAACGCAGGAGTTTATTCCGCGCAGTGATAGCAAGATGGAGGCGTTCAGTTTTGGTGACCCGTCACCGGTCCTGAGTGGTCGGGAGGTGTTCGATTATCTGGAGTGCTGGTTTAACGGGCGGTGGTACGAGCCGCCGCTGTCGCTGGACGGTCTGGCACGGTCTGTGGGTTCCAGCGTGCACCTTCACTCGGGGCTGATGTTCAAGCGCAATTTGCTGAGCAAGACATTCATTCCACATCGGTTGCTGTCGCGGGCAGCGTTCGAACAGTTTGCCTTGGACTTCCTGTGCCTGGGTAACGGCTATCTGGAAGGCCGGCGCTCGATGCTCGGCCCCGTGCGCGAGCTGGTACCGCCGCTGGCGAAGTACATGCGCTCGGGCAAGGACGGCCGGCAGTTCATGGTCCAGGGCTGGAAGGAAGAGCACGAATTTGAACCGGGAACCGTTTTTCATCTGCGGGAAGCGGATCTGCACCAGGAAGTGTACGGCCTGCCCGAGTGGATCAGCGCCTTGCAGTCGGCGTTGCTGAATGAATCGGCCACGCTTTTTCGCCGCAAGTATTACGAGAACGGCAGCCATGCCGGCTTCATCCTCTACATGACCGACGCCGCGCAGAACGAAGCGGACGTCGATTCACTGCGCAAGGCGCTGAAAGACTCCAAGGGGCCTGGCAACTTCCGCAACCTGTTCGTGTACTCGCCGAACGGCAAAAAGGACGGGTTGCAGATCATCCCGGTCAGCGAGGTGACAGCCAAGGATGAATTCAACTCGATAAAAAACCAGACCCGCGACGACGTGCTGGCCAGCTTGCGCATTCCGCCGCAGTTGATGGGGATCGTGCCGCAGAACGCGGGTGGGTTTGGGTCGATCAGGGAGGCGGCGCAGATTTATGCGGCCAATGAGCTGGAGCCGATTCAGGCGCGGATGGCGCAGGTGAATGAATGGCTCGGGGAGGAGGTCGTGCGCTTCAAGCCCTATGAAATTATGCCATCAGGATGAATAATCCTTATCCGTAGAAGACGGCGATATGTGCGTTTCAAAAAAATAAATGGATAGGATGAGAGGGATATATGGCGGTTACTCTAATTTCTGATGTCGATGCTGATAGAAAGATCTGGCGATATATGACTTTGGATAAGTTTATACATCTGTTGGATTGTGAAGCGCTATATTTTAGCTCTCTCGATTCGTTTATGAAAAGCGATCCATTTGAAGGTATGCCTCCAGTTGTCATAATGAGGGAAATAAGAAAAATCGTACCGATATCACCGCTGCTAAAGTCGGCGCTAGCTGATATTGAACTTAAAGCCAAAGATATGAAGACGTCGGCAGAAGTTGCAGGTCTGTTTGATGCTTTATCTAATCCGGTCAAGGCAGAACACGAAGAGTTTAAGAGGTTAGTTATAGGGCTGTGCAAGGGACATGTGGTTAACTGTTGGCATGCTAATGACCAAGAATCCGAGGCGATGTGGAAGCTCTATGGAGACAGTCATCGGGGAATTGCGATCCAAACGACTGTTGGAAAGCTACAGGCAGCTCTACAATCCGAGGAAGAAATAAGAATTGCCGAAGTCATTTATTCGAATTACGACTCACCATCGAAAGACGCATTACGTCATTTGCTAAAGTGCGGTTTGGGTCCTGTAATGAAACGCAGCTCATATTCTCATGAGGCTGAATTAAGAGCTTATTTCTTACCTGCTGATCATAAGGTCGGACCTGAAGCAACTGCTCCGCAGTCGAAAACTGTGAAAGTTAACAGTTTGGGCTTTATTGAAAGTGTGCTTATTTCGCCTTATGCTGGTGAGCCCTATACCTCTGCCGTCAAGGCGGTGAGTTCTAAATATAACCTTGGTTGTGATGTTAGAGCTTCAAGTTTGTTACGCGGGTTTGAAAACTTATTTAACTTGAGTGAGCAAGAGCAGTTTTTCTGAAGTGCTTGATGTGTAAGGCTTTTTTTCAAGTGTTGCGGTTGAAGAATAAGCTTGCCGTGTTCGGCAGCCGCACTGTATATGGGCTTAGGGCGCTGGAAATATCAGGCTAGCATTTTGGTTCTTTACATTCCCAACCGCAACGCTGACTTTGAACCATTCGAAGGCCTCAGCCGGCTCGCCTTGGTACAACACCATCTGCTCGGCGCGCTCTTTTGGCGTCGCCGGGTCCAGCCATTCACGGGCAAGGTCTGGCGTAAGTACCACGGGCCTTCTGTCGTGGATGTCCACCATGCCACCAGCGCTATCGGCGGTGATGATCACAAAGCCGTCATGCTCGCTTGGTCCTTCATCGGCGTCTGGTAGTTGGCCGATAGCTGCACATAGGATCGGCGCGCCATCCCGCCTGCGGATCAGATAAGGCTGTTTCTTTGGACCGCCTTCATCCACCCATTCAAACCAGTTGTCTACGGGCGTTATTGCCCGGTGCGGCCAAATCGCCCGGAAGAAGGGGCCGTGGGCTACCTTCTCGACACGTGCATTAATGGGCGCTGCTCGGTCTTTTGCCCAATGCGGACGCCACCCCCACCGCACCGGATCGGCGTGTAGCAGCTCGCCCTGCTGGTGTAGTAACGCCACGTGGGTCGTTGGGGCGACGTTGTATCGCTCGATCGGCTGATCACCCACCGAGTTTGCCAGGGCGTTGGGCATGCTCAGTGCCGCAACAAAGTCGTGGATTCCCCGGTACTGCGACAGTCTTCCGCACATGGCAAACCCTCTTTCCGATTGACCTTAGACAATCGTTGTCGGTCGGGGTCTCATTTCATTGACGATCCGTCGCAACTCGTCGGCTTCCCGTCTGCTCACATTAGCCGAGGTGGTGAGGTCGGCGATTTGCTTACGCATTACTGCCGCTTCGGCGCCGCGCTCACGGAGATACCCCGCAAACTCAATGTTCTTCGTCTGGGTTTCCAGCAGCATCTGACTGATACCGAATACGTCTGCCCGCGCTTTGCGTAATTGCAGGTTGAGTTCCTGGATCTCGTTCTCCAGTAGGCGGCAATGCTGTCGGTACATCTGCAGTGGGGTGGGGAGGCCAAGCCATCCTAGGGTGTCTTCATCATCGTTCATGGGTACGAGTCCAATGCTGTATACGCATACAGTAATTGACGTTTTGTCATGACGCGATTTGAGGCGACGAGCTGTAAGTGGGGAGGCGGAGATTGGGCCGGAAAAGTCAGCTGGGATAGATGAAAGTTTGCCCTTCAGCAGCGTGAAAAAACCCATCTGAACATAGCATTTGCTGGCTGTCACGGCAAGCTTATGGGGCTACGTGGGCCAATAAAGACGGGGCTTTGAGCCTGTTTCGGCCAACCGAGCAGTTGAAGCCAGAGCAGGCCCAGGCGCGCCGCTGCTTAGTCGGGGAGTTGGCGTGCTACATGTGGGCCACTGACGTGCCACACAGGGGCAGTGGCGTGCTTCAGCACTCGGCGCGCGCCGTCGTCCCCCCACCTCGCCTGCGGGCTAAATGGGTCGTTTTTTCTGCGCACCTGCGGACCACTCCCAGCGGCTCAGGCTGGGCGCTTGCTTGATGTTCTAGAGGGGGCAGAAACCTGCGGGACCCTGCAGGGGGATGGTTTTCACAACGCTTACAAAGCACGCGCGAACAGCTGAATTCAGTAGTGGTTAGGAAATAACCAGACCTAACCCTCCTAACGTATTTCCAGTGGGTCGACATGAAAACGCTGAATACCACAGGGCTGGGTATTTGCTAAAGCTGCGCACAGAGTGGCGCAATTTCGTTCCCTTCACGCTCATGGGCACGCATTCTCACGCACATAGCCTGAGAAGTGGCGCTTGCAGATGATTTTGGTTTTAAAGCAACAGACGCTAGAGTGAGTGAAAATGTATCAAACAAGTACGGCGTTTGTTGGGAGTATAATCAAGCTAGTTTATTACCCTCCCACAATGATACTGAAGATATGAACGTGCGAATCATTTCTTCGATGCACTGATAGAGCACCTCCGTCCTTATGGAAATGCTATCAGTTAAAGTGGCTTTCTCTACGCCACACATGTTCAGCTCCTCGCCTCCTCCAACTAAATAAACTCCTCTGGCGCTAATATTCAATACTCCCGCCGGCACAAACTCATAATGCGCAATTCTATCCCTGACCGAGGATACTTCATCGGTTGAGAAGACGAATCCGAACTCTTTGGCATATTTCGCGTGTACTTTCGATAATGCTTTTGCTACGTCTTGAGGCTTTTGTTTTTCTAAAAAATCAGGAAATTTTTTAAATGATTGACATTTGTTCTTAAAGAAAGCTGCGATAGCGCGTGCAAATTGATCTAGACATCGACGATACGCTAGAACATATGCCTGGTACTCAAAATCTAATATAGAGGCTCCGCCTACCCCCATGGAGGTCTCTCCCAGGAGTTGAGCCAAATTACTCTGGTGCACCACATCCATAATGTTCGACTCAACGAGCCTCAACCGGTCTTCATGATACTGTACGCATGAGAACGAACTCTGGACGTTATCCAAGATTCCGCTGACCAGAGTGCTGTACCAATACTCTTTTCTGGGGTTGTCTCTTAACTCTTTTATGTACTCTGGTTGTGCTTCCGTTACGTGATGATGGAACTCTAGAAAGGGAATGCGATATTTTTCATTTAGCTGGTAGCGGGCAATTTGTAGAACTAATCTTAGAGAAGGACTATTTGCAATGGCTGTTGACTTTGATAGGAATTTCTCCATATCTGCATCCATCGACTCATCTAGATTACTATCCATATATCTAATATACCTCCGCACGCTGAAAAATTATTGTTAATTTAAACTGCCGTCGTGCCATCTGTAGTCTGATCATCAGAATCTTTCAAAAGCTTAATTCTTCATTAAGAGTCCAGCCGCTTCAGACGAGTGAAGCCTGTTTATTATGATCTAAATTTATCCCAAGCGTATAAGCGTCCCCGGACTTTTTCACCATCCGTCGGTGCGACGATCTCTTCTGCCCAAACCGTCAGGTCCATTATCCCCGCCTCTAACACTAGCTGCTTTCATAAATCGTTTTTCCAGCACACCAGTCAGTGAGCATTCGCTCGCCATACATACCAGCCTGGTTGGTAAAGCTTCAAGCATAGCAGCGGATGCTCGGAACTGCGTTGAGCGGGAGCGAGCTGTCACATATGCGGGATGGAGTGGTACGGGCTATTTTCGATTTCGCTGAAGGCCCCGTTCAAAAGCGTCTCTAGGATAAGTAGCTCCAATCCACCATGGGGGGGCGATGGAGAAGCGATGCGAGACCCAGTGTCAAGTGAATCTTTCCCCTTTTCTCCTGCACCGAGGGGGCTTTCCGAAAGGTCTGCGTTACTGAGCAGGCAGAGGGGGTATTTCAAAAAGGGTAATTTCAGTAACCCCGTTTGGGTAATGGGCTGGAGGCCGCGTATTCCGTGGGGTTCGGTATTACAAAAAGGAGTAACAGAGAAGTAATTGAAAAGGTAATTTTTTGCCAAACTATTGTTTTTAAAGGGTTTTTATAAGAACGAGAATTGCATTTATAAAGAGTAATCAGATTACTTCAATATTACTTAAAAATTACCTTTTGGCCAAAATACAAAACTGTTAAATTTCAAGGGCTTAAGCATGGAAAACGGTCACGATTACTTATGTTACTCTTTTTTTGCCCCCCCTCTAGATTTCGAATCTCAGACCCCTACACGTGTGATGCGTACGCGTGACGCGGTGCAATCTGAGGTCCATGGGAATGGCGTGGGAACGCTTTCGCGCAACCGGCATCACTGGAGCCCTTGTATTCCGGGGCTTCGGCTAAGGGATTGAGGGTGCGGGTACTTTCGAATCTCTCCTTCACCGCCACATTCTTGAAGAAATCCCGCGAGTTAGACGCTCAGCGGGATTTTTTTTGCCCGCGATTTCGCAGCCTACCCCCATCTGTGCCCCGGTCGAGTGGTGCCTTTTGGGCATTGCCTATTCTCATACCCGAATTTCATCAAAAGTTGCTGAAAAGGGCTTGCTGCCTTACCTGGCATGACGCTGCGAACGAACCGTTGCGCTTTCGATCACGTCTGTGCGAATGGCTGACGGTTGTCCAACACTGTTGCGTGCATAGCTGCATAAGGTGACCGGCAGCTCTGCTATTTCCAGGAAAATGCCATCCATGGCCAGGGTGTAGCGTTCATCGTCAATATCGCCACAGGTGGTCCTGCTCGCCGAATGCACGCTGTAGTAGTAATGCTGGCTAAAACCGCTGTGCTGGTTTTCCCAGGCGATGTGATAGCGGTGCTTGATCTGCGGTGCCGGTGCGGGGTTGGTCAGGAAGACCGAATGGGTGAATACATTGCGCAGGAGTGCTTCGGTCAGCGGTTGCTCGGCCTTTTGCACGCCGAGTATGCACAGCACATGCGGCCCCAGCACTGGGCCGATGGACTGGTTGATGTACGCCTCGTCAGAGGCGGCGGCGACTTGGTAGCCGTGGGTGCGTGCGCAATCGTTGATGTCATTTACGGCCTTGAATCGGTAGAACGGTTCCTGGATCGAGAATCTCAGGTTCCAGGTTGGACGGATTATTTGGCCGGCGGCATCACGTTGTAAATGCACATACGGCTTCAGGTTCCATGGTTCGTCCAGCGTGATTTCAACGGCCTTGAGCTGGCAGGTCGGGGTGTCATTACGGAACACACCGTCTACAAAGCAGTAGTACAAGTGGTTGGCAGGATAGCTGTAGTTGAATTTGGCGGCTTCACACACCGAGTTGTTCTGACAGCTATTGAGAATGTCCTTCTGAATGGCGGACGCGACCTTGCTGATGATACTGGTGATTTCATTGGTATTCCGGTCCAGCATCGGACTGCCGGAGCTGCCTGGGCGCAGACCGTTGCAGCGGTTGCGCAAGGCGTTGGGGAACACACCGGGTTGTTCGGCAAAACTGTTGATAGTCGACTCCACGCAGGCGCTCATGCGTAGTCCCTTTTTCAGGAACCCGGTCGGCGCACCCACATTGATCACTTCTCGATCCGACGTGTGACGTTGAGATGCCAGCCTGAGTGGCATGATCCCGCTGGCCACCAGCGCGGCCAGTGACGTATCCAGTTCGAGCACGGCTAAATCGGTGCCCGCCATGCTGCTCCAATGTGCTGTTTTGACGGCGTAGGTGACATGCCGTTCAGGTGTGTCATGAAAGTAATTGAAGGTGACATCGGCGGTGAACGCCCGGCGCAGGAGCGCCGTACCGTAGCTGAAGAACACGCAGTGCCCGCTGGTCAGCACATAAGCCGGGCCGGTGGCCTTGCCCCGGCGATCATGAGTGTCAAGCAGAACGGCATTGCAGGTCTGGCCTAAGGCGTTTTTCAGTGAACCGATGCCGGTCCATTGCGGGTAACGGTGGTGTTTATTCTCAAGTGCCATGGACGGTGACTGTTCGGTAAGTCCTTCGGCCAGGTCTCTGGCGTGGCTGGGCCAGACGATGCTGAGCAACAGGAGATACAGGAAAACGCAAGCGCTGTGAGTACGTGACATAAGGGGGCCCGACAAGGAAGTCATTGATTGGCTGAAACTACCCAATCAGGCCATGGCAAACGCCATACAGGACTATTGCGTGAGCCCTTGAGAGAAGGTGCTGATCCCAGTGATCATGGCGTCACCACCTTTTGACTGCATCGTCTCAGATATGCAGCCACGCCAGGCTGCCCAGCACCACCGCGACACCCGCCGCTGTATACGACAGGCGCTTCAACCATTCCCGCCTGGTCAGCAAGGTAATCGCCGCCAATGAAATCGCGATCTGAATCGCGGTCATCGCCTGGGCCCAGCGATGGTGCTGGTGCAGCGCCTGTTCCGACTTTTCATCCCATTGCTTTGACGTGGCCTCAAGCTTTTCGGCCTGTTTGCGCACGTCTTCCTTCTGGCTTCTGTAGCGCTCTATCTCTTCCTTGTAATGCACCGCGTCCACGCCGGGAATGTGGGTGGCCAGTTCTGCCAGGTTTTGCCGGCTGGATTTGGCCTGGTAGTAGTTCCACTGGTTGGCGGCTTCGGTCTTGAAGATGGCGGCGTTGTTCTTGTCCATTGCCGCTTCGCTTTCGGTGGAGCCGGCCTGGTAGCTGAGCATGGCGCCGAGGGTGGCCATGAGGGCGGTCATCACGGCGATGCGGCTGGCGAAGGTGTCACCACGGTCGTGGGCATGTTCGGTGGTGTGTTCGATGTGTTTTTCGTGGGGGCTGGGGACTTCGAAGGCTTCGGACATAGGGGCGTCTGTGAAGGGACTGAGGGAGTCTGATTCTTCACCAGTGAAGCTGTCTCAATCCTGTACGTAACGCTGCAAACCTTCCACCAGGGCGTCGAACATCACGCGGCAGCGCGGGCTGTTGCGCAGGTCTTCGTGCATGGTCACCCAGGTGTCCAGCTTGAGTGCAAAGCCTTCTGGCAGGACCCGGCGCAGGCAGGGATCGCGCTTGGCCAGTTGGACCTGGCAGCCGCCGATACCGGCACCGGCGCGGATCAGTGCCAACTGTGCCAGGTCGCTGTCGCTGCTGAGGGCGAAGGCGCTACGCTCGAAGCCCTTGATGGCCAGGCTGCGGATAAATGCGTTTTCCTGGTCGAAACCGATCACTGAGTGGCCGGCCAGGTCCTGCATCAACAGGGGCGTGCCGTGTTGCTGCAGGTAATCGTCGCGGGCATGCAGGCCGACTTCGATCAAGCCGATGCGTCGCGCCAGCAGTTGCTCCTGGCTGGGGCGGACCATGCGCACGGCGATGTCGGCTTCCAGTTGCAACAGGTCGCTCAGGCGGTTGGTCAGCACCAGTTCGACCTTGAGGTGCGGGTGTGCCTGGCGCACTTGCGTGAGGATCGGCGGCAGCACTTCCACGCCGATCACTTCGCTGGCGGACACGCGCACCACGCCGCGCACTTCATCACCCTGGGCAGACGCTGCACGCTCAAGTGCCGCCGCTGTGCGTTCCATGGTTTCGGCGTGGGCGCGCAGGGTCCGGGCTACCGCCGTGGGCAACAAGCCACTCGGTGAACGGGTAAACAGCACCACGCCCAGCGCCGTTTCCAGCGCGGCAACGTGCCGGCCGACCGTGGGCTGTGTAATGCCGAGTTGCCGTGCGGCTCCCGACAACGATCCTTCTCGGAATACGCCGAGGAACGACCGGTAAAGCTCCCAACCAATATTCGTTGCCATGCATAAATGTATAGCGCCTTGGCGATCTTCGACAATTCCTCTATAGCGCCGGCACGCAGAAAATGTCCCCATCAACCCCTGTGGGAGAGTGTGATGAACAAAGTATTGGTGTTGGGTGCAACCGGTGGCATTGGTGGCGAAGTTGCACGGCAGCTGCTGGCGGCGGGTTGGCAGGTGCGCGCGTTGACCCGTGATGCCGACAAGGCCCGTGGCCAGAACGCCGCATTTGACTGGCTTGAGGGTGATGCACTCAACCGCGATGACGTACTTGCTGCAGCCCGAGGCTGTGAAGTGATCGTGCACGCGGTCAACCCGCCGGGCTATCGGCACTGGGCCGAGCGGGTGCTGCCGATGATCGACAACACCATCGCGGCGGCCGTTGCGGAAGGCGCCACCATTGTGTTGCCCGGTACCGTCTACAACTTTGGGCCGGACGCGTTTCCCGTACTGCACGAAGACTCCCCTCAACACCCGCAAACCCGCAAGGGCGCGATCCGTGTGCAACTGGAGCAGCGTTTATACGAAGCTTCAGGCAACGGGGCGAGGGTGCTGATCGTGCGCGCCGGTGACTTTTTCGGCGCGCAGGCGGCCAACAGCTGGTTTTCCCAGGGCTTGGTCAAACCTGGCAACATTGTGCGCAGCATCAATTATCCGGGGGCGCCAGGTGTTGCCCATCAATGGGCGTACCTGCCCGATGTGGCGCGTACGATGGTTGAACTGCTGGAGCGCCGTGAAACCCTGCAGGCGTTCGCGCGTTTTCATATGGCGGGGCAGGTGGACACGGATGGCACACAGCTGAGCCGGGCGATCCAGCGCGTGGTGCTGCGTAGGACGGGGCAACAGCCGGTCGTCAGGATGTTCCCCTGGTGGCTGCTGAAAATAGCTTCGCCCTTTGTCGCCACCTTCCGTGAAATGCTGGAGATGCGTTACCTGTGGCAAACCCCTGTGCTGCTCGATAACACGCGGCTGGTTGCGGTACTGGGCGCTGAACCTTGCACGCCGCTGGATGAAGCGGTGGAGACGACCCTGGCCGGCATGGGGTGCCTGCGTCGGGCAGTGTGAAGTTTGGCTCGAAGGGGCCTGTAGCATCGCCCTCTACGGCACTGGCCCATGCGCGGATCCAGGTGGAAGCCTTGAGCAAGGGCTGCAATGGGTGGGCTGAGGGCGCGGATTTTCCAGAGTTACGCTTTATAGCTCCAGTTGACTGGCGTTGATGCCGAAGGCCTTGGCAATTTTTTCCCGCGTTGCACGGCGAGGTTTGTTCACCGACTCTTGTTGGGCAAATGCGGATTGGGAAATGCCCAGGCGTTTGGCAACCTCTTCCTGGGTCAGGTTCAGGTGTTCGCGCCATGCACGGATAGGGGTTGCCCCATCCACCAGGCGGCTTACCACCGCATGGGGAATCAGATTTGGATCGTTCTGCCGGGCCAGATAATGTTCATAGGGAATCACCACAAAGGCTGGCTTGCCCTCCGTATTGTGGATGATCTGTACGGCAGTAGGTTCGCTCGTCACGCTTCTTGACCTCTTCAATGCTGACCACATGGATATCGCGATCCCAATCGAAAAGGACTCGGTAATTACCCACGCGCAAGCGATAACCATGGGGGTAATTGACCAATGCCTTGACGTTGGCTGCCTCGGGCATGCGCTCAAGCGCTGACACCGCATCGCGTACCTGTTGCTGATGATACGTATGCAACCGAAGCAGTTGCTTTACGGATTTTCTAGTCCAGTGGATGGAGTTCATTGGAAGATTAATAAGTCTTTTATAAGGTTATCAAGCGATATTTTCAGACGCCGGCCAGTGGCGGTTCGCGCTGCCCTCACAAACCGTAGACGGTCGCCGCACACACCGACCGGTATAACTGTTGCCAGTTATGAGGCACTGATATGAAGGGCCATCAACTCGGGAATCGAATCGATACAAAGTCATGGCGGTTGCCTGCATGGGACCCGCACCGCTATTGTGCTGAATCCTTTTAGTCTTTCCCTTGGGTTGTCGTGATGAATGCACCGCGTACCGCAGTCGGTCCGATCAAGGCCGTGATTTTCGATATGGACGGGTTGTTGCTGGACACGGAAGGCATCTACACAGAAGTCACGCAAATCATCGCCGAACGCTACGGTCGCATCTACGACTGGGGCATCAAGCAGCACATCATCGGGCGTGGTGCCCAGGACCTGGCGGACTACGTGGTGAAGGCGCTGGACCTGCCGATCACACCGGCTCAATTCCTGGAGATCCGCGAACCGCTGATGAGCGAGCGTTTCCCCAAGGCCTTGGGCATGCCCGGCGCCGAAGCCTTGGTGCGGCACTTGAAGGCGCACAATATCCCGATTGCCGTGGGCACCAGTTCGTCGCGCAATTCGTTTGGTCACAAGACCACCCTGCACCGCGAATGGTTTGGCCTGTTCGACACCATCGTCACCGCTGACGACCCGGAAGTGGGCGCCGCCAAACCCGCGCCAGACATCTTCCTCACCGCCGCCCGCCGCCTGGGCGTTGCGCCCGAGGATTGCCTGGTGTTCGAAGACTCACCCTTCGGCGTCACTGCTGCCAAAGCTGCCCATATGACCGCCATCGCTGTGCCGGATGAAGCCATGGCCGACAGCAAGTACCACCACGCCGACCAGATCATCCGCAAGCTCGCGGACTTTGACCTGGCGGCCTACGGCCTGCCACCTCGAGCCTGATTGATCGCGGTTGAAAATGTGGGAGGGGCGGTGCGACGATTCGACTTGCCCCCTCCCACATTTGATTGGCAGTGTTCAGGAAGCCTTAGGCGCTGAAGCCTCCATCGATGGTCAAGCTTGCACCGGTAATATAGCCCGCTTCCGGTCCTGCGAGGTAAGCCACAAAACTGGCAATCTCCTCCACATGCCCATACCGTCCCACCGCCATCAACCCAATCAAACTCTCGGCAAAGTCACTGTTGGCCGGGTTCATATCGGTGTCCACCGGCCCAGGTTGTACGTTGTTGATGGTGATCCCCCGTGGCCCCAGATCCCGCGCCAGGCCCTTGGTCAAGCCCACCAGCGCTGCCTTGCTCATCGCATATGGGCCACCGCCACCAAACGGCATGCGTTCGGCATTGGTGCTGCCGATATTGATCACGCGGCCGCCTTCACCCATATGCCTGGCCGCTTCCTGGGTTGCGATAAACACGCTGCGTACGTTGATTGCCAGGGTCTGGTCAAAGTCTTCCAGCTTGAAATCCTCCAGCGGCGCGATGGCCAGCACGCCGGCGTTGTTCACCAGGATATCCAGGCGCCCAAAGGCTTCGACGGTGGCGTTGACCGCATTGCGTATCGCATCGGCATCGGCGCTGTCGGCATGGATCGCCAGGGCTTTGCCGCCTTCGCTGATCACGCTGTTCTGCAGTTCTTCGGCCTTGGCGGCCGAGCTGACGTAGGTAAAGGCAACGGCTGCGCCCTGTGCGGCAAGACGTTTGACGATGGCGGCGCCGATGCCGCGAGAACCGCCTTGAATCAAGGCGACTTTGCCGCTGAGGTTTTGTGTGGTCATGTCGATCTCCAAGCTGTTCAAGGCGGGATGCCTTGTTGTTGGAACCGAGTATCGACCTCGCCAGCCCCTCCCGGTAGACCAGGATTGCTATAGTCTGTGTAAACCAAAAGTTTAGAGTGGTCGATATGGAAAGCTTTGGCAGTATCGAATGTTTCGTGCGCAGCGCCGAAGGTGGCAGCTTTGCCGAAGCGGCGCGGCACCTGAGCCTGACACCGGCGGCGGTGGGCAAAAGTGTCGCCAAGCTCGAAGCGCGTTTGGGCGTACGCCTGTTCCAGCGCAGCACTCGGCGCCTTACCCTTACCGAAGCCGGCAAGCTGTTTCTCGAAGAGGTCAGCGGCAGCCTTACCACCATCCAGAACGCCGTGGCCAACCTGGCCAGCGCTGAAGGGCGGCCGGTGGGCACGTTGAAAGTGAGCATGGGTACGGTGTTTGGCAATCGCTACGTGGTGCCGCTATTGGGCGCGTTCATGCGCCGCTTCCCGGACATCAGCCCGGACTGGCATTTCGATAACCGCCAGGTCGACCTGATCGGCCAGGGTTTCGATGCTGCCATCGGTGGTGGCTTCGAGCTGCCCCAGGGGGTGGTGGCGCGCAAGTTGACCCCGGCCCATCGCGTGCTGGTGGCGTCACCGGACTACCTGGCGCAGCGTCCCCCGGTGCGGGCGCCCGAAGACCTGGCGCATTGCCACGGGATTCTCATCCGTTCACCGCAGACCGGACGCGTGCGCTCCTGGCAATTGACCAGTACCGAGCGTGAACACCGCCCGCTGGTGCTTAGACCGAGCATGACCATGAGCGATTCCGAAGCCGCCTGCTGCGCCAGCGCCCAAGGCCTGGGCGTCGCCTTGGTGAGCATGCCTATGGCCGTGCCATTCCTGGACAGCGGTGCGGTGGTGCGGGTGCTGCCCGACTGGTACGTCGACGACGGCAACATCTCCATCTACTACGCCGAACACAAACTGCTGCCCGGCAAGACCCGCGCGTTTGTGGATTTCATCATCGAGCAATTCGCCGAGCAGCAGTTGAACCAACGCTTCAGCGCGGCCAACCGATGACTTTTTTCGCCCTTGGCGTTGCGTAAGTCCTGATCTTCGACGTCGACAACCCCAGCCGCACCAGCGACTCGGCAATGGTCACCGCCGCTGTCACCCCATCCACCACCGGCACACCGGTGCGCTGGCGAATCTGCTCATCCAGCCCGGCCATGCCGCCACAGCCCAGGCAGATCACCTCGGCCTTGTCTTCGCTGATGGCCAGTTCCGCCTGGCGCACGATGGCCTCCATCGCTGCCAGCGGGTTTTCTTCCAACTCCAGCACCGCCATGCCACTGGCGCGCACCGAGGCGCAGCGCTGGTACAGGCCGGCCAGTTTCAGGCGGTCTTCGATCAGCGGCACCGTGCGGTCCAGGGTCGTCACTACCGAGTAGGCGTGACCCAGGAACATCGCCGTGCTGGCGGCGGCTTCGGTGATGTCCACCACCGGCACGTTGAGCAATTCCTGCAAGCCTTCACGACCATGCTCGCCGTACCCGGCCTGGATCACTGCATCAAACGGCTGGTCATAGGCCATCACCCGGTCCATCACCGCGATGGCCGCCAGATAGCTTTCAAAGTTGCCCTCCACCGATTCGGCGCCGAAGTACGGCGTGAGCCCGACAATCTCGGTGCCCGGCGCAGCCACGGCGCGCGCCTGCTGGGCGATGGTTTCAGTGATGGATTCGGTGGTGTTGACGTTGACCACGAGGATACGCATGGAAGGTCCTTGATTAATGACTGACGTTATCGACGGCAATGCTTTCGCCGCTGACATCGGCGTAGAACGGCTGGCGCTTGGCGATCAGCAAGTACAACAGCCCTGCAATACCGGCGCCAAACATCCAGGAAAACGGTGACACGTTTGCAAAACCCGGTAACAAGGCCAGGAGAATGGCGATCACCGCCGCAGGAATAAACGCTGCCACCGCACGCAAATTGACTCCACGGCTGTAGTAATAAACGCCGCGCGGGTCTTCGCTGTACAACTGCGGCACGTCCACCTGGCTTTTACGGATCAACCAGTAATCGACCATGATCACCCCATACAGTGGCCCCAACAGCGCGCCCAGGCCGGACAGGAAGTACACGATCACCAGGGGGCTGTTGTAGAGGTTCCACGGCAGGATCAGCACCGCCACGGTGGCGCTGATCAACCCGGCGCGGCGGAAGTTCAGGTACTTGGGCGCCAGGTTGCTCAGCACAAAGGCCGGCGCGACGAAGTTGGCCATGATGTTCACGGCCACGGTGACGATCAGGAACGCCAGGCAGCCCAGCACCAGGAAAAAGGTATTCGGGATGGCCGCGATGATCTCGGTCGGGCTTTCGATCACTCGGCCATTGAGCTGGAATTGCCCGCCGCACAGCAGCACGGTGATCGCGGCAAACACCAGGATATTCACCGGCAGGCCCCAGAAATTACCCACCTGAATGGTCTTGCGGCACGGCGAGGAGCGGGCGAAGTCACAGAAATTGAGGATCAGCGTGCCGTAGATTGCCAGCCACAGCGCGCCGCCGGCAAAGATATTGCGCCACATCTCGCCGCCGCTCAGCGGCTCGCGGATCGACCAGGCGATGGTCCCGCCGGTCTGGAAATACATCCAACCGGCCAACGACGCCACGGTGAGTAAAATCACCGGCCCGGCGAAGCCTTCGTAGCGGCGTACCATTTCCATGCCGTAGGCCAGGATCACCAATTGCACCAGCCAGATTGCCACGAAACACACCCAGCCGAGGGACGACAGGCCCAGGATCGAATTGTGGTCGTATTCGGCAAAGCCTGGATGAATCGCCGTCAGCAACACGCGGAAAACCACCGAGGCCAGGTAGGTCTGGATACCGAACCAGGCAATCGCAATCACTGCGCGGATCAACGCCGGAATCTGCGCGCCATGAATGCCGAAGCTGATACGGCTGATCACTGGAAACGGCACACCGGTCTTTTGCCCCATATAGCCCGACAAGTTCATGAAGAAGTACACCAGCGCGGCACCGATGCCGAGAGACAACAGAATCTGCCAGCCGCCCAGGCCCAGTGCATACAAGCCAATGGCAAACGAGTAGTTGGCGATGTTGTGTACGTCATTGGTCCACAGCGCAAAGATGCTATAGCGACCCCAGCGCCGGCCTTCAACCTTGGTGGGCGCCAGGTCCTTGTTGTGCAGGCGTGGGCTCAGCACCAGAGGGCCGGGCTCGATGGCTTCGGGCTTCAGGGAGGAGGGCAGATCCAGTGCGATATTATTCGAGAGGCTTGTACGCATTCCGGCAGGCTCCAGCACATCGGCAGCCAGGCCGCAGATGGCAAAGTGTATGTAGGTTTTGTATTTATTGTATACAAAGCTTGTTTTGCCTTAAGCCACTTGCGTGCCAGTTTTTGATCTATGAAAACCTGGGGTAATTTCGTTTTTATAGGTTTATTGAATAACTAGCTGAATTTAAAGCGATATAAATTGACCGTTTGAACAGTTATTTATTTTTTGGTAGGAACCGGGCTATTTGTAAAGACAAAAGGCAGGAGGGGAGAGGTGTTACGTAATGGTGCGCAACAAGATGGATTGCACACATAAATGGCACCGATGGTTACATATGTGTGTACACGTTCAGTGGCTAACATAACTCAAATGTGGGAGGGGGCTTGCCCCCGATTGCGGAGTGTCAGTCACTATTGACCTAGCTGACCTACCGCTATCGGGGGCAAGCCCCCTTCCACATTTTTTACAGCGCAACTTCAGGCCTTGCTGATGATATTCCCCGCATGCAGCCCGCATTCCTTCTGCGTGGCCTCTTCCCACCACCAGCGACCTTCGCGCTCATGCTGGTTCGGCAGCACCGGGCGGGTGCAGGGCTCGCAGCCGATGCTGATAAAGCCGCGCTCATGCAGGCTGTTGTAAGGCAACTCCAGCATGCGGATGTAACCCCAGACTTCCTCACTGGTCATCTGCGCCAGCGGGTTGAACTTGTACAGGGTGCGTTCCGGGGTAGAGAAGGCCGTGTCGATTTCCAGCGCCGCTACCTGGCTGCGGGTGCCGGGGCTCTGGTCGCGGCGCTGGCCGGTGGCCCAGGCAGTGACGCCGGCGAGTTTACGGCGCAGCGGTTCGATCTTGCGCACGCCGCAGCATTCGCCGTGGCCGTCCTTATAGAAGCTGAACAGGCCTTTCTCTTTGACGAAGGGTTCCAGCTTGCTCTGGTCCGGCGAGATCAACTCGATATCGATCTTGTAGAACTCGCGCACCTGCTCGATGAACCGATAGGTCTCCGGGTGCAAGCGCCCGGTGTCGAGGCTGAACACCTTGACGTTCTTGTTCAGCTTCCAGGCCATGTCTACCAGCACCACGTCCTCGGCGCCGCTGAAGGAAATCCACAGGTCATCACCGAACTGGCTGAACGCCAGCTTGAGAATGTCCTGGGCGGATTTGTTGGCATAAGTCGCGGCGAGTTCAGCGACGTCGAAGGCTTGGTTCATCAGGACGGTTCCTACAGGTCAGTGGCGCTGAGCGCTCTATAGGGGAGCGATGGTATCAAAATCCGCCCTGCGTTGCGGCGGCGAGCATGAATCGCTAGAGTTCGGCAGTCCTTTTGCTCGCTCAACCAACAACATCTATAAGGGAGTGTCTTGTGGAAATTGCCTGTCTCGACCTGGAAGGGGTACTGGTTCCGGAAATCTGGATCGCCTTCGCCGAAAAAACCGGTATTGAATCCCTGCGCGCCACTACCCGCGACATTCCCGACTACGACGTGCTGATGAAGCAGCGCCTGCGCATCCTCGACGAGCATGGGCTCAAGCTCGCCGACATCCAGGCAGTGATCGCCACCCTCAAGCCGCTGGATGGCGCAATCGAGTTCGTCAACTGGCTGCGCGAGCGCTTCCAGGTGGTGATCCTGTCCGACACCTTCTACGAATTCTCCCAGCCGCTGATGCGTCAGCTGGGTTTCCCGACCCTGCTGTGCCACCGTCTGATCACCGACGAAACCGATCGCGTAGTCAGTTACCAACTGCGCCAGAAAGACCCCAAGCGCCAGTCGGTATTGGCCTTCAAGACCCTCTACTACCGCGTGATCGCCGCCGGCGACTCCTACAACGACACCACCATGCTGGGCGAAGCCGACCGTGGGATTCTGTTCCATGCGCCGGAGAATGTGATCCGCGAGTTCCCGCAGTTCCCGGCGGTGCACACGTTTGAGGCGTTGAAGCAGGAATTTATCAAGGCGTCGAATCGGTCGTTGAGCCTGTAAGGCTTTCAGCGCGGCTGATGGCCTCTTCGCAGGCAAGCCAGCTCCCACACTTGACCGAGTTCCATCATGAGAATGCAGTCAAATGTGGGAGCGGGCTTGCCCGCGAAGAGGCCAGCCCAGTCACTACAAACCGTCCAGTGTCTCCAACAACACCCGCACCTTCGTCAGCGACTCCTGATACTCCGCCTCCCACTGCGAATCCGCCACAATCCCGCCGCCGCCCCAGCAGCACACCTGGCCATCCTTGACAAGCAAACTGCGGATGGCGATCGAACTGTCCATCTCGCCGCGCACATCCAGGTACACCAGCGAGCCGCAGTACAACCCACGGCGAGTCGGCTCCAGCTCGTCGATGATCTGCATCGCACGGATCTTCGGCGCGCCGGTGATGGAGCCGCCGGGGAAGCTGCCGGCGATCAGGTCGAGCGCGTCCTTGCCGTCGGCCAGCTCGCCGATGACGCTGCTCACTAGGTGGTGCACGTTGGGGTAGCTTTCCAGGCTGAACAGCTCCGGCACGCTGACCGAGCCGGTGCGGCAGGTACGCCCCAGGTCGTTGCGCAGCAGGTCGACAATCATCAGGTTTTCGGCGCGGTCCTTGGGGCTGGCCAGCAGTTCGGCGGCGTTGGCGGCGTCTTCCTCAGGCGTCAGGCCGCGTGGGCGGGTGCCTTTGATGGGGCGGGTTTCGACCTGGCGTTTGCTGATGTGCACGAAACGCTCTGGCGACAGGCTCAGCACCGCGCCGTCGTCCGGCAGGCTCTGGAACCCGGAGAACGGCGTCGGGCAAGCTTCGCGCAGGGCGCAGTAAGCGACCCATGGATCGCCGATGCACGGGGCCCGGAAACGCTGGGCAAAGTTCACCTGGTAGCAGTCGCCGGCCTGGATGTAATCCTGGATGCGCACGATAGCCTGGCGGTAGGCCTCGGCGGTGAGGTCCGGCGCCATGGGACCGTTCAACTTGAAGATTGCCGCGCTGTCGGCGACCGGCTGGCCGAACAGAGTGATCAAGCGTTGCTGCTCGCTATCGGCCAGTGTCGGATGAAACACGAGCTGGCTGGTCTGCGCCTGATGATCACTGATCAATGCCCAGGCATACAGCCCGAAGCGCGCATCCGGCAGGTGCAGGTCATCCGCGGCAAGGTGCGGCATGTGCTCCAGGTGTCGGCCAAAGTCATAGCTCAGGTAACCGATCAACCCACCGGCAAACGGCAGCTCATAACCAGCAGGCAGATCCGCCTCGCCCAACTGCGTAAGATTTGCACGCAAGCGTTGCAGGAAATCACTGCCGCTTTCGTCGTGCGATACCGTCAATGTCGTGTGTGGCCACGCGCTCAACAGGTCATACCGTCCGCGCTCGGCTGCCGGTCGGCCGCTGTCCAGCAGCACTGCGCCAGGCGCATGGCGAATCGCCGCGAAATACTCGGCGGGGTTGGCCCGGTAGGGCAGCGGGTGTACGGAGCAGGTCAACATGCGGGGTGGATCAGCCATTGGCGCGGGGGAGGGGATTGTAGTCCCCCGTAGGATTTGCTCCTAGGGGGGATGTCGGGGATAGACAGATTGAAGACCTGATCAGCCTTCGACGGGGGGAATATGCCCAAACATTTCCTGCACGAACTTCACCCGTTCTTCCGGGGTTTCCGTCACGCCAGCGGCGTTCAGCGCTTCCAACCGTGCTTCCACCGCATGGGTGCGCAGGGTCAGGCCGCAGTCATTGGCAATCTGGATATTCAGCCCAGGCCGCGCATTCAGTTCCAGGATCAACGGGCCTTTTTCCTGGTCCAGCACCATGTCCACGCCGATATAGCCCAGCCCGCACAGCTCATAGCAGCCGGCGGCGAGCTTCATGAAACCGTCCCAGTTGGGCAGCTGCACGCCATCCACCGCATTGGTGGTGTCGGGGTGTTTGGTAATGATGTTGTTCAGCCAGGTGCCGCGCAGGGTCAGGCCGGTGGCGAGGTCCACGCCGACGCCAATTGCACCCTGGTGCAGGTTGGCCTTGCCGCCCGACTGGCGGGTCGGCAAGCGCAGCATCGCCATCACCGGGTAGCCCATCAGCACGATGATGCGAATGTCCGGCACGCCTTCATAGCTGATGCTCTTGAAGATCTGGTCGGGCACCACACGGTATTCGATCAACGCACGATCACGGTGGCCGCCCAGGGAATACAGGCCAGTGAGGATGCTGGAAATCTGATGCTCGATCTCTTCATGGCTGATGATCTTGCCCGACACCGTGCGATAGCGCCCTTCAAAGCGGTCGGCGACCACCAGGATGCCGTCCCCGCCGGCGCCCTGGGCCGGCTTGATCACGAAGTCGCTGCGCCCGCCGATGATCTCGTCGAGCTTGTCGATTTCTTTCTCGGTGCTGATCACCCCGTACATTTCCGGTACATGGATGCCGGCCGCCAGCGCGCGCTCCTTGGTGATGATCTTGTCATCCACGATCGGGTACAGGCTGCGCTTGTTGTACTTGAGCACGTAGTCGGCGTTACGCCGGTTGATGCCCATGATCCCGCGCGCTTCCAGGGCTTTCCAGGTCTTCCAGAAACCGAACATTACCGGTCAGCCTTCAAGAACGCCTTGAAACGCACCAGCTCGGTCAGGCGGTAACCGCGATAACGCCCCATGGCCAGCATGAACCCCACCAGGATCAGCAGGATCGCCGGGAAGGTGAACACGAAGTAGATCAGCTCCGGCACGCTCATGATCAGGTGCGCCAGGGACGCCGCGAACAGCGTACCAATCGCCACCTTCAGCGCATGGTTGGCGCCGCGTTCCTCCCAGGTGATGGACAGGCGTTCGATGGTCATGGTCAGGATCACCATGGGGAACAGCGCCACCGACAACCCGCGCTCCAGCCCCAGCTTATGGCTGAACAGGCTGATGGCCGCAATCAGCACCACGACGAAGGTCAGCACCACCGACAACCTTGGCAGCATCTGCAATTTCAGGTGTTCCAGGTACGACCTGAGGGACAGTCCCAGCGCCGTGATAATCGTAAACAGCACAATCCCGAAGCCCAGCTGCGTCTCGCGGAACGCCAGGGCGATCAGCACCGGGGTGAACGTGCCGAGTGTCTGCAGGCCGATCAGGTTGCGCAGGATAAGGATCACCAGCACGCCAATCGGGATCATCACCATGATCATGAAGGTCTGCTGGGTTTGCAGCGGCAGGCCGTACAGCGAGTATTCGAGGAAGTTGGCGTCGGTGTTCTCGTCGGTCAGCTTGGCCAGGCGAATCGCGTTCATCTCGCTGTTGTTCAGACTGAAGGTCACCATGGCCTTCTTGCCGCCCTCGACGGTGATCAGGTTTTCATCACCGGTCCACCACAGCAGGCGGTCGGCGGGCAGGCCCTGTTCGCCGGTTTCCGGGTTGAAGTACAACCAGTCATTGCCGTTGAAGCTGCGCAACCACAGTTCCGGGGTTTGCGGCTGGTCGGCGACCAGGCGGATGGTGTGGACCTTTTCCACCGGCACGTGGGCGATGGACAGCAGCAGTTCGACGATCTTGGCCTTGTGTGGCGTCGAAGGGTCGCCCGCCAGCAGCAGTTTCACATTGTCGTCGTTGAGGTTGTTGGTGCGCTTGATCGCTTCGGTGATAAACGTCTCGACGTCGGCCGAGTGCTGGCGGATCGGCGCCAGCAGGGCTTCGGCGGCAATCTTTTCCGGGCCTTCCACGGCGATGCTGTCACGGAAGGTGGGGCCTTTGACCTTGACCTTCTCGCCGCTGTAGCGCTTGGTCAGCACCAGGCGGTAGTACAGGGTCTGGTTACCCTTGGCGCGGCGCGCCGACCAGGTGACCTTGCGGTTGCCGTCGATGCGGTTGACGCTCACCCCGTAGTTATTCGAGATGAAGCTTTCGTTGAGGCTGACGAAGTCGCGGCTCAGGGGCGGCACGAACATCTGGATCTTCACCGGGTCTTTCGGGTTGGCGACGAACTCGACCTTGGCGTCGATGTTCCACAAGTCGTCGGTGGCGTCCTCGGTGACGGGGATCCCCAGCACGAAGATCTGATAAGCGGTGACCGAAATACCCAAAACCACCAGGATGGTGATCAGGATCTTCAGGTGCAGGGTCAGAGAGCGCATTCGGTTTACTCGGCGGTATGAGCGTCGGCGGCGCAGGCGGGTTTGCCTGCTGCGTATTTAAGACTGGGGTCGACCAGCGCATCAAAGCGTTTCAGCGCTTCGGAGCCGATCAGCAGCGGGTATTGGAATGCGCTGCGGTCAGTCAAGTTCACTTCGATGCTGCGTAAAGCAGTGCCCATGCAGATATCCAGGGCAATCACCGGACGGGCGGTGTAGTTCTTGTCCTCATCGGGGTCGTAGTCACCGGCGCGGCGCTTGATCTTGCTGACGCGGGCCAGGGGACGCTCGATGGGATGGGAATGGGCGGTGTCGATGGCCAGGTAGAAGCGCACCCAGGATTCGCCGTTGCGCTTGAAGCGCTTGATATCACGGGCACTGAGCGAGGCGGTCTTGGCACCGGTATCCAGTTTGGCGGCGACTTCCAGGTCGATACCGGCCAACTGGGCGTATTCGTTGAGGCCATACACGGTCTTCTCGGCGGCAGCGCCGAGGCTGGGTGCGGTCAACAGGCACATCAATAGAAGGAAGGGTTTGAGTCTCATAGATCCCGAGGCGGCAGTGCGATGTTCAATTCAAGGCGACTGGCATTGCTGCGCAAACTCCCTCGTACGCCGTTTCATCCAATGATGTCAGGCAAAAGTGCCGGGCATTCTAACATGATGCTTTTTTGGCGCCAGCGCTGGCAGGCGGCCATGCTCTGCTAGGGTGCAACCCTGGTTATTAGACGATTGTCGACAATGTGTATTTATTCTTTGACTATCCTAGGCTGATTGGCTAGTTTTTGCGGCATTGCTTTCAAAGGTGTCGACAATATGCTGGATCAGCTGGAATCCCCAGTAGTGGCGCAAGACGATTCACAGACCATGTCCGAGAACGTCTTCCGGCGTATCCAGGCCGCCATCGTCAAGGGCGAGATCGCCCCGGGCAGCAAGATCTCCGAGCCGGAGCTGGCGCGCACCTACGGCATCAGCCGTGGCCCGCTGCGTGAGGCGATCCACCGTCTGGAAGGCCAGCGCCTGCTGGTGCGCGTGCCTCACGTCGGCGCGCGGGTGGTGTCGTTGAGCCACGACGAACTGATCGAACTCTATGAAATCCGCGAATCCCTCGAAGGCATGGCTTGTCGCCTGGCCGCCGAGCGCATGACCGACGCGGAAATCGAAGAATTGCGCCAAGTGCTGCACACCCACGAGCGCGACGAAGCCTTCCAGGCCGGCCTGGGCTATTACCAGCAGGAGGGCGACTTCGACTTCCATTACCGGATCATCCAGGGCGCCGGCAACCGCACCCTGACCCAGATGCTCTGCGGCGAGCTGTACCAATTGGTGCGTATGTATCGCATCCAGTTTTCCGCCACCCCCAATCGTCCGCGCCAGGCCTTTGCCGAGCACCACCGCATTCTCGACGCGATTGCCGATCGCGACGGTGAACTGGCCGAACTGTTGATGCGCCGGCATATCGGCGCATCCAAACGCAATATTGCCCGTCACTTCCCGGACGGCACTCCCCCATCACGAGGTGAATGATGAGTTCCAATAACAAGACGACTCCCGGCCAGCGTTTCCGTGACGCGGTCGCCAGTGAACACCCGCTGCAGGTGGTGGGTGCGATCAACGCCAACCACGCACTGCTGGCCAAGCGCGCCGGGTTCAAGGCGATCTACCTGTCGGGTGGCGGGGTGGCTGCTGGCTCCCTCGGTGTGCCGGATTTGGGCATCACCGGCCTGGACGATGTGCTGACCGACGTACGCCGCATCACCGACGTGTGCGACCTGCCGCTGCTGGTGGACGTGGACACCGGCTTCGGCTCCTCGGCATTCAATGTGGCGCGCACCGTCAAGTCGATGATCAAGTTCGGCGCGGCCGCCATCCATATCGAAGATCAGGTCGGCGCAAAGCGGTGCGGTCATCGCCCGAACAAGGAAATCGTGTCCCAGCAGGAAATGGTCGACCGTATCAAGGCCGCCGTGGATGCGCGCACCGATGACAGCTTCGTGATCATGGCGCGTACCGATGCGCTGGCGGTCGAAGGCCTGGAATCCGCGCTGGAACGTGCCGCCGCCTGCATCGAGGCCGGCGCCGACATGGTGTTCCCGGAAGCCATCACCGAGCTGGAGATGTACAAACTGTTCGCCTCCCGCGTGAAAGCGCCGATCCTGGCCAACATCACCGAGTTCGGCGCCACGCCGCTGTACACCACCGAACAGTTGAAATCTGCCGATGTTTCCATCGTGCTGTACCCGCTCTCGGCCTTCCGCGCCATGAACAAGGCCGCCGAGAATGTCTATACCGCGATCCGTCGCGACGGTACCCAACAGAACGTGATCGACACCATGCAGACCCGCATGGAGCTTTACGATCGCATCGACTACCACACCTTCGAGCAGAAGCTCGACGCGCTGTTTGCCGCGAAAAAATAACCCGGCGCACTCCCAAATAAATTCAAGATTGGAGAACAGACATGGCTGAAGCAAAAGTATTGAGTGGTGCCGGCCTGCGTGGCCAGGTGGCTGGGCAGACCGCACTGTCCACCGTGGGCCAGGCGGGTGCCGGCCTGACCTATCGCGGCTACGACGTGCGCGAACTGGCCGCCGATGCGCAATTTGAAGAAGTCGCCTACCTGCTGCTGTACGGCGAGTTGCCGACCAAGACCGAGCTGGCCGCCTACAGCGCCAGGCTGGGCAAGCTGCGCGACCTGCCGCAAGCGCTGAAGGAAGTGTTGGAGCGTATCCCCGCCGCCGCCCACCCGATGGACGTGATGCGCACCGGTTGCTCGTTCCTGGGCAATATCGAGCCGGAAAAAGACTTCAGCGTGCAGCGCGACGTTACCGACCGCCTGCTCGCCGCGTTCCCGGCAATCATGTGCTACTGGTATCGCTTCAGCCACGACGGCAAGCGCATCGACTGCGTGACCGACGAGCCGAGCATCGGCGGCCACTTCCTGCACCTGCTGCACGGCAAGAAGCCCAGCGAGTTGCACGTCAAGGTGATGAACGTGTCGCTGATCCTCTACGCGGAACACGAATTCAACGCCTCGACGTTCACCGCCCGGGTGTGTGCCTCGACCCTGTCCGACCTGTATTCCTGCGTCACCGCCGCCATCGGCTCGCTGCGCGGCCCGCTGCACGGCGGCGCCAACGAAGCGGCGATGGAAATGATCGAGCGTTTCTCGTCCGCTGAAGAGGCGATCGAAGGCACCCTCGGCATGCTGGCGCGCAAGGACAAGATCATGGGCTTTGGCCACGCGATCTACAAAGACAGCGACCCGCGTAATGAAGTGATCAAGGGCTGGTCGAAAAAACTTGCGGACGAGGTGGGCGACAAGGTGCTGTTCTCGGTCTCCGAAGCCATCGACAAGACCATGTGGGAACAGAAGAAGCTGTTCCCCAACGCTGACTTCTACCATGCCTCGGCGTACCACTTCATGGGCATCCCGACCAAGCTGTTCACCCCGATCTTCGTGTGCTCGCGCCTGACGGGCTGGGCGGCGCATGTGTTCGAACAGCGCGCCAACAACCGCATCATCCGTCCAAGCGCCGAATACACCGGCGTCGAGCAGCGCAAGTTCGTGCCAATCGAACGTCGCTGAATGGGAATGCCGACGATCCCGAATTGTTAACCGGATCAAATGTGGGAGGGGGCTTGCCCCCGATTGCTGTCTGTCAGTTGATGCAGCGGGCACTGACCCACCGCTATCGGGGGCAAGCCCCCTCCCACATTGTGACCGCATTTCAATTCTGGATCGGTGCAGGTCCTCCCTTTGTTATCACCGTGACCGAGTCCTGACGATGAACACTGAATTCCGCAAACCGCTTCCCGGCAGCCGCCTGGATTTCTTCGACGCCCGTGCGGCTGTCGAGGCAATCACCCCTGGCGCCTACGCCACCTTGCCTTACACCTCCCGCGTCCTTGCGGAAAACCTGGTGCGCCGCTGCGACCCAGCCACCCTCAATGCTTCCTTGAGCCAACTGATCGAACGCAAGCGCGACCTCGACTTCCCATGGTTCCCGGCGCGTGTGGTGTGCCACGACATCCTCGGCCAGACCGCTCTGGTCGACCTCGCCGGCCTGCGTGACGCCATCGCCCTGCAAGGCGGTGACCCGGCCCAGGTCAACCCGGTAGTGCCGACCCAACTGATCGTCGACCACTCCCTGGCCGTCGAAGCCGGTGGTTTTGACCCGGACGCGTTCGAAAAAAACCGCGCCATCGAAGACCGTCGCAACGAAGACCGTTTCCACTTCATCGAGTGGACCAAGAAGGCCTTCAAGAACGTCGATGTAATCCCGCCCGGCAACGGCATCATGCACCAGATCAACCTGGAGAAAATGTCCCCGGTGATCCAGGTGCGCGACGGCGTGGCCTTCCCCGATACCTGCGTCGGCACCGACAGCCACACCCCGCACGTGGATGCCCTGGGCGTGATCGCCATCGGTGTCGGCGGCCTGGAAGCCGAGAGCGTGATGCTCGGTCGCGCCTCGTGGATGCGCCTGCCGGAAAGCGTCGGCGTCGAATTGACCGGCAAGCTGCAACCGGGCATCACCGCCACCGACATGGTGCTGGCGCTGACCGAGTTCCTGCGTAAACAGAAAGTGGTTGGCGCCTGGCTGGAGTTCTTCGGCGAAGGTGCTTCGGCACTCACGCTCGGCGACCGTGCAACCATCTCCAACATGGCCCCGGAATACGGCGCGACTGCGGCGATGTTCTACATCGACCAACAGACCATCGCCTACCTGAAGCTCACCGGCCGCGAAGACGAGCAAGTCACGCTGGTGGAGCAGTACGCTCGCCACACCGGCTTGTGGGCCGATGACCTCAAGGGCGCGCAGTACGAGCGAGGGCTGACCTTCGATCTGTCCAGCGTCGTGCGCAACATGGCCGGCCCGAGCAACCCCCATGCTCGCGTTGCCACCAGCGACCTGGCGTCCAAGGGTATTTCCGGCCAGTGGGACGAAGTGCCAGGCCAAATGCCTGACGGCGCAGTGATCATCGCCGCCATCACCAGTTGCACCAACACCAGCAACCCGCGCAACGTGATCGCCGCCGGCCTGCTGGCGCGCAACGCCAACAAGCTTGGGTTGACCCGCAAGCCGTGGGTCAAATCGTCCCTGGCACCCGGCTCGAAAACCGTGGCGATGTACCTGGAAGAAGCCGGCCTGGGCCATGAGCTGGAAAAACTCGGCTTCGGTGTGGTGGCGTTTGCCTGCACCACCTGCAACGGCATGTCCGGCGCACTCGATCCGGTGATCCAGCAGGAAATCATCGACCGCGACCTGTACGCCACCGCCGTGCTCTCGGGCAACCGTAACTTCGACGGGCGTATTCACCCCTACGCCAAGCAAGCGTTTCTCGCGTCGCCGCCGCTGGTGGTCGCGTATGCGATTGCCGGCACCATCCGCTTCGACATCGAGAAAGACGTGCTTGGCCTCGACGCGAATGGCAAGGAAATCCGCCTGCAAGATATTTGGCCGAGCGACGAAGAGATCGACGCAGTGGTCAAGGCCTCGGTCAAGCCGGAGCAGTTCCGCCAGGTCTACATCCCGATGTTCGCCATCCACGAGGACACTGGCCCGAAAGTCGCGCCGCTGTACGAATGGCGTCCGCAAAGCACCTATATCCGCCGCCCACCTTACTGGGAAGGCGCGCTGGCCGGTGCCCGTCCGCTCAAGGGCATGCGCCCGCTGGCGGTGCTGCCGGACAACATCACCACCGACCACTTGTCGCCCTCCAACGCGATCATGCTCGACAGCGCCGCCGGCGAATACCTGGCGAAAATGGGCCTGCCGGAAGTCGACTTCAACTCCTACGCGACGCACCGGGGCGATCACTTGACCGCGCAGCGCGCCACCTTCGCCAACCCGAAACTGTTCAACGAAATGGTGGTGGAAAACGGCAAGGTCAAGCAGGGTTCCCTGGCGCGCATCGAGCCGGAAGGCCAGGTCACGCGGATGTGGGAGGCCATCGAAACGTACATGGAGCGCAAGCAACCGCTGATCATCATTGCCGGCGCGGACTACGGCCAGGGCTCGTCTCGCGACTGGGCGGCCAAGGGCGTGCGGCTGGCCGGTGTGGAGGCGATTGCCGCCGAAGGTTTCGAGCGCATCCACCGCACCAACCTGGTGGGCATGGGCGTGTTGCCGCTGGAGTTCCTGCCGGGCACCGACCGCCACACCCTGAAGATCGATGGCAGCGAGACCTATGATGTGGTCGGCGCGCGTACTCCGCGGGCGCAGTTGACCCTGGTGATCAACCGCAAGAATGGCGAACGTGTCGAGGTGCCGGTGACCTGCCGCCTCGACACCGCCGAAGAAGTGTCGATCTACGAGGCGGGCGGCGTGTTGCAACGCTTTGCCCAGGACTTCCTGGAATCGGCGGCGACGGCCTGAGGGGACACCATGGCACACGTAGCGCAAATCAAGATCCCCGCCACCTACATGCGTGGCGGCACCAGCAAGGGCGTGTTTTTCAGCCTCACAGACCTGCCCGAATCGGCGCAGGTGCCGGGCGCCGCACGCGATGCCTTGCTATTGCGGGTGATCGGCAGCCCCGACCCCTACGACAAGCAAATCGACGGCATGGGCGGCGCCACCTCGAGCACCAGCAAGACCGTGATCCTGGCCAAAAGCACCCGCGCCGATCACGACGTGGATTACCTGTTCGGCCAGGTCTCCATCGACAAACCCTTCGTTGATTGGAGCGGCAACTGCGGCAACCTGTCGGCGGCGGTCGGTTCCTTTGCCATCAGCGCCGGCCTGGTCGATCCGGCACGCCTGCCCCACAACGGCGTGGCTGTGGTGCGTATCTGGCAAGCCAACATCGGCAAGACCATCATTGCCCACGTGCCGATCACTGACGGCGCGGTGCAGGAAACTGGTGACTTCGAACTGGATGGCGTGACCTTTCCGGCCGCCGAAGTGCAGTTGGAGTTCATGGACCCGGCGGCGGAAGAAGAGGGCGGCGGTGGTTCGATGTTCCCCACCGGCAACCTGGTGGACGACCTGGAAGTGCCTGGCGTCGGCACCTTCAAGGCGACGCTGATCAACGCCGGTATCCCGACCATCTTCATCAACGCCGAAGACCTCGGCTACACCGGCACCGAGCTGCAAGGCGCGGTCAACAGCGACCCGAAAGCCCTGGCAATGTTCGAGACCGTGCGGGCTTATGGCGCGTTGCGCATGGGCCTGATCCAGCACCTGGACGAAGCCGCCCAACGCCAACACACGCCGAAGGTGGCGTTTGTGGCCAAGCCGGCCGACTACGTGGCGTCCAGTGGCAAGGCGATCAAGGCGGGTGATGTGGACCTGCTGGTGCGTGCGCTGTCCATGGGCAAATTGCACCACGCGATGATGGGCACGGCGGCGGTGGCGATCGGCACGGCGGCGGCGATTTCCGGCACCCTGGTCAACCTCGCGGCCGGTGGTGTGGAGCGCAATGCCGTGCGCTTTGGGCACCCGTCCGGCACCTTGCGCGTCGGCGCAGAGGCCACCCAGGTGAACGGCGAATGGGTGGTGAAGAAAGCCATCATGAGCCGCAGCGCCCGAGTGTTGATGGAAGGTTTCGTACGCGTGCCCGGCGACGCTTTCTAACAACCCACACTGTCCCCAGTGTGGGAGGGGGCAAGCCCCCTCCCACATTGGATCTTCATACCCCCAAGCAGGCGGCCAGACCTGCGATGGAGCGATCAACCGTGATCCTGAGGACTAACCCAACCTTTTAGGAGTACTGCCATGAGCGCCAACGTCGACCAGAACAACCGTCCCGACTACGACCAGGTCCTGCAGGACATCGCCGATTATGTCCTCACTTACCGGATCGACTCTCAGGATGCATTGGACACCGCCCGCAACTGCCTGATGGACACCTTGGGTTGCGGCCTGCTGGCCCTGCGTTTCCCGGAGTGCACCAAGCACCTGGGGCCGATGGTCGAGGGCACGGTGGTGCCGTTTGGCGCTCGTGTACCGGGCACTTCGTTCCGGCTGGATCCGGTCAAGGCGGCGTGGGACATCGGCTGCATCGTACGTTGGCTCGACTACAACGACACCTGGCTCGCCGCCGAGTGGGGGCACCCCTCGGATAACCTCGGCGGCATCCTCGCTGTGGCCGACCACTTGTCGCAAAAGCGCATCGCCAACGGTGAGGCACCGCTGACCCTGCGCGCGGTGCTGGAAGCAATGATCATGGCCCACGAAATCCAGGGCGTGATTGCCCTGGAAAACTCATTCAACCGCGTCGGCCTCGACCATGTGCTGTTGGTGAAAGTCGCTTCAACGGCGGTGACGGCCAAACTGATGGGGGCCAACCGTGAACAGCTGCTGGCGGCCCTGTCCCACGCGTTTGTCGATGGGCAGGCATTGCGCACGTATCGGCATGCACCGAATGCCGGTTCGCGCAAATCCTGGGCGGCGGGAGATGCCTCCAGCCGGGGCGTGCGTCTGGCGGATATCGCGATGCGCGGCGAGATGGGCATCCCTGGCGTGTTGAGCGCGCCGCAGTGGGGGTTCTATGACGTACTGTTCAGCCACACCAACAAGGACCTGGCGCTCAAGCCGCAGGACAAGCGCGGGTTCAGCCTGTCCCAGCCCTACGGCACCTATGTGATGGAAAACGTGCTGTTCAAGATCAGCTTCCCCGCCGAGTTCCATGCGCAAACGGCCTGCGAAGCGGCGGTGACCTTGCATCCGTTGGTCAAGGATCGCCTGCAGGAAATCGAGCGTATCGTGATCACCACCCATGAGTCGGCGATTCGCATCATCTCCAAGGTCGGGCAACTGGCCAACGCCGCTGACCGTGACCACTGCCTGCAATACATGACCGCCGTGCCGCTGGCGTTCGGCAATCTGGTGGCCGAGCAGTACGAAGACGAATTCCACGCCGCCCATCCGATCATCGATGAGCTGCGGGATAAAATGGTCATCGTCGAGGATCCGCGCTATAGCCGCGAATACCTGGAGGCGGACAAGCGTTCCATCGCCAACGCGGTGCAGGTGTTCTTCAAGGACGGCAGCAGCACCGAGCAGGTGGCGGTGGAGTACCCGATCGGCCATCGCCGGCGCCGGGTGGAGGGCATCCCGTTGCTGGAGGACAAATTCAAGGCCAACCTGGCCACACGGTTTACCGCGCAGCGCAGTGCCGAGATTTTTGCGCTGTGCAAGGATCAGGCGCGGCTAGAGGCGACACCGGTAAACCGGTTTGTGGATCTGTTCGTGATCTAGCAGACACCGCATATTCACCGGTGCAAATCCAATGAATGTGGGAGGGGGCCTCCCACAGTTGACCGTGTTCATTCGAATCGCAGTATGACTCTGCGGTTGTGTTTGCTCTTCTTCTCGATCTTCTCGCAGAACACCCGGCCGATTTCTTCGGTGTTGAGCACATGGGTGCCGCCGCACGGTTGGATATCGATACCGGCGATTTCAATCACCCGCACCGCCCCCTGGACCACCGGTGGCGCCACCGCCTGGGTGCGGGTGATCTGCAGCAGGGTGGCGTACTCGGTGGCTGGCATCGACAGGGTTTTCACCGGGTGGGCCTGCTCGATCAGTGCGTTGAGGTCGCGGGTGATGCTGTCTTTGTCGAGGGTCATTTCCGGCAGGTCGAAGTCCAGGCGGCCTTTGTCTGCACTGATGCTGCATCCTGTGACCGGCGCGTCGATGATCGAGCACAACAGGTGCAGGCAGGTGTGCATCTTCATGTGCTGGTAGCGCCGGTCCCAGTCGAGGCCAGCGTCCACCTGCACCCCGGCGGTCAATTGTTCGGGGCAGTGTTCCACCTGGTGCCAGATGATCGAGCGCTGCACCGGGTCGCGCACTGTGCCGGTCACTTCGACCCGCGTACCGTCCGCCAGGGTGAGGTGCCCCGTGTCGCCTGGCTGCCCGCCCCCGGTGGGGTAGAACAACGTGTGCTCCAGGGCGACGCCGTGTTCGCTGACGGCAATCACTCGGGCGCTGAAGGCGTTCTGGTAGGGTGCGCTGTCGAACAGCGCCAGGGTTTCCATGGTGTGCACGGACATGTTCAACCTCCGACGATCAATGGGCTGGCTTGCAACAGGGAGCGCACCATCGCACTCAAGCCAGGCGGGGAAAGCAGGGTGATTTCAAATTCCGGGCCGCAGACCTTCAGGTTCAGCGGCAGGCGTGGCAGGTGGTTGCCCGATTCGATGCGATGCAGGCGAAATTGCAGGTGGTGACGTTCCTTCACCGTAGGCTCCAGCATCAGCCCGGGCAAGGGATGGAAGTCGGCGTCCAGCACTGTGACCTTGTGGCTGGTATTGATCTCGCCGACCACGTGCAGACGCTCATCCAGGGCGAAGGCGCCGAGGTAATTACTGTGGTCCGACTCGTCGTTTTTTTGCAGTTGGATCTGGTTCACCACCTTCACCTTGGTGCCGGCGGGCACGTCCTGGGTGATCACGCAGGACGGGCTGATAAACACGTTGTCGCCGATCAACACATAGCCGAGCACGCGGGCGCCGGAACCGACCTCGACGTTATTACCCAGGCGTGGATGGCGCTTGCCGTCGGGGTTGTTGGCGATGCCGCGGGCGCCCAGGGTCACGCCGCAGAGGATGTAGCAGTCGTTGCCGATCTCGCAGGTTTCACCGATCACGGTGCCGTAGCCGTGGTCCAGTACGAAGCGCCGACCGATACGCGCCGCCGGGTGGATCTCGGCGCCGGAAAGCACCTTGCCCTGGTTGCTCAGCTTGAGGGCGATACGGGAGAAGACGCCGTTGGTCTGGTCGGGGAAATGCCACACCAGGTGCGCCAGTCGGTAATACAGCACCGCCTTGAACGACGCGTAGGACTCCAGGATCAGCTCACCGCGCCCGCGTGATGCCGGGTCGCGGTAGGCGTAGGCGATCAAATCCTCGGCCACCGCCTGGGCGGCATTCTGGACCAGCGGCGCCAGATGCGGCTCCAGCTGTTTCATCTGTGCCGGCGTGAGGGTCTTGATGAGGTGAGTCAGCAACTCATCGTGCAACTGTTGCATGTCGATAAAGCCACCCATTGAGGCACCCCCTTAGTCTGATTGGTTGGAAGAGCGCTTATTCGAAACTGGGCAGGTAGCTGTCGGCATTGTCGTAGACCATGGTCAGCACCACCGTTTCGGGTGGCAGTTCCGGGGCGAGTTGGGCGACAGCCACCATGTTGGCGGCCGAGGACAAGCCCAGGCTGATGGCGTCGGTGCGCATGATGCGTTTCATCATGTCGATGCAGTCCTGGCGCGAGACCTTGAGCATGCCGTCGATCACGTCCAGGTTGAGGATGCTCGGGATCAGGCCGATCGACAGGCCCTGGATATGGTGCGGCGCATGCTGGTTTTTCAACAGGTCGCATTCTTCCGGTTCCACCCCCATGACACGCAGCCCCGGCCAGGCGGCTTTGAGGGTTTCGCCGATGCCTGTGATATGCCCGCCCGTGCCGATCCCGCTGACAAAGTAGTCAGCGCGACGCTCGCCGAACGCACGCAGGATTTCCGGTGCGGTGGTGTCGCGATGGGTCTGCGGGTTGGCGCCGTTGCGCTGCTGATTGAGCATCACGTAGCTGGGGTTTTCCAACTGCAGCTCCATGCACTTTTCGCCATGGGAGTTGTTGCCCAGGCGGCTGTCCGACAGCACCACCTTGGCCCCGTACAGGCGCAGCAGCTTCTGTTTTTCGGGGCTGTAGTTGTCGGGGATCACCAGCACGACCTTGTAGCCCAGCACATTGCCGGCCATGACCAGGCCGATACCGGTATTGCCGCCGCTGGGCTCGATGATGGTTTGCCCGGAGTCACGGATCAGCACGCCCCGGCGTTCGGCGTCGAGGATCATGCCCAGGGCGATGCGCGCCTTGTGGCTGCCGCCCGGGTTGAGGGATTCGAGCTTGGCATAGACCTCGATGCCGAGGTCTTCAGAGAACTGCGCCAGGCGCACGATCGGCGTTTGGCCGATGACCTCGAGAATGGAGTTGTGCAACATCATTCAGTCCTCGGCTCAATACAAGGGCATGTCAGGTTCGACGTCGCGAACCCAATGCTTCATGCCGCCCTGAAGGACTTTGGTATTGGCGAAACCCGCCGCCAGCAAGGTGCTGGCGGCTTGCTCGGCGCGGGTGCCGGCGTAGCAGATCAGGTAGTGGGTATTGTCCCGACTGAGGCGGTCGAGCTGATTGTCCAGTTCGGCCAGGGGGATATGCACCACACCTGGCAATTTGCACACCTCCAGTTCGCTGGCATCACGCACGTCCAGCAACACATCGACGCTGCGCGGGTGTTCGAGCAATTGCTTGAGTACACGGGGCTTTATGTAGCGCTCTTCGGCCAGGGACGGCTGGCTGGGCACAGCGTCCGCACAGACAGCCGGCGCCACGCTTTCGCTATGGCGCAGTTCGGAGCAGCACGGGCAGTCGGCCCGCCGCTTGAAGCGGATCTCGCTGAACTTCATTGCCAGCGCATCGAAGCGCAGCAAGCGGCCGGACAGCGGTTCACCGATGCCGATCAACAGCTTGATGGCCTCGGTGGCCTGGATCATCCCGACCACACCGGGCAACACGCCGATCACGCCACCGGCGCTGCAATTGGGCGCCAGTTCGGCGGGCGGCGCGCTGGGGAACAGGCAGCGGTAGCAGGGGCCACCTTTATAGTTGAGTACGCTGATCTGCCCGTCGAAACGGTAGATGGCGCCGTATACCAAAGGCTTGCCCAACTGCACGCAGGCGTCGTTGACCAGGTAGCGGGTGTCGAAATTGTCGGTGCCGTCGATCACCAGGTCATAGGCGCCCACCAGTTCCAGGGCGTTATCGGCGTTCAGGGCGGTGTCGTGGGCGTTGATCTGGATATGGCGGTTGAGGTCTTGCAGACGTTGCTTGGCGGACTCGACCTTGGGCATGCCGAGGGTGCTGTTGCCATGCACGATCTGGCGTTGCAGGTTGCTGCTTTCCACCACATCGAAGTCCACCAGCCCCAGGGTGCCGACGCCGGCTGCTGCCAGGTACAGGCTGATCGGTGAGCCAAGGCCACCGGTGCCGATGATCAGCACCTTGGCGTTCTTGAGGTTCAACTGGCCTTCGCGGCCGACGCCGGGCAGGGTGATATGGCGCACGTAGCGTTGCACTTCTTCATTGCTAAGGGCATCGACATCCATACCACCCGAGGTGGCGAGCAGTACTTCGATCCGGGCTTTTTCCGGAAGCGGATCGTCGGCGCCGACCAGTTCTTCCTCGGCGGTAAACAGAAAGTGTTCCTTGAGCTGGTTGTTCTTCTCGTGGAACAGGTGCGCACGCAACTGCGGGTGGCTGGTGCAGAGGTTTTCAATGACTTCGCGCAATGTCGTTCCGGCGCCCTCGAGGGTCGATTCCGGCAGCTTGGCCACGCGAACCAGAATGTCGGGGAAAGAGACAGCGTTCATGGACAACTCCGTGTGCAGGTCGTTGAAAGGTTGAAGGGCGAAATGTTTGCCATCCCAGGCAAACAGCTTGGAACCCAGGGACTGGCCCTGGCGAACGTCCACCACCAGGTAGCTGACGGGGTAGATCGGTTCGCCCATGAACAGCGCCTTGTCCTCGTCTTCGTCGCTGAAATAGGCGCCGACATCCGGGTGGGAGTGGTAGATCACCACCACTGGGTTGTTGCTGTGAAACGCCTTGCTCAGCAGCAGGGTGTCGGCCACCGAGAAGGTGTAGCCATTGGCGGCGCTGCGCGGGTACATCTCGGGGTTCTTGCTGTGCAACTCGTTCTGGATATTGCTGCCCAGGTACACGCTGCCGTCGGCGAAGACAAAACCACAGCACTCCTCGGGGTAGCTGCGGCTGGCGTGGGCGTAGATCTGTTCCAGGGCTTCGGGGCGGAGGACGTCCATGTTTCTCTCGCATGGTGGTAGGAGGGTCAATTTTTCTTGGCCAGGAGTTTTTCAACCGGCAGCTTGGTGATCGCAAAGCCGGCCAGCAGGATGGCCGAGTACAGCATCAGGTCGCGGGAAATCGACACGCCTTCGTACCAGGCGCCGATGATCACCGCGAACACCGGGAAGATGATGAACACGAACGACAGGATGATCGGGCTCAAGCGCTTGAGCAGCATGAAGTACACGATGAACCCACCCACCGAGGCCACCAGTCCCAGGTAGAACAGCGCACCCCATGACCGCAGGGTGATGGCTTCGAAGGTCGGCGCTTCAAACCACAGCCCGGCGACGAACAGCATCAGCCCGGCAATACCGATGGGCAGCGTGTTGTAGGTGATTACGCTGATGGCGCTGCCTTTCTGCTTGGTGATGACGTAGCACAAGGCATGCATGATCGCGGCGGTCAGAATCGCCAGCACCCCGAAGAACTCGGCGTGGTCCAGGTGCAGGCCCTGGCTCTTGATGATCATGTAGAGGCTGCCGAAGCCGATACCGATGCCGACCACCTGGGAAAAGTAGATGCGTTCGCGCAGGAACAGCGCGGAGAAAATCAGGATGAACACCGGCATGCAACTGAACAGCAGTGCGGTAAGGCCGGACGAAACATGCATCTCGCCGTAGTTGAGCAGGTAGTAGGGCACGCTGAAGTAGGACAGGGTCACGAACACGAAGAACCAGCGGCTCTCGCGGGGAAACAGGACCGGCTCGCGGCGCACCATGGCAAAGCACAGGAACAGCGGGAAGGCGATGAGGAAGCGCAGGCCGGCGGAGGTGAGCGGCGGCACGCTCTCCACGGCAATCTTGATGCCCAGCCAGGTGGTGCCCCAGCTCAGGCATACGATCAGGAACATCACACTGGTGATCAGCCCGGCCAGCCACTGTTTTTGGGTTTTGGTCTTGGCGGTGTTTTCGAGAACGGCGGACATTGGCATCGTTTATTGCTTCCCTGAGCCGGAATTGAACTCTATATTGAGCTTGTAATGAGTTGTAAAATTCGGCGATTGAACCCGTAAAAGCACACTATTAGGGCGAAAGATGGCTGTCAAAACAAATATTGACATGGTGTCAATTATGCGTGAGGGGTTGTCCAACGGTCAGGGCGTGAAGTACAAGCGCCTGTCCGATGTCATGGAACGGGGCATCCTTGAAGGCTTGATTGAGCCAGGAAGAAAACTGCCGCCCCACCGGGTGCTTTCCGACAATCTTGGCGTCACGATCGGCACCATCAGCCGCGCCTATGGCGAACTGGAACGCCTGGGGCTGGTGGTGGCGCGGGTCGGTGACGGCACGTTCGTGCGCAAGCGTGGGATGGAGCGCCAGCGCGATGAAGGCTTTCGCAACTTCAGTGAAGAACCGCGCCAATACTTCGACATGAGCCGGAATATGCATATCCCGGGGCAGGAGACAGTCTTCCTGGCCCAGAGCTTCCAAACCCTGTCGACCAACGCCAAGTTCCTCCAGGACATCAGTGCCTACACACCGGATGCCGGCTTGCCGCGCTACCGTGAAGCGGGGGCGCAATGGCTGGTGCAGCGCGATTTTCATCCGATCCCCGAGCAGGTGATCTGCGTCAACGGCGGCCAGCATGGCTTGCTCTGCTCGATGATGGCGCTGTTACGGGCCGGCGATACCGTCGTGACTGAGCAACTCACATACCCCGGCCTGATCACTGCCGCCCGCATGCTCGGTATTCGCTTGATCGGGCTGGAGATGGACGAGGAAGGTGTGCTGCCGAGCGCGCTGGACGAAGTCTGTCGTAATCACCGGATTTCAGCGCTGTACTGCACGCCGACCATCCAGAACCCCACCACCGCTGTGCTCTCGGTGGCGCGTCGCGAAGCGTTGGTCAAAGTCTGTCGCGAACACAATCTGCTGATTCTTGAGGACGAAGCCCACGGCGTACTGGTGGAGGATCGGCCGCCGCCCCTCAGCCATTTCGCCCCTGAGCGTACGATTCTGATCAGCAGCCTGAGCAAGGCGGTATCCGCCGGGCTGCGTGTGGGCTATGTGCATGCGCCGCCCGCGCTGGTCAGCCGTATTTCGGCGGCCCTGCGTTCGACCTGCTGGATGGCTACCCCCGTCACCCTCGAGCTGGCGACCCAGTGGATCGAGAACGGCACGGCGGAATACTTGCTGCGCCAGCAGATCAACGAGATCAGCCGCCGCAAGGCCCTTGTCCGCGACCTGCTGACGGGCCTGGAGTACCGCACTCACCTCAACAGCCCGCACTTCTGGATAGAAGTGCCGGAGCCGTGGCGGGCGTCGGAGATCGAGGCCGAGCTCAAGCAGAACAATTACCTGATCGCCACCGCCGAGGCGTTTGCCGTAGGGCAGACGGCGGTGCCGCAGTTTATCCGGGCGAGTATCTGCAATACGTCTGGGGATGATCAGTTATTGCGGGCGGGGTTTGATGCGCTGGCCACGGCGCTGGGGCAGGGCGGGGGACGCTTCCAGTTGTAGCAGGGTTTGTTGTGGCGAGCCCGCTCGCCACGGTGCAACAGCGTCTCAAGGCGTTATTTGAAGCGCCGCTCCACGCCTTTCTCCACCAGAATCTTCGCCGAAATCTCTTCCACCGAAAAATGCGTGGAATTGATGTGCGCAATATTCTCGCGACGGAACAGATTTTCTACCTCGCGCACTTCGAACTCACACTGGGCATAGCTCGAATAGCGACTGTTGGGCTTGCGCTCATTGCGGATCGCCGTCAGCCGGTCCGGGTCGATGGTCAGCCCGAACAGCTTGTGCGAATGCGCGCGCAGGGCCGCCGGGAGCGTCAGGTGCTCCATGTCGTCTTCAGTCAGCGGGTAGTTGGCCGCACGGATGCCGAATTGCATGGCCATGTACAGACAGGTGGGCGTTTTGCCGCAGCGCGACACGCCCACCAGGATCAGGTCAGCCTTGTCGTAGTAATGGGTACGGGCGCCGTCGTCGTTGTCGAGGGCGAAGTTCACCGCCTCGATACGCTCCATGTAGTTGGAGTTATGCCCAATGGAATGGGACTTTCCGACCGAATACGAGGAGTGTTCGCTCAACTCCTGCTCCAATGGCGCCAGGAAGGTCGAGAAAATATCGATCATGAAACCATTCGACGTTGCGAGAATCTCACGGATGTCTTGATTGACGATGGTGTCGAAAATGATCGGCCGAAAACCGTCTTTTTCAGCCGCCAGATTGATTTGTTGTACCATGGCCCGCGCTTTATCCACGCTGTCGATGTACGGCCGCGTGAATTTGGCGAAGGTAATGTTTTCGAACTGCGCGAGCAGGCTCTGGCCCAGTGTTTCGGCTGTGATGCCGGTGCCGTCGGAGATAAAGAAAGCAGATCGTTTCATTTGAGCCCTGGGCCTTAAGCTGATGGCGAATCTTGGATATGATAGGCGCGATTTTGCCGTCCCGCGGTGGGCCGCATTCTCACTTATTTTCCAGGTCCAGGCCACAAGCGCGGGCGACAGCTCCTATTGAGCAGCCGGCGTCCTGAGCTTTTCCAACACAGAAAGTGGAGAGATCACCTTGGTAGAGTACGTAGTTTCCCTCGATAAGCTCGGCGTCCATGATGTAGAGCACGTAGGGGGCAAGAACGCATCCCTCGGCGAGATGATCAGTAATCTTGCAGGCGCTGGCGTGTCGGTGCCCGGTGGTTTCGCCACCACGGCCCAGGCTTACCGCGATTTCCTCGAACTGAGCGGCCTCAACGCTCAGATCCACGCCGCGCTGGACGCCCTGGATGTCGATGACGTCAACGCCCTGGCCAAGACCGGTGCCCAGATCCGCCAATGGATCATGGAAGCCGAGTTCCCCGAGAAGCTCAACGAAGAGATCCGTACCGCCTTCGCCACCCTGTCGGCCGGCAACCCGGACATGGCTGTCGCCGTGCGTTCCTCGGCTACCGCCGAAGACTTGCCAGACGCTTCCTTCGCCGGCCAGCAAGAGACCTTCCTGAACATCCGCGGCGTGGAAAACGTCATCCGCGCCGCCAAGGAAGTGTTCGCCTCGCTGTTCAACGATCGCGCCATTTCCTACCGTGTTCACCAGGGTTTCGACCACAAGCTGGTGGCCTTGTCTGCCGGTGTACAGCGCATGGTGCGTTCGGAAACCGGCACGGCCGGCGTAATGTTCACCCTCGATACCGAATCGGGCTTCCGTGACGTGGTGTTCATCACCGGCGCCTACGGCCTGGGTGAAACCGTCGTACAGGGCGCGGTCAACCCCGACGAATTCTACGTACACAAGGGCACCCTCGAAGCGGGTCGCCCGGCCATCCTGCGCCGTAACCTGGGCAGCAAGGCCATCAAGATGATCTACGGCGACGAGGCCAAGGCCGGTCGTTCCGTGAAAACCGTTGAAGTCGACAAGGCCGAACGTGCGCGTTTCTGCCTGACCGACGCTGAAGTCAGCGAGCTGGCCAAACAAGCGATGATCATCGAAAAGCACTACAAGTGCCCGATGGACATCGAGTGGGCCAAGGACGGTGACGACGGCAAGCTGTACATCGTGCAGGCCCGTCCGGAAACCGTGAAAAGCCGCACCTCGGCCAATGTCATGGAACGCTACCTGCTCAAAGAAACCGGCACCGTACTGGTGGAAGGCCGTGCCATCGGCCAACGCATCGGCGCCGGCAAGGTGCGGATCATCAAGGACGTGTCCGAAATGGACAAAGTCCAGCCAGGCGATGTACTGGTCTCCGACATGACCGACCCGGACTGGGAACCGGTAATGAAGCGCGCCAGCGCCATCGTCACCAACCGTGGCGGGCGTACCTGCCACGCGGCGATCATCGCCCGTGAGCTGGGGATTCCTGCGGTAGTCGGTTGTGGCAACGCCACCCAGCTGCTCAAAGACGGCCAGGGCGTGACCGTGTCCTGCGCCGAAGGCGATACCGGCTTCATCTTCGAAGGTGAACTGGGCTTCGACATCAAGCAGAACTCCATCGACGCCATGCCGGACCTGCCGTTCAAGATCATGATGAACGTCGGCAATCCGGACCGTGCCTTCGACTTCGCACAGTTGCCGAACGCCGGTGTGGGCCTGGCCCGCCTGGAGTTCATCATCAACCGTATGATCGGCGTGCACCCCAAGGCCCTGTTGAACTACGACGGCCTGCCGCTGGAGATCAAGGAAAGCGTCGACAAGCGCATCGCCGGCTACAACGACCCTGTGGGCTTCTACGTCGAGAAGCTGGTGGAAGGCATCAGCACCCTGGCGGCGGCGTTCTACCCGAAAAAGGTCATCGTGCGCCTGTCGGACTTCAAGTCCAACGAATACGCCAACCTGATCGGCGGCAAGCTCTACGAACCGGAAGAAGAAAACCCGATGCTGGGCTTCCGTGGCGCCTCGCGTTATATCAGCGAAGCGTTCCGTGACTGCTTCGAGCTCGAATGCCGCGCCCTCAAGCGCGTGCGCAACGAAATGGGCCTGACCAACGTCGAGATCATGGTGCCGTTCGTGCGCACCTTGGGCGAAGCGAGCCAAGTGGTCGACCTGCTGGCAGAAAACGGTCTGTCCCGTGGCGAAAACGGCCTGCGCGTGATCATGATGTGCGAATTGCCGTCCAACGCCATCCTGGCCGAAGAGTTCCTCGAGTTCTTCGACGGTTTCTCCATCGGTTCCAACGACCTGACCCAGCTGACCCTGGGCCTGGACCGCGACTCCGGAATCATCGCCCATCTGTTCGACGAGCGAAATCCTGCGGTCAAGAAGCTGCTGGCCAACGCCATCCAGGCCTGTAACAAGGCTGGCAAGTACATCGGCATCTGCGGCCAAGGTCCTTCCGACCACCCTGACCTGGCCAAATGGCTGATGGAACAGGGCATCGAAAGCGTCTCGTTGAACCCCGATTCCGTGTTGGAAACCTGGTTCTTCCTGGCGGAAGGCCAGGCGTCCGCCTAAGATCGTCATGTCAAAAGTGCCGGTCACCCGATGAGGGTGACCGGCATTCTTATCTGTGCAGGGCGGAACTCCTTCCGGACGCCGCCCTTTTTTGTGCAAGAGCATTATGCAAAGCAGCAGCAACCTGTTTCCCGTCGCCCTGATCAGCGCTGAGCGTCGTGGCGACCTGAGTGAAGACGTATACCGCCTCAAGCCCGGTAACAGCCCCGACGGCACCGTCGAGCTGGCAGTTACCCGTTTGGGCCTGGCCGATGTCCCGGAAAACCGGGGCATTGCGGTTATTTTATTGCATGGCAGTTTTTCCAATCGCCGCTTCTGGTATTCGCCCAAAGGCATCGGCCTGGGCGCTTACCTGGCACGCCAGGGATTTGATGTGTGGATCCCGGAAATGCGTGGTCATGGTTTGTCCAAGCGCAATCATGACTACGCACGCAACCGCGTCGCTGACTATGCGCGCTACGACTTGCCGGCCATTGGCGCGTTCGTGCGCGAGCAAAGCGGGCAGGTTCCTCACTGGATCGGTCATTCCCTGGGTGGCACCAGTCTGGCGGCGGCGCTTGGCGGGCGGCACCTTGGCGCGCCAGCCGTGGCTTCGGTGGCATTGTTTGGCTGCCAGGTCAGCCGCACCCACTGGCCGTTGAAGCTGCCACCGGTGGAATGGACGGGGCGCTTGCTCTTGAAACGCTTCGGCGAAGTCTCCGGCTCGCGCCTCAAGCGTGGCCCGGAGGACGAGCCGGCAGGCGTGATGATCGAAGCCATGCGCTGGAATGGCCTGTTTGGCCGCTTTGGCGAAGGCAAGAACGACTGGTGGAAAGGCCTGGCGGAGGTCGATGTGCCGTTACTGTCGGTCAGTGCTGCCGGCGATCGTCAGGACCCCGACTGGGCCTGTCGCAAGCTGTTCGAGCAGGTCGGTTCCGAGCACCGTCAATACTTGTGCCTCGGCCGTCAGCAAGGGTTTACCGAGGATTTCGGGCACGTTGAAATGCTCGTCAGCAAAGCCGCACAGGCTGAAGTGTGGCCACTGGTGGCGCAATGGCTGAAGGACCCGCTCGCCCCATTGTTCGGCGTGCAGCCCGAGGTGTTGGCCACTGTTTGAGGGCAGGGCTCTGCCAAGGGCGTTTCACTCGTGTGTGGTTGCGGCTAAGATATGACGCATTAAACGCTTCTGGTCATATTCAGTCGCGCAGTGGCTATTGCGTTGCGACGAAGTGGATGGGATGTTTCGCACCTGCTTGGGCTGGCGCTTCTTTCGAAAGACACCTCTTTGACGGAAAGGAATTGTTCAATGAACCATTATGTGACCCCTGACCTGTGCGACGCCTACCCGGAGCTGGTGCAGGTGCTCGAACCGATGTTCAGCAACTTCGGCGGCCGAGACTCCTTCGGCGGTGAGATTGTCACCATCAAATGCTTCGAAGATAACTCCCTGGTCAAGGAACAAGCCGACCAGCCTGGTGCTGGCAAGGTGCTGGTGGTCGACGGTGGAGGATCCCTGCGCCGTGCGCTGCTGGGCGACATGATCGCCGAGAAGGCTGCCAAAAACGGCTGGGAAGGACTGGTGATCTACGGCTGCATTCGTGATGTGGATGTCATCGCCCAGACCGACCTTGGCGTGCAGGCCCTGGCCAGTCACCCGATGAAGACCGACAAGCGTGGTATTGGCGATCTGAACGTGGTGGTCACCTTTGCAGGCGTGACGTTCCGCCCGGGTGAGTACATCTACGCCGACAATAACGGCGTGATTGTGTCGCCCAGCCCACTGAAAATGCCTGAATAAACTGCTGTAAGCGACGGGGTGAGGATGTTCGAGGAAGAAAACGCGCAATGGGGGCTGGTGCATGCCCTGGTGCTGGACGGTAAAGGCGGTGCGCGTTCGATTGCCCGGACAGAGCTCGACGACTTGCAACTGCAGTCCCAGGAAAGCGTGTGGCTGCATTGGGATCGCAGTCATCCACAGACCCAGACCTGGCTGCGCAAATCCAGTGGCTTGAGCGAGTTTGCCTGTGACCTCTTGCTGGAGGAGAACACCCGCCCGCGCCTGTTGCCGTTGCCGGACTCGCAATTGCTGCTGTTCTTGCGTGGGGTCAACCTCAACCCCGGTGCCGAGCCGGAGGACATGGTTTCGGTGCGGATTTTCGCCGCGGCCAACCGTGTGATTTCCCTGCGGTTGCGCCCGTTGCGCGCCACGGATGAGTTGCTGGTGCAGCTGGCGGATGGCAAGGGGCCGAAGACGGCCTCTGAACTCATCCTTTATATGGCTCAGTACCTGACTAATAAAGTGCAGGATCTGGTCAGTGACCTGTCTGAAATCGTCGACGTAGAGGAAGAAAAACTCGATACCGACGAACGGTATACCCCGGAACATGGCAGCGTCTTGCAGATCCGTCGACGGGCAGCCGGGCTGAAGCGATTCCTCGCGCCGCAGCGGGATATTTTCGCCCAGCTCACGCGCATCAAACTGCCGTGGTTCTGTGACGACGATGCCGACTATTGGAACGAATTGAACAACAGCCTCACCCGTTATCTGGAAGAGCTTGAATTGACCCGAGAGCGCGTGGGGCTTGTGCTGGAGGCCGAAGACCGGCGTTTGAGCGTGCGCATGAACCGCACCATGTACCGCTTCGGGATCATCACCGGAATCTTCCTGCCGATGAGTTTTCTCACCGGCCTGCTGGGTATCAATGTGGGTGGGATTCCGTTCTCTGCCAGCCCCTATGGATTCATGATTGCGTGCCTGTTGATGGTCTCGGTGGCGCTTGGACAATGGTGGCTTTTTCGACGATTGCGCTGGGTTTGACCTGAATATGACCTGAACGTAGGAAGGGTCCTATGTGACCCCAAGAAATTTACCCTCGTCTTTTAAATCACTTGCGAGAGGTCCTTATGCACGATCCGTTCGAACAGTCTTTGCGTGACATGCTCAATGCCTCGCCGTCCAACCGCGACGACGATGCCTGCCTGGGCCGCGTGCTGAAAACCGCCAACCGTCAGGTGGGCGCGGGTGATCTGTTCGGTCTGCTCGGGCGCTGGGTGCCGGCGTTGATGATGGCCCTGAACAACGGTTCGGCCCATGTCTCACCGGTTTCCCGTGGTAAACCTCTTGCTCGCACTGCTGATAAGGCTGATTGAATATGGAACTTGATCTCTGGACCCAGAGCCTGGTCACCGCGATGACCGCATTGTGGACCAAGGTGGCGAATTTCATTCCCAACCTGTTTGGTGCCCTGGTGCTGGTGTTGCTGGGCTTTGTCGTGGCCAAGCTGCTCGACACCCTGCTGTCCAAACTGCTCGCGAAACTGGGCCTCGACCGCCTGATGGCAGGCACCGGTCTGACCAAACTGTTGGGGCGTGCCGGGCTGCAGGTACCGATCTCGACATTGATCGGCAAGATCGTTTATTGGTTTGTTTTGCTGATTTTCCTGGTTTCTGCGGCTCAATCCCTTGGACTTGAGCGAGTTTCAGCTACGCTCGACATGCTGGCGCTGTACTTGCCGAAGGTTTTCGGCGGCGCGCTGGTGCTGCTGGTAGGTGTTTTGCTGGCGCAACTGGCCAATGGGCTGGTGCGCGGCGCCGCCGAAGGCGTGGGTTTGGACTATGCTGCTGGCCTGGGGCGGATTGCCCAGGGCCTGGTGATTATCATCAGTATTTCGGTCGCGATCAGCCAGTTGGAGGTCAAGACTGACCTGCTCAACCACGTGATTGTGATCGTTTTGATTACCGTTGGTCTGGCCGTTGCGCTGGCCATGGGCTTGGGAAGCCGGGAAATTGCCGGTCAGATTCTTGCGGGAATCTATGTGCGTGAGTTGTACCAGGTGGGCCAACAGGTGCGTGTGGGCGAGGTTGAAGGGCAAATCGAGGAGATCGGCACGGTCAAGACGACGGTGCTGACCGATGACGGCGACCTGGTGTCGCTGTCCAACCGGATTCTCCTGGAGCAGCAGGTCAATAGCCGCTAACCCGGCAAACCCTGCTAATGTACGCCGCCGCGAGCCTGGGTGATCGGGCTGTGGCGGACATTGACCTGACTGTCGGCACGACTTGTTTTGAATAAAGCCCAAACGCTGTCCACGCGCTATGACCCCCGTGAGCTCTCTGATGAGGAGCTGGTCGCGCGTTCGCACACGGAGCTGTTTCACGTCACTCGCGCGTACGAAGAATTGATGCGCAGATATCAACGCACTTTGTTCAACGTTTGTTCAAGGTATTTGGGGAACGATAGAGATGCGGATGATGTCTGTCAGGAAGTGATGCTCAAGGTGTTGTACGGCCTGAAGAACTTCGAAGGCAAATCGAAGTTCAAGACATGGCTGTACAGCATCACGTACAACGAGTGCATCACGCAGTATCGGAAGGAACGGCGAAAGCGTCGCTTGATGGACGCCTTGAGTCTTGACCCCCTTGAGGAGGCGTCTGAAGAGAAGGCGCCGGCACCCGAGGAGAAGGGCGGACTTGATCGCTGGTTGGTGTATGTGAACCCGATTGACCGAGAAATTCTGGTGCTACGATTTGTCGCAGAGCTGGAGTTTCAGGAAATCGCTGACATCATGCACATGGGTTTGAGTGCTACAAAAATGCGTTACAAGCGTGCTCTTGATAAATTACGTGAGAAATTTGCGGGCGAGACTGAAACTTAGTGCGTGGCAAATATCTCTTACGTGTAGGCAAGTTCTGTTAGACTTGTCGCCGAGTTGTCCCCCGGTTTGTGGGACTGCTTTACAATCACCAGATGGGGATTTAACGGATGAAACTGAAAAACACCTTGGGCTTGGCCATTGGTTCTCTTATTGCCGCTACTTCTTTCGGCGTTCTGGCACAAGGCCAAGGCGCAGTTGAAGGCGAGCTGTTCTACAAGAAGCAGTACAACGATAGCGTCAAGCACATCGAAGACGGCTTCAATCCTGGCGCTCGCATCGGTTACTTCCTGACCGACGACCTGTCCTTGAACCTGTCCTACGACAAGACCAACCACACCCGTTCGAACGACGGTACTGGTAACCAGAAGATCAAAGGCGATACCGGCAGCCTGGTTGCCCAGTATCACTTCGGTCAAGCTGGCGTAGACAGCCTGCGTCCATACGTAGAAGGCGGTTTCGGTCACCAGAGCCGTACCAACGTTCAGGCTGACGGCCACAGCGGTCGCGACCAGACTACTTTCGCTACCGTTGGTACTGGCGTGAAGTACTACTTCACCAACAACCTGTACGCACGTGCCGGTGTTGAAGCTGACTACGGTCTGGACAACGGCAAGTGGGACTACTCCGCACTGGTCGGCCTGGGCGTAAACTTCGGCGGTAACGCTGGCGCAGTTGCTCCAGCTCCTACCCCAGCACCAGCTCCAGAGCCAACTCCAGAGCCAGAAGCTCCAGTTGCTCAGGTTGTACGTGTTGAGCTGGACGTCAAGTTCGACTTCGACAAGTCGGTTGTTAAGCCTAACAGCTACGGCGACGTGAAAAACCTGGCCGACTTCATGGCTCAGTACCCAGCTACCAACGTAGAAGTTGCTGGTCACACTGACTCCGTAGGTCCAGACGCTTACAACCAGAAGCTGTCCCAGCGTCGTGCTGACGCTGTTAAGCAAGTCCTGGTTAAAGACGGCGTTGCTCCTAGCCGTATCACCGCAGTAGGTTACGGCGAGTCCCGCCCAGTTGCTGACAACGCAACTGAAGCTGGTCGTGCTATTAACCGTCGCGTAGAAGCGTCGGTTGAAGCTCAAGCTCAGTAATTACTGAGTGGTAGAAAAAAGCCCGGCTTAGGCCGGGCTTTTTTTCGCCTGTGATTTGTCTCAGGCGCTGGCGGTTTGAGCGAGGCAAGCGACTTGCCCTGGGGCTGCGACATGGCCAATTACCAGGATGGCCGGGCTTTTCAAGGCAAATGCCTGCGCATCTGCATACATTCGTGACAGCTCACTGCGGCATTCCCGTTGCTGGGGCAGCGATGCGTTTTCGATCATCGCCACCGGCATATCCGCCGCCATTCCGCCGTCCAGCAATTGCTGGCGAATCTCCTCCAGCTTCGCCACGCCCATGTACACCACCAGCGTTGTCCCGCCCTCGGCCAGTGCTCGCCAATTCAGGCGACTATCGTCCTGGGTATGCGCGGTAACCAGGGTCACACCACGACTCACTCCGCGTAGCGTCAGCGGAACCGCACAATTTGTCGCGCCCGCCAGCCCGGCCGTAATCCCGTTGACCAACTCTACCTCGACGCCCCTTTCACGCAGCCACATGGCTTCCTCACCGCCGCGCCCGAAAATGCACGGGTCACCGCCCTTGAGCCGTACCACGCATTTGCCCTGGCGCGCATAGCGCAGCATCAGGCGATGGATAAAGTCCTGCGGTGTCGAGCGACAGCCACCGCGTTTACCCACGGTGATCACCCGTGCTTCAACGCAGTGTTCCAGTACCGCCGGGTTGACCAGGTCATCGATCAGCACCACATGCGCCTCACGCAGGGCGCGTACGGCCTTGAGGGTCAACAGTTCCGGGTCACCGGGACCCGCGCCCACCAACCAGACTTTTGCGTTCATGGATTTTTCCTCGTCCAGGGATGACGTCAGCGGTGAAAGAGTGAGTACAACAGCACTAGATTGATCAACATCGACAGCAGTCCCAGAGTGCGCCAGACCTTCAAGGGTTCACGCTCCAGCAAGGGCTTGGGGCGAATGCTCAGTTCCTGCCGGTCCGCCTGTTCCAGCACACGCAACCATTCTTCGGCGGTTTCGTAACGATGCGCAGGTTGGGCGGCCACTGCCCGGTCCAGGCTGAGGGGTAGCCAATCCGGCAGATCGGGGCGGTAGCGGCTGGCGCTGAAGGGCTGGTTGAACCGGGGCCGCTGGAAGGCTTCGATTTCACCGTAGGGGTAGTGCCCGGTCAGCAGGTAATACAGGCTGACACCGACACTGTATAAATCCTGTTGGGCCGTAGGCCGGTCGCCGTTGAACGCCTCGGGCGCGATAAAGCTTGGTGTGCCAGGCAATGCATGGACGCGGTCTTCCGACAGGCCCGGGCAGTACGCCAGGCCGAAATCCAATACACGCAGTTCGCCGTCATCCCCCAGCAGCAGGTTTTCCGGCTTGATATCGCGGTGCAGGATCTGCCGCCGGTGCAACATGCCCACCGCCCGCAGCAAGCGCTCGGCGATCGACTGCCATTGCGCCAGGGGCAATGGGCCGTGCTGCTGGAACAGTTCGGCCAGGGTCTGGCCGGGGTAGTCCCGCATCACGTAGTACAGATGCTGGCGTCCGCTGGCGGCATGGACTTCAGGAAACGCCCGGCCGGCGACGCGTCGTAGAAACCATTCTTCCGCGAGCAAGGCCTGGCCGGCATCGCTGTCATCATCGCGGCTCAGCGGCAGGGTTTTCAGAAGCCAGGGTTGCTGCTGGGCATCCCGCACCCGGTACAGTAACGACTGTCGGCTCTGCGCCAATACGCTTTGCACCTGCCAGCCTTCAAAGTGTTGCCCGGCTTTCAACGGCGGTGGCAGCGGCCATTGCTGCAACTGCACCAGGGCGTCGCCGAGGGTCGCCGCGCCGAGGGTGTCGATACGCACGAGCAGGGCGCTGGCATTGTCCTGGCTACCCGCCAGGTGCGCGGCGTTCACCAGGGTGTTGACCGCCAGATCCAGGTCGGTTTGCTCGCGCAGAATCGAACGGATGCTGTGATCACCCAGGGTTGCCCACACGCCGTCACTGAGCAGCAGGAAACATTCGCCTTCGCGCAACTGGCCGTCGAGAAAATCCACTACCAGGTGTTGATCCAGGCCGAGGGCACGCTTGAGCACATGCTGCATGCCCGGCTGCTCCCATACGTGATCCTCACTGAGGCGCTGCAATTCGCCATCCAACCAGCGATACGCCCGGCAATCGCCGACATGCGCGAGGGTGAAGCGCTGGCCGCGAAACACCAGGGCGCTCAGGGTGGTCAGCAACGGCTGGCCACCGCCATTGGCCTGCAGCCAGCGATTCTGGGCCGACAGCAAGCGTTCCAGGGCCTGGGCCACGCTCCAGGTCTGCGGCGTGGCGTAGTAATCCAGGGCCAGCGCCTGCAAGGTCGAGCGCGCGGCCAGGCCGCCGTCGGCGCACTGACTCACTCCATCGGCGATGGCGCACAAGTAGCCTTTGCTCGCCGCCAGTTCGGCCACGGGTGTCACCACCCGCAGTGCGTCCTGGTTTTGCGCCCGAGGGCCGATGGTACTGGCCTGAGCGATGCTCAGTTGCAGGCTCATCAGACCCGTGCAGCCGTCACGGCGGCCGAGCCCCAGGTGGTTCTCCAGCGACGTTTAACGCCATGCAGGCCGAACCAGGCCAATACGCCCAGGCTCGCGAACAGCCACAGCGCCATCTGATAGCTGCCGGTGCTTTGCTTGATCGCGCCCATGCCAGCTGCCAGGGCGAAACCGCCAATGCCGCCGGCCATGCCGATCAGGCCGGTCATCACGCCGATCTCACGGCGGAAACGCTGCGGCACCAGTTGGAACACCGCACCGTTACCGGCGCCCAGGCCAAGCATGGTGCAGACGAACAGGGCCAGCGCCGCATAAGAGCTTGGCAGGTTGAAACCCACCGCCGCGATGCAGATTGCTGCCACGCTGTACATGCCCAGCAACGTACGAATCCCGCCGAAGCGGTCCGCCAGCGCACCGCCCAGTGGGCGCATCAGGCTGCCGCCGAACACGCAGGCGGCGGTGTAGTACCCCGCGGTCACCGGGCTCAGGCCGTACTGGTCGTTGAAGTAACCGGGCAGGGCGCTCGCCAGGCCGATAAAGCCGCCGAAGGTCACGCTGTAGAAAAACATGAACCACCAGCTGTCACGGTCGCCCAGGGCCTTTAAGTAGTCGGCCATGGATTTGGCTTTTGGCCGTTCAGGGGCATTGCGCGCCAGCCAGGCAAACACGATCAGCGTCAGCACCAGCGGAAGCAGAGCGAAGCCGAACACGTTGCTCCAGCCAAACGCGGCCGCCAACACAGGCGCCAGCAACGCGGCGAACACCGTGCCTGAATTGCCCGCACCGGCGATGCCCATGGCCTTACCCTGGTGTTCGGCCGGGTACCATTGGGAGGCCAGCGGCAGCGCGACTGCAAAGGATGCACCGGCCATACCGAGGAACAGTCCCAGCAGCAGCGCTTGTTCGTAGCTATGGATGCCCAGTTTCCAGGCGCCGAACAGGGCACAGATCACAATCACCTGGCCGATCAGCCCGGCGGTCTTGGGCGACAGCTTGTCCGCCAGCATGCCCATCAGGAAGCGCAGCACCGCGCCCGCCAGGATCGGTGTCGCCACCACCAGCCCGCGTTGTTGGGTGGTCAGGTGCAGGTCGGCGGCAATCTGTACCGCCAGTGGGCCTAGCAGGTACCAGACCATGAAGCTCAGGTCGAAATACAGGAACGCGGCAAACAGGGTCGGGGTGTGCCCGGATTTCCAGAAGCTTGATTTCATCACGCACCTCAACGGTTGGGAGTCTTGTAAGAAGGCCAAAACGAAAAAACGCCGCCACCGGGTTCGCGAGGGCAAACCGGGTGTGCGACGTCTTTGTCGTGGAGGGGCAACCGCCGTTGGCTACCTGTGCGGAATACTTAGCAAGAGCTGAGCCAAATCAGCCGAGCAGCTCGCTCATGGCGATAATCTGCTCCGCCACCTGGATCAGTTTCTGCTGGCGGCTCATGGCCTGGCGACGCATCAGGGTGTAGGCCTCTTCTTCGTTGCAGGCCTTCATTTTCATCAGCATGCCCTTGGCCAACTCGATGCGCTTGCGCTCGGCCAATTGCTGGTCGCGCGCCTGGAGCTGGGCGCGCAAGGCCTGGTCGCTTTCGAAGCGCGCCATGGCCACATCGAGGATCGGCTGCAGGCGCTGGGCCTGGATGCCTTCGACGATGTAGGCGCTGACGCCGGACTTGATCGCCTGGCGCATTACGTTCGGGTCATGTTCGTCGGTAAACATCACGATGGGCCGGGGTTGGTCTCGGCTGACCAATACCACCTGCTCCATCACATCACGACCCGGTGACTCGGTATCGATCAGGATCACGTCCGGGCGCACCGTTTCGACGCGTGCGGGCAGGTCGATGGTCAGGCCGGACGCATCGATGACATCAAAACCGGCCTCGATCAGCGCCGACCTGAGGCGGCCGACCTTACGCGGGGTGTCATTGATCAACAGGATTCGCAGCATGGAGATTCTCCTGTCAGCGCCAGGCCTGGCGGTTGGAATCATTGGCCAGGGCATGCAGGCGGAAGCTGCGGGCGTATTCGGTTGGGTTGGAACCGTCCCAGATTTTGCCGTCGATCAGTTGGCTGCTGCGCATGTCCTGGGCCTTTACCGGGATCCCCAGCGCACCTGCCGCCTGGCGATACAACGCCAGTTGCTGCACCTGGCGGGCAACGCCCAGGTAGTCGGGGTCCTCGCGCAACAGGCCCCAACGCCGGAACTGGGTCATGAACCACATGCCGTCGGAGAGGTAAGGCAGGTTCACCTCGCCACCGGCGAAAAAACGCAGGGCGTGGGGATCCTGCCACTGGTTGCCCAGGCCATCGTCATAGGCGCCCAGCAGGCGCGGTTCGATGCAGTCGAGCGGGGCGTCGAGGTACTCGCGACCACTGAGCAATTGCGCGGTGGAACGGCGGTTTTCGGTGCTTTCTTCGATAAACCGGCTGGCCTCCAGGATCGCCATCACCAGCACGCGCGCAGTATTGGGGTACTGGTCGACGAACGTCCGGGTGCAACCGAGGACCTTTTCCGGGTGATCCGGCCAGATCGCCTGGCTTGTCGCCAAGGTAAACCCCTGGTTTTGCTTGACTGCGCTGGCGCACCAGGGCTCGCCGACACAAAACCCGTCGATGCGTCCGGCTTGCAGGTGGGCAACCATTTGCGGTGGCGGGACCACCACGCTGTCCACATCCTGCAAGGGGTGAATACCTTGGCTCGCCAGCCAGTAATACAGCCACATGGCGTGAGTACCTGTGGGAAAGGTCTGCGCGAAGGTCAGTTTTGTTCGGCTTTGGTGCACGTGGCGGTCAAGCGCCTCAGGAGTGATCACCCCTTGTTGCTGCAAGCCGTGGGACAGGTTGATGCTCTGGCCGTTCTGGTTGAGCCCCATCAGCACGGCCATGTCGGTGGGCGCGACTCCGCCGATGCCCAGGTGCACGGCATAGATCAGCCCGTAGAGGCTGTGGGCGGCGTCCAGTTCGCCGCTGACCAGTTTGTCGCGCAGGTTGGCCCAGGACGATTGGCGCTTGAGGTTCAGGGTCAGGCCGTAGGGTTGAGCGAAGCCCTGGGTGGCCGCTACGACCATCGAGGCGCAGTCGCTCAGGGCCATGAAACCCAGGTCAAGGCTGCTCTTTTCCGGGGCATCACTGCCGTTGACCCAGGCCAGCGGGTCGTTCATCGGGCTGTGGCCGACCGAATCGTTCATCAACACCTACCTTTTCTTTCAAAAAAAAGCGTCGTTCCCTCAGATGGCGATGTAAGCCAATGTGGGTAACGACGCCTTTGTCCGTAGCGCGCTCCGCCGTTGGCGCGTGCTCTCATGCAGAGTTCATAGCAAGGCACATGCCACGGGCGGTGAGGCGCGGCTGGCCGTCAGCTTTCCATCAAGATTGAAACCGGACGGGCTTTCAGTATGGCCGCTCTCTCACCGCCAGACTGCCCAGGAACCCTCACGGTGCACGCCGAATCCCTTGTAACGATGCCCCGCCTCCGGTTCCACCGTTGGCTGTGGTTTGCCGGGCTGTGGCTGGTAAGTGCGCTGGCTGGGGCCGAGCTTCACCAGGTTCGGGATGAAAGCCTGTATACCGTGTTCACTGCGCTGTCATCCCGAAC
>Ga0068851_10000062_pt1 | contig 60551 bp, 41 predicted proteins | sample KBSCornC12_FD_66588 | JGI IMG/M metagenome (GOLD analysis project Ga0068851, IMG submission 66588) | Corn rhizosphere microbial communities from Kellogg Biological Station, Michigan, USA - KBS Corn C1-2 | ecosystem: Host-associated > Plants > Roots > Rhizosphere > Soil ...
CGAAACGAAAGGGAAGCAGAGCGGAGTCGAAATGATATTAGGTGAAGTTCTTTCCATGTCGTTGAGCGGAGTCGAAACGAGGGGAAGTAAAAAGGAAGTCCCCTTCAGGGGATTTAGGGGCATCTACGAAGTCTTCCTATAGTTTAATACCGCCCATCCATTAAAAACCAAAGCAAACAATCCCACGATCAGGAAGTGACTTTTGATATCACTGAATGTACTGCATTTGAGAATCACCATTCGCACCACTTCAATAAAGTACGTAACTGGATTGAACCGCGATATCCATTTTGCCCATTCCGGCATGCTGTCAATGGAGGTAAACAATCCACCCATCAACATAAAGATCATCATGCAAAAGAAGGCCAGCGACATGGCCTGTTGTTGCGTGGTGGAATACGTAGAGATTAATAATCCAATACCCAATACCGCTACGAGATAGATAGCCAGGAAACCATAAAGTAAGAGTAAACTACCCACCGGCACGATGCCATAAACAAATCGCGCGATGATCAATAGCCCGATGCTGAAGATGATCATGCCGAGAACCCAAAATGGAATGAGCTTGCCTAAAATGAAAAGATGTTTTTTGATTGGTGTGACATTGATCTGCTCGATCGTACCCACTTCTTTTTCTTTCACGATGTTGAGGGCACACATATACGCTCCTACCATGGTCACCAATATCACCAGTATGCCGGGCACCATGAAGAACTTATAGTTTTGAAACGGATTGAACCAATTGAGTGTGGACACTTCTACTACCTGAACAGGATTGAATTTCGTTGGTGTCATCCATTTCAAACGAATGTCCATATTGTAATCGTTGATGATGCGGCCTAGATAGGAACTGCCGATATTCGCTTTTGTGCCATTGATGGAGTTAGCCGCAAGAAAGAGGCTTGCTTTTTTATCCACGGTCATATCCTTTTCAAAATCCTTCGGGATCTCCAGGATTAAATCAGACTTATCTTTTTCAAATCCTTCATAAGCTTGTGGAAATGACTCACCAAAATCAGATAAACGGAAATAACCTGATTCAATAATCTTGGAAACTAATTGTTGAGAATAAGAAGAATGATCATGATCCACAATCGCCACGTTGATATTTTTGATTTCATAATCAGAGGCCATCGGCAAAATCAGTAATTGCATAATTGGCACAACGATCATCATCCGCAGGATAGTTGGATTGCGGAAGATCTGGCGGAATTCCTTTTGAAGGAGAAATAGCAATGTTCTCATGCCAGTCGGATTTTAAAAAGTTTCAAACTCATGATCAAAAGAAATGCAGTCATGCCAAAGAGTATAAGCGTTTCTTTCCAGATGGCAGTAAAACCAAGTCCCTTGATCATAATCGATTTGACTATGATGTAATACCATTTGGATGGTACTGCATTAGCTATCCATTGCAAAGGCTTGGGCATATTTTCTAATGGAAACATAAATCCTGTGAAGAGGACAACGGGCAATAACATCCCCAATAATGAAATCAACATTGCGGCTTGTTGCGAATCAGTGACATTGGAAATCAGCAGACCCATTGAAAGCGCAGTGATGATAAGCAGTGTACTTTCTGCAAAAAGCAAGAACACGCTACCATTAATAGGCATGTCCAGGAGAGTAACACTTAATACCAGGATGACAGTAAGATTGAACAGCGAAAGCACGAGATACGGCACTCCCTTGGCAATGATCACCAGCAATGGATGAAAAGGCGATACTAAGAGAACTTCCATAGTACCTCTCTCTTTTTCACGAACAATAGAAACTGATGTCATCAAAACACAAACCAGCATCAACACTAAGGCCATGACACCTGGAACGAAATTGGTGGTTCCTTTCAGTTCCGGATTGTAAATCATTAGGGTCTCTGTGTTGATTTGATAGGGCAGAGCATTGGATTGCTGAATTTCATGTTGATAATTCATGATGATGCTGGTCGCATATCCGGTCAGAGCAGTCGCTGTATTGGGATCAGAAGCATCGGCTATAATTTGCACCTGCGCTTTATTGAAATGAGCCAGATCGTCACTGAAGTGTGCCGGGAAAACAATGGCCAGTTTGATATTTCCTTTTTTGAATTCGTCTTCAATTTGAGTATGACTCATCAATACTTTAGAAATCTCGAAATTTTTGCTGGCTTCCAGCATATCGGTGATCCGTTGCGAACCGGGGTCGTGAGCATAATCACAAATGACGATGTTGGAATTCTTGATTTCATTGGTTAAAGCAAAACCAAAAAGTAAAATTTGAACGATCGGCATGCCAAATAAGAGCAGCATGGTCTTCGGATCACGAAAGACATGATAGAATTCTTTGTGGACGAAAGCGAGAAACTGTTTCATGGGTTAATCGGCTTTGCGTTTTGCTCCTCGAGCAAGTTCATAGAATACATCATCCATGTTGGCAGCCTGGAATTGTTTTTTTAGCGCCAGCGGTTCATCCAGCGCTTTGATGACGCCATCGACCATCATGGATATGCGATGACAATATTCCGCTTCGTCCATGTAATGTGTCGTGACGAAAACCGTGATGCCGCGATCTGCCGTGTCATAGATCAGGTCCCAGAATTGTCTTCGTGTAATCGGATCAACACCGCCCGTAGGTTCGTCAAGAAATACAATGCTGGGCTCGTGCAGGATGGCGACAGAAAAAGCAAGTTTTTGTTTCCAGCCTAAAGGAAGTGATGCCACTAATTTTTTGGCTTCACTTTTTAAATCTAATTGTTCGATCAGTTGATCACTCTTTGACCGGATTTCTTTATTGGTCAGTCCATAGATGCCGCCGAAGAAGCGAATGTTTTCAATAACATTGAGATCTTCATACAAAGAGAATTTCTGGCTCATGTAGCCAATTCTCTTTTTGATCTGTTCACGTTGTGTGTAGACATCATAGCCTGCAATGGTCGCTTTTCCTGATGTTGGGATGGAGAGACCGCAAAGCATTCGCATGGCTGTTGTTTTACCTGCTCCGTTAGCTCCAAGAAAACCGAAGATTTCTCCTTTGTGCACATCAAAGGTGATTTCATTGACTGCTATGAAATCACCAAAACGTTTCGTCAGTTTGTCCGTGCTGATGACAACTTCATTCATGAGCAGATTGCATTAGCTGGATGAAACAATCTTCAATGGTCGGTGTCACCGGGTTGATTTCTACATCAGGGAAAGATTTTTGGGCAAGATAGTTGACCAGATCACTTTCATTTCCACCTTGATTAAAAGTGATGTGATGATGGTCGCCGAAAGCAAAGCAACTTTTGACCATCTCATTTTGTCTCAATTCTTTTAAGAGATGACTCATGCCGGTTGCACGGACTGCATATATTTTTTCGGGATATTGCGCAATCACTTTCGCTGGCGTGTCGATGGATAAGATTTTTCCCGTCTGTAATAAAGCAATGCGGTCACAAAGTGTCGCTTCATCCATATAAGGCGTAGAAACTAAGATGGTGATCTCTTGTTGCTTCAATCGTTTTAGCATTTCCCAAAATTCTTTTCGGGAAACAGTATCGACGCCGGTAGTTGGTTCATCCAGGAATAATACTTTCGGACGATGGATGAGTGCGCAACAAAGCGCCAGCTTTTGTTTCATACCGCCTGAAAGTTTGCCGGCACGACGTGTTTTGAAAGGTTCTAACTGAACATAGATATCCCTGATGAGATCGTAATTCTTTTCAATCGTGGTGTTGAAGACAGTCGCGAAGAAATTCAGGTTTTCTTCCACCGACAAATCCTGGTAAAGCGAGAATCGCCCGGGCATGTAACCCACTTCCTGTCGGATTGCTTTGAAATCTTTGACGACATCATGACCATTTACAGTTGCTGAACCACTATCAGCGAGCAGAAGAGTAGTGAGGATGCGAAAGATACTGGTCTTACCTGCACCATCAGGTCCTATGAGGCCGAACAATTCACCTTTAGCAACGTCAAATGATACATCCTCCACGGCTACAACTGTGGCTTTGTTGTAAGTCTTATGGATATGATGAAGTTCGACGTCGTTCATGACCACTAAAATTTTATTTCACCGTACATCCCGATCTTATAAGTGCCATCATTCACTACTGCGATCTTGACAGCATAGACCATATTGGCGCGTTCATCTTTCGTTTGAATGGTTTTTGGTGTGAATTCAGCTTTATCACTGATCCAGGTGATCGTGCCTTGTGTTTCTTTGAATCCGCCTTTTCCATCATCCGTCAATACTTTCACTTCTTGATTGAGTTTGACAGTGGGCAATTGATCGCCAGAAATGAATGCCCGTAGATTAATCGTGGAGAGATCGGCTATTTTATATAAAGGCTTACCGATAACGGCCATTTCATTGACATTGGCGTATTTGATCAATACAGTGCCATGCATTGGATTCCGGATAGTGCATTTCGCGAGTTGATCTTTGGTCTGATCGATTTGTACTTCCAACGGTGCTGCATCGGAGGAATATCCCTTGGAGGAAATGTTCAATGTAGATTTTAGCGCATCGATTTGATTCTTCAGGGATTTGATCTGGGCATTAATATCATCCAGTTGTTTGGATGGAGCAGCACCAGCATTGACAAGATTGGTATAGCGTACTTTTTCTTTCTCTGCAGCTTCCAATTGACTTTGAAGCGAAGACAATTGAACAGATATGTCAGGTTTTTTACCCAGCAAAGCATGTATTTGAGCTTCCAGTTGTTTTTTCTTTAAAAACAATTGAACACTGTCGATATAGCCGACGACTTTACCAGAATCCAGTTCCTGCCCTTCTGTCACATCGAATTTCAATAAAGTGCCGGTGGCTTCTGCGGAGATGATGGTTTCTTCTGCTTCGAATGAACCGGAAGCATCAAATGATTTCTGTTCAGGTTTGCATGACGAAAGCAGTGACAGGGAACTGATCAGAATGAGCGATGAAATGTAATTTTTCATTGGGAGTAAGTATGCTTATTGACCTGAAGTAATGAGGTAATGAATTTGATTTTGCAGTAACTGGATCTCGTGGATCGCAAGATTTTGACGGGCTTCGTCAGCAGCATTCAGGTTTTCGATATAGTCATTGGCTGTCGCTGTGCCATTATCCAGTTGAACTTTTGTGGTATTGGCCACACTCTCCCGCATGGAGACGAGATCATAATCGGTGACAATCAGTTGTTGCAGTTTACTGATTTCATTGTTATCCTGGCTGATCGTTAAGTTGGTATTGAACAGAAAGGTTTCCCTTTGCTCATCAACAGTCAGTTGTTGAAGAGAAATGAGGCCAATGTTATTGCGGTAAACATTGTTGCTGGAAATATTCCAATTGAAACGCAGGCCACCAATATAATAGCCCGCATATTCTGTACTCAGCACATTAAGAGCAGGTTTGCCTAAACCCGCCTGGAAAAACAAACTGAAGTGCGGCTGATTGTCGACTTTTAATACCTGGCTTTGAAGATCATAAGCATGTCGCTGATATTCGTACAGCTTTAATTCAGGGCGATTGTTTCCCATTGTTAATTTAGGAGGAGCAGGTCTGACCAATTTCGTGTCATCCGGAACGGGGCGATGAATAAACAAGGATAACATGTCCAGGTAGGCTCGTTTGCCGGATTTCAGTTCGATTGTTTTTTGATCTGACTTTATGAGTTCAGCTTCAAGCATGGTAGCGTTGCTTTGAATCGCAATGCCGTTCGAAATGGATGGATAGATTTTGTTGAGCCCGGTTTGAATATCTTTTTTTAGTAAAGCTGTTTGTGCCAGTTGGGCATCATAGAGCAGGATGCCGAAATAAATCTGGTTAATCCTCTCTTTAAGTTTATACAATTCAACTTCAATCTTTTGATGTTCGACGTCTGCATTGGCATTGACAAGGGATGTTCGGTCGTCAGAAGTAAAGAGATCGTTGAGCGATTCAGAGATTTCGCCATAAAGTTTGACCTGGTCCTTTGGTGGTACGGGCACTTCCTGGTTAGGAAGTTTGATAGGTACCGTGGTGACGTCAGATTGATAGGTGGCTGTTCCGGCGAAAAAGATTTGAGGTTGCTTGCCATGCGAGGCGTTATTGAGGTCGTAGGCTTTTGATTTTTCGATGAGATCAAATTGTTTGATCAGCGGGTAATTTGCTTTTGCCCAGGCGTAGCAGGAATCCAGTGTGAGGGTCAATTGAGAAAAGCTGTTTAAGCTGAATAGCAATAATAAACTTGTGAGTCCAAGTTGCAATCGATGTGGGATGGTATGTTTCATTTTATTATCCATGAAGGTGGTTGAATGCGGTTGATTTCGGTGGTTGTCTATGGTTTTACTTTGAGCATGGCTTTGATCCAAAGTGGAATCATTTTTTTTCGATCTTCGATGATGGCTGTGTATTGTTTATCGGTGAGGTCGCCCATATTTTTAAACATGGGTGAGGCGATAAAGGGAAAGATGATCAGGCCGAGCAGGTTCATCATGAAATGAAGAAATGGTTGCGGTGGAATTTTTCCATCCTTGATTGCTTGTTGAAATTGTTTGACAAAGACGGATTGCATCAGGAATTCCTTCGGCCGTAGATTATCAAGTAAGTTTTTAGGATTCGATCGTAATTCGCTCATGATGAACAGTGGGATCTCTGGTTCCTTCTTAAAGACATCGATGTATCGGTCGGCGAGTGCTTCCATTTTTTCCTGCAGACTGGAGTGGGGATTATTGACAACGGTGCCGATGGTTTGCATGAAGCGCTGCATCGTTTCGAGCATGATGATGTCGAAGAGTTTTTCCTTGCTGCGGAAGTAGTAATTGAGCAGGGCGAGGTTGATGCCGGCGGCTTCGGCGATATCGCGGGTGCGGGTAGCTGCATAGCCTTTTTGGTGGAAGACTTGTCGGGCGGCGTGCTTGATTTTGTCTTCGGTAGAGGGATCGTTTTCGGGCTTGGGTTTTAGCCTCGTTTTGGCCATAGGGTTTTACGGTTGACTCTGCAAAAGTAGGATTGATTTTTTGATTTAAACAAATAAATTAATCAGATGATTAAGTTTACCAAAGAAACCTCCATATGGGCATCCGTCCACCCATACGATGGGTGGAAACCAATTTTGAATCCCTTCGGGATTCTTCTCATCCCAAGGGGATGAGAAGATTAAAGACTTCGTCTTTTCTAAGTAATGAAAAAGGCAAGGAGCTAGCTCCTTGCCTTACCCCGAAGGGGTTAAATATGGATTACCACGGGTCGTACCCGTGGATGTCACGCAAGAGTATGTCTTCTTACCCTCTCACAAATCTCCCATAACTCCTTCCATCTTTACCATCCACGATAACAACATATACACCCTGAGGCAATCCTGAAACATTGATCGGCAGTCCATCGATTTGTCCATGAGCAACAGATGCTCCGATGAAATTCATAATCGTATACGCCTGTCCAATATCAGCTCCGGTCACATAAATGATATCACTCGCCGGTGATGGATTGACTTTTAAAGTTGATTTGGAAAGCAGATCTTGAGTGGACGAGAAAATGACATGCTCGACTTCTGTAAAAAATATACATCCCAGCTCAGTAGTAATTTGCAACTGATAATCTCCGCTTTCAACAACGATATAAGTTGGTGCTGTTGCTCCAGGAATAGGAGATCCATTTAAATACCATTGGTAAGTTAATGGGTCCGGAGAAAAAATAGACAAAGTATCTCCATTCACATCGAAGAAAATAGGTTCTGGTAAGGTGAATAAATTGACTTCAGTACTAGAAACTGTTGAATTTCCACACTGATTACTGCTATAGACACTCACAGTTCCTTCTTCTTCGCTAGCAATTAAATGTATTTCGCTTCCTGTGCTGTCTCCAATTAATGACCAAGACGGGGGGTAGGACCAATGATAGGAATCCACATTTTGACCGGTTGTCAGATATAGAACGAGTTGACCTGGGCAAAAAACCAGATCTCCCAGAATTGACTCAACAGTCGGCAGCGGACTCACACTCGCCGCAAAATTCAACTGCTGCGAATACCCACAAATGTTAGTCGCATACACATTGATATTGCCTGAGTTCTGTCCCACTTCTACCTGCACCGTATCATTATTAGCATTGCCTATTATTTTCCACCCTATGGGGAAAGTCCAATGAAAGTTTTCTACATCCTGCGAAGAGATCGTATACGTAACTGTATCTTTTTGACAAGGAAATACATCTCCTGCAAAATCAGCGATCACCGGCAGTGTATTGCAATAGGGAAGTACTTCAATATCAGATCCACTTCCAAATATCCATGCCGAACCATTCGGATTCGGAACACCGGCAACACCGGTTAATTGAAATGGAAGGACATAGCCCGGTTGCCAATTGAGTCCTCCATTGAATGTAATGTAAGCACGACCTTCTGATGTGTTATGACATACCACAATACCGGTATCAGGCGTAATAAAAAATACACCATCCCAAAAACGATCTATCGGTAAAGTGATTTCATTCCAGGTATCTCCAGCATTCGTCGTATGCCACATCGTATGTTTGAAGCTCGATGTCACGAGCCAACCATTACCGCCCAGGAAATAACTTTGTTCATATTGATCACCTGCTTCCGGAATAGTAACCGCATGCCAGGTATTTCCCTGGTCTTCACTGCGCACGATCACTCCATTATATCCGGTAGCCATGTATCGCTGATCATCAATCTTCGCCAATGATCGTAATTGTCCAGTGATAGAATAGACTGTATCCCATTTGGTGCCACCATCAGTCGTGCGATAGATGATCCCCGTGGTAGAACAAGCTAACACTCGTGTTGCTGAAATAGCAAGAACATCATTAATGCTTCCACCGGTAAGAAAAAGTTTCTCTGTCCAGTTTTCACCCATGTCGGTTGAATGCAGAACCCGTTGATTAGTTCCGATCCACAAATCATTAGCTGCTAAACCATGAATGGCAAAATAACTCTTGGCATCTCCCTTCGAAAGATCAACCCAGTTAGTGCCACCATCGACAGTACGAACGATAGTGCCTTTATTTCCAACTGCAAAGCCAAGTGTACGACTCAGGAAAATAGCATCCTGCATGATGCTGCGAGTCGGTCCTGAAGATTCCACCCAGGTATCCCCTGCATCGGTTGAATGTGCAATGGTGCTTAAATCATTTCCCAACCAGAAATTATCATCGGATGTAGCGGCAACGGAATAACTCCGCGTATTGATGAGGCCAGTCAGTTTAGGAGTCCAGGTCAATCCGCTGTCAGATGAAATCGCCGGATTGTTGTTGAGTGTGGCAGCGATGAGTACATTTGGACTTGATCCAAATGCAATTGCGGCTGAAGTATTATTAATCGCATTGTTGCTTCGCAGGATCCAATGTTGTCCGCCATCCTCCGTTTTATAAATCATTTTTCCATCCGACGCGATACCGTATTGATCATTGTAAAAGGTAATCACATCCGTACTGGCGATATCGGTGTTATGAATCCAGTTTTGACCTCCGTCGGACGTAAAATATATTTTTGCTGTCGCCCCACCAGTGAAACACCATATATGTTGATCATCTAAAATAAATGCATCCTTGATACCTGACGTCACAGGTGAAAGATCCTGCCAGGTTTTATCCTTCCAGTGAAACACACCTACGGCGGCGACCACTAAAATATCCGTTGGAGTAAAAACTTTTATCGCTTTGATGCCGGCCGGTGCCCCGGCAATTTCGGTCCAGTTGACCCCGCCATTTTCGGTGATAATCAAACCTTGTCCGCCGGCGGCAGCAAAATCTCCGTCGGTACCATTGAGATAACTTACAGCTTCCAGTTTCCATTTCTTCGTCCAGGCCAGGAGGAGGTCCCATTTCTGGGTGCCTGGATCGAGCTTGAGTATCAAATCATTGCTGCCTACAGCAAATCCATTTCCATCATTTCCGATGGAAATATCCAGGACCTGTTCCAGTTTTTCAAGGGGATATTGCCGCTGCCATTGAGCTTTCAGGCAAAACGGGAACACTATGAGCGTCACGACTATGGAGGATATCAGTTTCATTTCAGCGATTTTTATCGGTTGTATGCAATTTATTCTTTACGCCACCTTTAAAGGTGGGGAATATGTTAAGGCAGGCTTCGTTGGGGGCCTAAAAATAGCTTTTTCAAACTCAATTTTTTGGAGGAAAAATAAGGTAGGTTGGGAGCAAGGAATTGCAGAGAATTTGCGTGAATTTGCGAAAATTAGCGGCCAAACTATTTCAAGACATTCGTTTGCATCGCCACATCAGGATTGTAATGTCGCTCGCTGCCGGCCACAAAATGCACGGCATCATGAATGGTGACAAAAACATATTGATCACCCAGTTTTTGCATGAGTCCCGATTTGAACAACTTATCCCGAACAGGTCCTTTCACTTCCGCCAATAATAAATCAACATGTTCAAGTTTCAATTCATTGATAACCTGTTCCAGCATTTGTATTGCAGATGTATCGATCGAATTGATGCTTTCCATATCCAGGATGACCGTATGGATGGTGTCTTTGCGTTGTGATTTATAATCCAGTAATACATTCTGAAACGTTCCTGCATTTGCAAAAAATAAAGGTGCGTCAAATCGAAAGATCAGCACGCCGGGCGTTTGAATGAGATTTGGAAACCGGCGGACATTGCGAAATGTGGTGGTGTTTGGAATCTGCCCTAATTCAGCATGATGAGGATAAGTGGATTCAAAGATGATCCAACTGAGGGATAACAACACGCCTATTCCAATACCGGTAGTGATTCCCATCGTCAGTGTTCCAATAAAGGCAACCAGCATCATCCAGAAATCTCTTCGATCTATTTTCCATAAAAGAACAGCTTCTTTAATCCGGATTAACCTGTACACGGCAACTAAAATGATGGCTGCCAATACAGCAAGCGGTAGAAAATAAAACAGTGGAGTAAATAAAAGCAGTGTGAGCAATATCATGATCGCACTCACAATGGAAGCAAGTCCTGTTCTCGCTCCTGCCTGATCATTGACAATGGATCGCAACATCCCCCCGGAGACCGGAGAAGCATGCAGTAGTCCACTGACAACATTGGACATGCCAATGGAAATCAATTCACGATTGTGCCTGACCCTGTAATCATTATGTCTTGACCAAAGCACATGTGAAGTGGCTGTGCTTTCCATAAAACTAATCAATGCAATGGCGAATGAGGCGGGCAAAATCAATTTAAGCGTTGTGAAATCAACATTGGGAATTGAAAAATGAGGAATGCCTTTTGGAATAGTGCCGATAACTGACAATCCATGTTGATCCAGTTGAAAAAGAAAACAGATACCGATCGACAGTATCATGGCTATCAGGGCGGTTGGAAATTTTGGTATCCATCGTTGCATTAGAAAAATAACGAGGAAACATGCCGCACCAAAGCAAAGCGTAAGTATATGCGTTTGATTGATGGTTTGACTGAGATTGTAAAGTATGTTTTGAATAAATTGGCTTTGCGGATAATGCAGGCCCAAAAAATATTTTAACTGGGACATGCCAATGATAATCGCTGCTGCACTGGTGAATCCCAGCAGCACAGGTTTGGACAAAAATTGAACAAGAAATCCTAATCGCGCAACGCCAAGTATAAATTGTATCAAACCAGCCAGTAGTGTAATCGCTGCAACAATTAATAGATATGCATTTGGATCATTTTGCGCCATCAGGCTTCCACCGGATGCGGTCAGCATGGACACCATTGCAGTCGGACCTATTGATAGCTGTCTGCAAGTACCAAGAAAACCATACACGATAGCCGGAAAGGTGGAGGCATACAATCCATAGATGGGTGGAATGCCGGCCAGCATTGCATAAGCCATGGCCTGCGGAATCAGCATTGCCCCAACAGTGAGACCTGCTACGAAGTCAAAGCGAAGATCGCCTGGCTTGTACTGTCGGATCCATTCGGGTAAAAGGGCTGCTGCTTTCAAAGTGGCGCTAAGGTAAGCCCCTTATCCTTTACTCCTTTATAAACTGAATATTGTCAAACGGCAAAAAGTAATTCGGCAGACAAGTCAGTGTATCGCCTTTTATGGCGAAATCAATTCCGGCCCAACTCACCTGGCCCAATGACGGTGATAATCCGACTTTGAAATAATTATTGTCATTGTCTTTGTCCTTGATCATCGAAGCGATGTCAGGAAAGATCTGGTGTTGGAGATAGATTTGATCAACATGATCTGTATCAATATGAATGACGCCATCATGATCGCTCTCGGCGACATTTTGTTGATCACCGATTAAATAATAAGCGACGACCCGGTAAAGCAGGTTGGTGTTTTTATCAGTAACCTGGATGGTATAGCCTTTGCCTTTTTTGCTTTGAGATAAAATAGGAAAATCTTTTCCTCCTTCTTTATCACTTTTCAATTTCAAGGAGTCTCCTTCGATGGAATAGGTTCCGGTAGCATTTCGATCCGATACGCCATATATATAGAAGTACTGAAATTTTCCGTCCGGTGTAAATTTGAAACCACTGGCCATATCGTGAACCCCGACGAGGGTATAGACGCCATTAAGAGTTTTTGCTTTCATAGTTTTTTGACAGGAAGCCATAGTCAGACTGAAGCAGGAGATAAAACTCAGGCTGAGGCTAAGGATTAAGTTGTGATGAATAGAAAAAGTTCGGTTCATGTTGTTCATTCAATGAGGCAAATGTAAATCATTCTCTTTCGGATAGTGTAACCGAAAACTAAATGGGTAGTTGGTGAATTCCTGGAAATCCTGTAAATTAGTTATCTATCCATTTCGCCAACTAACCCTCTGGGTGAGTTTATGGTTTCTTCCCCGGATCGCAGCCTCTTTATTTTTGTTGGGAAATAAAACACATTACTTCCACATCAATTTAATACACCTGCATCATGAAAAGTTCTTTACTGCATTTCACTTTCTCCTTACTACTAAGTTTTTTTCTCCTCACACCTGCTCACGCTGATTGTTTATACAGCAACCTTTATGTCAAATCCTCCGCAACCGGCACCGGCGATGGCAGTTCGTGGACGAATGCCTTTACCGATTTACAAGCTGCCATCGATGTCGCGGTTAAGGGAGATGTCATTTGTGTTGCTGCAGGCACTTATCTGCCAACCCATCACATCCACGGTGATTCACTACGAAATTCCACTTTCTATATTGACAAAGACATCACACTGCTCGGTGGTTTTTCCGGCGAACCCGGAACAGAAGGGACCTTAGCGGGACGTGATCCGAAGGTGAATGAAACCATCTTATCGGGTGATCTTGGCATTGCTGGTGATTCCAGCGACAATGCATTTCATGTGGTATTCATTGATCATGTTTCGGATACCATGCACCTGGATGGATTTACCATCACCGGCGGAAATAATTTCGGGGGAGCAGTATTAGAGACCTATGGAGCTGGAATGTTTATAGATGCTGAAGCAGGTCTTTGCAGTCCGGTGATTGTTAATTGCACGATTCGCGACAATCATTCCGACCAGGGCGGTGGTGGCATTACGGTTTATGCAGAATTCGGTGGCATGTCAAAACCAACTTTCACTAATTGTCATGTCCTTCGCAATGTATCCGGAGGAGGAGGAGGAATGCAAGGACTGGTAGACGGTGGTGGCATGCTTTGTCCCACGATATCCGGTTGTTTTTTCCAGGGGAATACAGCCCGTACTGCACAAGGCAGTGCTATATCTCTTATTGTACACAGTTCCACTAGTGTTATCCAAATGGTCAATTGTGTCGTGACTGGTAATCATTCTCCGTTCTCTTCTGCATTCGAGATTTTTTTAACCGGTACCGGCCAGGCACAACCCAATATCATTAACAGTGTTTTTGCAGGAAATAATAACGGATCACTTCGCGTGTCCAGCATAGGTACAGAGTTGTCCATTGTCGAAGTACGTAATAGTATATTCTGGAACAATGGATTCGGCCATGGATTGACGACTAACAATGCTGATGCCAACGTGACTAATAGCATTATGGAAAATGGCTTTATTGGTGATGGAAATCTCTCCATGGATCCGATGTTTGTCGAACTCCCTTCAGCACAAGGCACTCCGCACACCGACGGTGATGTGCATTTGCAGCCAGGATCACCAGCCATTGATGCAGGTGATAACGGTGCCATCCCTGAAGACATTCTGGTAGATGCAGATGGCCTGCCAAGATTTATAGATGTTTCTTCGGGAAATCCTGGAGGTATCATCGACATCGGTGCCTTTGAATACCAGCAAGCAATAACCAGTACAACTCCTGTTTTTAAAAATATGGATTGGGGAATCTATCCTAACCCAGCCACATCAGCCATCACGATTACACTCCCGGAAAGTGAAGCCAGTTATGAATGCTCGCTTTGGTCCAGCACAGGAACTAAAATAAATCAGCAAGAAGGATCTGCCGGAAGTAAGTCTATTAATTTCCGGACAGCACAATTGCCCGCAGGAGCTTACTATGTTTCCATGACTACCAATCATTTGACTGATGTGCGAAAGTTGATTATTCACGAATAGGTGATAAGTCGGCAGTAAGCAGTAAGCAGTCGGCAGTCAACAATACAGTAAAAATGCAATGTTAAGCATCACGCAGTACCGCGTGACGCTTAACATTGTTTTTCTTACCTCTTGCCTCTTACGTCTCAGCATGACTTTGCAAAATGCTCTTCTCATCGATTAAGTGGTTTGGACACTACTCTTACATGAACTTATTTTTACAATATCATTTTAACTAACCCTGAAATAAATTATGAAATCACATTTTTTTCATTCCGTATTATTTTGTTGCTTAATGATGATGTTATTTTCCTGCAGCAAGGATGACAACAGTCCGCAAGTGATCACTGGTGCTGGTGATATTCAATCCGCTATCGATGAATATCGCTCACTCCTGGGCGCTAACAACGGTAATGCTGCCGGTTCTCAAACTTCTGGCAGGCGTGAAATTAGTTGGGATGGCGTGCCGGATAGTTTATCGTCACCGTATTTTTTGCCGCATGATTTTTTTAAAGGCAAAGGAGCTGACTTTACAACACCAGGCTCTGGTGTGCAGGTCAGTGCTGATCATGATAATCCTTCAGGTGCATTGCCATCTTTTGGAAATATTAATCCCTACTATCAGCAAAACTTTCCTGCGTTTAGCCAGGAGCGGTTGTTTTCTCCAATTGGAAGTAATGTTGTAGATCTTCGGTTTTATGTACCCGGCACTACAACGCCGGCTGTGGTAAGAGGTTTCGGAGCAGTATATGTGGATGTGGATCGTGTTGAAAATACAGCCTTCGAATATTTTGACATCAATGATAAATCACTCGGAACCTATGCAACACCAACACAAAACAATGGATTTGTTTTTCTCGGCGTTTTATTTGATTCGCCGATCGTACACCGGGTAAGAATTGAATATGGGAACAGTCCGCTCGGTCCTGATGATGGAGGCAGTGTGGATGTTTCTGTCATGGATGATTTTGTTTTTGGCGAACCAGTGGAGAAATAGTTAAGATTACAGATTACAGATTTAAGATTTGGAGTGAAGATTGAAGAGATTAAAATAATTTATGCATTTCTGTTTTCATTTTTCTCTCTAAATCTAAAATCTAAATAATATAATCTTAAATCTATAATCTTAATTCTTCAATTTTGTTGGTACTTTCGCTCACTACCATATGAGCAAAAACCAACAAAAGAAATCTCAAACCGCGAAGCAAAAACCGGCGACACGGAAGAAGGAGAAAAGCAAAGCAAGCCAGCCATGGATTTGGGTGCTGGGCGTGTGTGTTATCACCGCGATCACCTTTGTTCCTATGTTGTCCAATGGTTTTACGAATTGGGACGACCAGTTCTATATCACCAGCAATCCAATGTTCCAGGGACCAGATTGGTCAGCCATTTTCACACAACAGTTGATGGCCAATTATCATCCGCTGACTGTTTTTACATTGGCGCTAAATTATCAATTGTCAGGGATCTCGCCTTTTTCCTATCATCTGGTCAATTGGCTTCTTCATATTCTCAACACGGGATTAGTTTTTTACCTGGCACTCCGATTGTCTTCCGGTAATCAGTGGGTAGGATTTATCACTGCTTTGTTGTTTGGTGTACATCCTATGCATGTGGAATCGGTGGCCTGGGCAAGCGAACGAAAAGATGTTTTGTATACGCTCTTTTTCTTATTGGCGCTCATTTCGTATGTGAAGTATATCCAACAATCGGATTGGAAAAAATATGTCACTGTTCTTGTATTGTTTCTGTTGTCGCTGTTGTCAAAGCCGGCTGCCGTGACACTGCCTGTCGTGTTGGTATTGCTGGATGGATTCATGGGACGATCATTAAAAGATCAAAAAATTTGGCTGGAGAAAATTCCATTTTTCGCCTTGTCCCTGGTGTTTGGTTTGTTGGCCATAAAATTTCAGCACTATTCGCAAGCTTTTGTTAAACCGGATCTTTATCCATTCTGGCAGAAAGTGATGTTCAGTGCGTTTGGTCTCGGTGAATATGTCAAACGATTCATTTGGCCATTTCCGTTATCGGCCATTCATCCATTTCCTGATCCCGGGACTGTTCCACCTTCCTATTATTTGGGATTTGTGACTTGTGTTTTATTGATTGTGGGCGTTATTTTTTTCCGCAAAAAGAAATACGTTTGGTTGGGTGCCGGATTTTATGTGGTGAATGTGGCATTAGTCTTACAACTTTTAACCTTCGGTCATGCCATCATTGCTGAACGATACACTTATGTGCCCTACATCGGATTAGCTTTTTTGTTGGCCATGTATTGGGATCAAATAAAAAATGCTTCGATTAAAAACGGAGTCCTGGTGATTATTTTATTGGTGGTTGGTGGGTTTGCTTTAGCTTCTTTTCAACAAGTCAAGGTTTGGAAAAACAGTGGTACACTTTGGAGTCACGCAATTGAAACGTATTCCCGGAGTTATATCGCCCGCACTAACCGGGGCCAATATCTTTCTGCTAAAGAAGGAAAATACCAGGATGCGCTTGCCGATTTTGAAATTGCACTTCAAATAGAACCTAATGATACGTTTACATTAGTCAATAGAGCCACCATTTATATCAATCAACAAAATTTTAAGGCGGCGTTGAATGATGCGGATAGTTTAATCAAACGTGCACCCTACATTGCCAGGGGCCATTTCTTTCATGGCGTTGCAACTTTTCAGCTGGGTAGTCCTGAAGAAGCTCTTGCTGATTTGAATCAAAGTATACAGCTTGACCCGGACCTGGAAGAAGCCTGGGGTTACAGGGGGATTGTGCTTTATAATTACAAGCAGGACTATGAAGGAGCAAAAACAAATTTTGACCGCGCTATCGAACTTAATCCAAAGAAAGGCATCAATTATAAAAACCGGGCCCGCTGCTGGATAAGATTTGGAAATAAAAATGAGGCGCTGAGAGATATTGCCACAGCACAATCCCTCGGTGAAAATGTGCCGGATGATCTCATCAAGACTGCACAGGCTTTGCAGTAATCTTTTTTTATAATCAGTGTTTACCCTAGGGTATTAATTCAGGGTAAAAGGCATAAACCAATGATGTCTCATGGTGTTTTTATTAGTATAGGTTTTTGAAAGTCTCGCCTCCCAAAAATTCACTGCATGGGAATTGTATACGACATCAAAAATCACGACCATGAAAAAGGTAAGTTTGCTTTTTTAAAATAAGTCTATTCACTTTGCGAGGTCCTGCCTGAAATCACCTGAAGACCTTTCAGGAGAAGGCGGGAGCCCCGCGGAGTGGAAAGTTTCGATACTATAGTTTGTGTTAATTCGTGCTATTGATGGCATTTGTGATTGAAAACAATTCACCATCCGTTGATAGCACGAATTAACATTTTTGATCAGAATTTACAAAATTTCAGAATTGACTTCACTAATGGACCTCTGTGATCAAATTGCTATCTAAAGTACTCCTTCATCATACGCTTTCTCTCCATGAAGTGAAGCATCGAGACCCATATCTTCTTCCTCTTGAGAAACCTTGACCGGTGTAATCATATTGATGAGATAAAGCATAATATAGGTAAAGCCAAAAGCATAAACACATGCACCGACCACAGCAACGCACTGCCTTATAAAAAAAGTTGTACCACCATAAAGTAATCCATCAGCGCCGGCAGCATTCATAGTCTTGGAAGCAAAGACGCCCAATAGCACAACACCAAGACATCCTCCGATACCATGCACACCCCAAACATCGAGTGCATCATCCCACCCGATTTTATTTTTCAAATGCACCGCAATATAACATGCTCCTCCGGCTGCAATGCCGATGATACACGCTGCCGGCAGTGAAACAAATCCAGCAGCGGGCGTGATGGTGGCCAGACCTGCAACCGCACCGGTCAATAATCCAACAAACTTTGGCTTCTTGACTAAATACCATTCAATAATTAACCATGTAATCGCCGCGAAGGAAGCAGCTACATCAGTATTTAAAAAAGCTAGTGCAGTGATGGCATTGACATCCAACTCGCTGCCTGCATTAAATCCATACCAACCAAACCATAACAAGCCTGTACCGATGGCGATGAGAGGAACACTATTCGCTACCGATTCTTTATCTCTTCGCTTTCCAACATAGATGACCGATGCTAATGCAGCAAAACCTGCAATCGCATGCACTACAATACCTCCGGCAAAATCAAGTACGCCCCATTTGGAAAGAAGTCCTCCGCCCCAAACCATGTGAGCAAATGGATAATAGACTAGCAATTGCCACAACACTAAAAATATCAGGTACGATTTGAATGTGACACGATTGACAAATGCTCCGGTAATCAATGCCGGTGTGATGATCGCAAACATCATCTGGTAGGCAATGAAAACAAACTCGGGCAATTTCGCATTGCCGGGGAAAGGCGTATTCAAATCAACCCCCATCATAAATGCTTTTTGAAAATCCCCGATAAAACCACCCAGTGAATCGCCGCTAAAACATAACGAGTATCCACAAATAAACCACATGATCGTGGTGATGCCCATGGAGACAAAACTTTGTATCATGATGCCCAATATGTTTCGCTTTCCGGCGAGTCCTCCGTAAAAGAAAGCCAAGCCTGGAGTCATGAGCATGACAAGACTTGTAGCGAGAAGCATAAAGCCTGTAATTCCGGTATCAAACATGATCGTTAGATTTAAAGTGATGAGGTGTGATAGATTCGATTAAGTGCTATTAGAAAGAAACGCCGACGTTTGCCGAGACTTCAAATCGGCTGGATTTAAGTTCGCCGTCCCAGTAGAATAGTTGTTGTTTGTCATCAAACTGCAATTGCCTGCCTTCGATTCTGAAATAGGAATTTTCAGTTGGTTTAATTTCCGCACCAAGCGTAATTCCAAACATTTCAAGACCGGTATATTCATTGTCTGTGTTGAGAATTAATCCGCCCATGTATCCATTCGGATCATTGAACCATTCGCCGCGAGCTGCAATAGCAAACTTATCGCTAAAGAGATATTTGAAACTCGCTTCTCCACTAAACATGGAAGCAGAATGTCCCGGATCTTCCAGGTCTGAATTGGATTGAATGCAATAATCAGCACCGAGTTGAACTTTCAAATGACCAAAGAGCTGGTTGTAAAAAACATTGTTATGAAACCTGAAATGCGAAACATCGCTATCGCCAGGATAATCATCGCCCAGGTAATTACTATAACCAATATTACCATTAGCTCCAAGTGTGCGTGTGATCAACATACCCATTGATTTTTTGGAATTGTTATCCTCATAAAGATTATAACCATTCAATCCGTATAAGCTAAATGACCATTTATCATTGGGTATATAATTGAGACGAGCCCCTGCTTCATAAAAGGGTTCGAAATATGTACTGATGGCAATGGAGCTAAGCAGGTTTTCTTTTGGAAGCAATCCTTCGGTACCGAAATGCGTGCGAAAGAGACCAGCATCGAGCCATAGATTATTAGCTATTCGAATTCCTGCATGGGCTTCCAGGATATTGTTGAACGTAGAGGACCATGAACTTTTAGGGATATCGCCGAATTGCAGTGACACAATGCCTCGAACCCTATCAGCATTATATTCTGCAGTGATCATGGCCGTATTGAGTCCAAACTCTTTGCTGCGAGGAGAGACGGATTGAAATTTCTGGTAGTTGCCCTGCCCTACGGAATCTGTGAAGTAGGCATAATAAGCGTCGACATAGCCACTGATCTTAAATAAGGAGGTGGAATCATTAGATTGAGCTGAGCTCTTGGAAGCGAGGACAAGGAGGAATAAGGCAAGAAGGTAGTGCGGTCTGGCCATTTTCGTTTGTTTAGTTGGTGAGCAAACTTAAACAGATAAAATCAAAGTACATAGGTGCCGGAAGGTTGATTTATGGGAGTCTGAATCATTTGCATTTAAGATTCCCGGGAATGAATATTTGCAACCTATACCGGGTAATATTGTTTCTTTGCACTCAGGACATAATTTTCTCCAATCACAATTAATCATCAGACTATGAAAGAGCAGCAACCTAAGCAAAACATCGGCGTATGGATGGATCACCGCCATGCCATTTTTATTACTTCCGCTAATGGAGATTTCGCCATCCATAACAAGATCACAGCCGATGAATATCATGGTGACAAGGGTGAGCATGCCGCCATGAATGCAGAGAAAGCCGATAGCCGTAAATATCATAAGAACATCGCCCAGCAGTTGATGAATTACGATGACATTTTCATTTTTGGCCCCGGTAAATCACAAGAAGAACTCCGGAATTTCCTGCATGAAGATCAGCACTTCAAAAACAAGCGAATTGCACTTGATTCTTCAGAGCATATCACGGATCACCAGATGGTAGCGAAAGTGAGGGATCACTTTAAGGAGTAAGGAATAAGGAATAAGGAGTAAGGAATAAGGAGTAAGGAATAAGTCGGCAGTAACCAGTCAGCAGTAGGCAGTTTAGATTCTGCTGACTGCTGACTGGTTACTGCCGACTTTCTTTTCAGCCCCACACGTATAGTAATTTTGTTTATATGAAAAATTTTCATAATTTTAGTTGACGGAATAGAGGGATATGGCCGGTCCCAAATAGATTGACTGGCAGCATTGCAATTTTATCGGAACAATTGCAGATTGATCACCCATAAAATGTTGGATATGAAACCCCTCTTGCTGATCTCACTTCTTTGCTTTGGGATATTGAACATGCAAGCGCAAACTGCTTTGTCCTGGGTGCATCAATACGGGAATGCCGAAACTGAAGAACAAGTGAACACCAATGCAATTGCATTAAATGGACAAGGAGATTTGTATGCTGTGGGAACATTTACAGGTACAGTGGATTTCAATCCTGGTCCTGGCATGACCAACCTGATATCTGCTGGTAATCTTGATGTTTTTATCACCAAAACAAATGCATCCGGTGATTTAATCTGGGCTAAGCGCATTGGTGGATCAGCTACAGATAATGGGTATGACATTGCCACGGATGCGTTAGGAAATATTTACATCGTAGGTCTTTTCTTTGGCACAGCCGATTTCGATCCTAATGCCGGCACTTTTAATCTGCTCGCCATCGGTAGTGCAGATGCTTTTGTTTGCAAACTGGATGAAAACGGAATCCTGATGTGGGCTGCAAAAGCCGGTGGAACTGATTTTGATGTAGCCACTTCTGTATCGGTAAATTCTAATGGAGATGTGTTGTTCGGTGGATATTTTCTTGGCACCTGTAATTTTAATCCGGGCCCTGGTGTATTTAACCTGACTTCAGTTGGAGACCAGGATGCATTTATCACTCAACTTGATGCAGGCGGAGTTTTTGTATGGGCCGAAAGGTTTGGTGGTACTACAGATGATGGAATTAATGACCTTGCACTCGATGTAAATGATCATATTATTTCCACCGGATGGTTTACCGGTACAGCCGATTTTAATCCGGGCGCCAATACTTCCAATCTCACTTCTGCAGGTGCGGAAGATGTCTTTGTTCTTAAACTAGATGCCTCTGGAAATTATGTCTGGGCTAAAAGGTTCGGTGCAAGTGGTCCTGAAGGAGGGCTTAAAATTCATGCAGATGGTACCGGCAATATTTATACCAGTGGGTTCTTCGACACAACGGTTGATTTTGATCCTGGTCCGAATACCCATTATCTTACTTCTGCCGGACAAGAGGATATATTCATTTCGAAATTAGATAGTAATGGAGATTACCTCTGGGCAAAACGTTTTGGCAGCACAGAGATTGATAAGCCACAGGATATAACGACAGATGAATCGGGTAACCTTTATACCACCGGTTTCTTTGGTGGGACTGTTGATTTCGATCCTAATGCGGGCACTGCAACATTGACTTCGAATGGTGTTTCTAATTCTTTCATATCCAAACTTTCTCCTGCAGGTGATTTTGTATTTGTCAGTCAATTGGATTGTGATAATTATGTCAGGGCCCAGGCGATTGCAGTCGACAGCGAATTCCATATCTATTGTGGTGGCGCTTTCAATGGCACTGGCGATTTTGATCCTGGTTTCAGTCAATTATACCTCACCTCTACGGGAGATGAAGATGCTTTTATTTTAAAATTGAATCAGTGTTTTAATAGTTCCTCCATCATCACAGCAGCAGCTTGTGAAAGTTATGTTTCACCCAGTGGTCATTATACCTGGGAAGCATCCGGTACCTATCTGGATACGCTTGGCAATGCCACCGGATGTGATAGTCTCATCACCATCAACCTTACTATTCTTCACCAATCTGAAACAGAGATCACCATATCAGCATGTGATAGTTATTTGACGCCTGGAGGGGATGTATTAACGGCATCAGGAATTTATACGGATTCAATTCTGAATGCGGTGGGCTGTGATAGTATAATTGTTATCAATCTCACAATTAGTACATTGGATACTTCGGTTGTTTATGAAGAAAATTATTCACTCACCGCACAAATGGATGGTGCAACTTATCAATGGATTGATTGTGGTGATGGAAACCAACCGATTCCAGAAGCAATAGATCAAATCTTTTATCCGGTTGCGAGCGGAAGCTATGCTGTCATTATTTCGGCAAATGATTGTGTCGATACCTCATCCTGTCACAATGCGATCATCGCCGGCATTAAAGACATTGGCATAGATGGCGGTCTTCATCTTTTTCCAAATCCTGCGAAAGAGTATACCGTGGTTGAAATCGCCGATATATTTAAAGATGGCTGGTTAAGCATTCTTGATGTCAATGGCCGTGAAATGTATCATGTTCCATACCATGGAGAAAAAGAGATGCGAGTGGATTTGAAACTTCCGGCAGGAATTTATTTTGTAAAGATGAAAGATGCGGAGAGATATGCGGTCACAAAGTTAGTAGTAGAATAAAGGCGGAAGAGCCAGACCACAAAGGACTGCGCCTTTATGGTTGGGCGGGAAAGGAAAAATATTGCCCTACGAAATTCATTTGCGTCTTTGCGTAAGGTTTGTTGTTGTTGGAGTTCTCTCCAACAACCTGTAAGAAACCTGTGAAAAATACAATTGTGAAATACCAACGGGGTTTACTACTTTTTGTATTTCGTTGACTGTTGGAGAGAACTCCAACAGTAACAATTTCGTGTTTGCGCGGTGAGCTAAGAATATTATAAAACTCTAAAATTTAATTAATGCCTTCTTTTCCAAAATTCCCACCAATGTCTGGTTCTTGAAATAAATAGGCCGCCAACAATCATTCCGCCCATGGCATAAAGGGGTGATTGGTTAACGTAAACGGTGAGACTTGCCGGAAGTGTTTGTCTTTGGATCAAAATTTCTTCATTAAGGTATCCGGTATAGCTAATGATAATTGTAATTGAATCCTCTTTAAAGGTTTCAGGGATTTTTAATTTAAATTTTCCAGCGGTGTCAGTAACAACGCCATACTGTGTTCCTTTTATATAAATGTTGGCAAAGACCAATGTTTCATGAGTGGATGAGTCCAATACAATTCCGGCTATATAATCTTTGTTGGTATCAATTGGTGTAGGTCTGTCTATATCATTTGGTTTTGCAGGGCGAATGCCATCTCGATCATTAAAATTTTTCTCATGCTGATAGCCCGCTTGGCTTTGTCCCATAGACATTTCCACCTGGCTGAGGAATAAGCCACTCAACAGCATTCTGAAAAATCTTGAACTTAAGGAAGAAGGAGAGGGGCTAACTAAAACGCGATTCATTTGATTAACAGCCAATCGACCGCAAAGACTGCCTTCTTTTTTTTGAATGTAACCCAGGATTTGCTGATCGCTCATCGTGGAGAAATCAATGACCTGTTTGGCACAACTATCACAGAATCGTCCCTTTCCTGACGGAGTCATTTCATTCCAGTTCTGACTGCAGGGCTTATTGATTTTTAGAATGACGTTTTGATTTTTCATTGGAGGCGGGATTATAGTTAAAGAACGAAGGGCCATTGATCATAGATCGATGTTTGATTCGTCACTTATGGAAGTTAAGGGATTTCGGGGGGGAATGGGGGATATCCTGATGAATTGTCGTGAAGACGCGGTTATCACGCAAAACGGAGTTTTGCTGACACTCAGACGCAGGCAGAGCCTACGCCTATCATTTCATTTATTTTGGAAAAGGTTACTTATTTCTTAATTGGTTATTGGTTATTCGATATTCGCTATTCCGTTCTTACTTCGTTATTCGTTATTCACTAGTCACTTTAAAACATATATCCTGCCAACACATACCATCGCCTGGTGGGCGTAGCTAAATCTTCAAATGCCGAAAAGCCATTAGACGATTCATATCGGAGATGTAATGAAAAATTTTTGTAGCCAGCGCCGGCACCAAGTAAAAATCCAACTTCAGAGCTCCGAAAACCATTGAGAGCGGGAGAGTCCATTGGAGGATGAAAAATTGATTCATCATGCCTGATGTTGGTGGAATGCACACCGATTGCGAAGGAAATACCAGGATTCACAAAAACAATAAATTTGCCCACCGGTATCTTATACCGCAGCATGTTATTAATTTTTATTTGTGAAACACTGATTTCAATTGTAGCCGGATTCAAGGCATCATCATAATGACCGCCGGTCTGATAAGAGGTAAAAAGAAGTTCTTCGGCAATGGACCATTTGCCGAGGTTCCTGGGAAGATTGAAATTACAAAACAGTCCTGCCGAAAAATTGGTAGAAGGATCAAGAGGTACATCATTCAAATAATTGTTGGAGCTCTTCGCTTCCACGCTAGTGTGCGCAAACCCAACCAAGATACCAAAATCAGTTCCCGGGCGTTCCATTTCCTTTTGAAATTGAATTTCTGTATTCGTGCATTTGTGGTACGCTAAAAACAATTTCACTAAATCGGTTTTGTTGTAATCAAGATCTTTTGTTTTCTGCTGGATTTCCGCACAGTCATTCATAATAAAGATAAGCTGTCCGACGTAACCTTTATTTTTATAAATCGAAACGTGACCTCCGTCTTCTTTTAAATACTGTTTGTATTTGAGCAATTGAAAGGCAGTGTCAACATGAATATAAAATTGTTCAACGCCATCTTTATCTTTTAAATAATAGAGGCTTTTCTCTCCCTTGACTAGCGTTTGTAAAAAGACAGTATCCGTGACAAGTTTGATTTGAGAGGAATATTGATCAATGCCTGAAAAATTCTGGTACCCTATTTTGTCCACAATCGCCCTGACATATATTTCATCGGCCACAGCAAATTCATTGATGTCAGACACTACAAAGTATTGTTCCTTGTCCTCCGTTCCTTTTTTAAATGTGATGAAATCGGGATTCCGTTCCCAGTTGCGGTAATCAATAAATCCCCGGAGCGTGTCACTGTGAGTATTGAGGATATAGCCTGGTAAATAATTTTCCTGGGCAATTGTGGTGCCTGAAAAAATAATTCCAATTAAGGTTAAAATTATAGAGGTGTAATATTTCATTGTATTTATAATCACTAAATAAATTTCTATGAGCGATCAATATACAATGAATAATGTTAAATGGAAGATTTACAAAATTCAAACAGAGCAAAAAAGAGAAACTCTTCACGCAAAACGGAGTTTTGCTGACACTCAGACGCAGGCAGAGCCTACGCCTATCATTTTTTATATAAGGAAAAAAGTTATTTACTTCTAAATTGGTTATTGGATATTGGTTATTCGAAATTAACTTCTAACTTTCTTATTCCTTATTTTTACTTCCTTATTTATTTCAGCGCTTCCATGACTTCTTCCTTCCTCCTCCTGCTCACTTCGACCTTGCTATTATCTTTCAACACAGCGTATCCATCATGATCGATGAAGGAAATGAATTTCTTATTGACCAAATGACTCTTATGGGTGCGGATAAAGTTTTGTGGTGTCAATAAGGTGTCGTACTCACCTAATGTTTTCGAGATGAGATAGCTCTTCCCGGAAGTGACATAAAATCGTGTGTAATTACCCAGTGCTTCGCAGCGAATGATGTCTGCGGGAAGTAAAAAGTGGACTCCTTCTTTTGTCGGCAACGCTAACCGGAACTCTTCCGTAGAAGCAGCCGACATGTTATGCATGATATTTTTCAACAAATCATATTGTTGCTTGTAATCTTCCTGTCCTTCCAGGAAGCGATGTACTGCTGCCTGCAATTCTTCCATGTCCACCGGCTTCAATAAATAATCAAATGCACTGTAGCGAATGGCTTGAATGGCATACTCATTATAGGCTGTGGTGAAGATGATTTTAAAATTCTTATTCGGAATTTTCTCCAATACTTCAAAGCCATTGAGATGCGGCATCTGGATGTCGAGAAAGACTAGTCCGGGTTGAAAGGAATGGATCTTTTCCGCGGCCTGGCGCGAATCATTACAGACCATCACTTCGCCGATTTCCGGAATCGTCTTGATGATCATCAGGCGCAAAGCGTCCGTAGCGCGTTGCTCATCGTCGATCAGTAATACCTTTAACATGTCACTCAGTTTTGAATAGGAAGATTTATTTCAATTCGCGTTCCGATAGGATGACCTTGTTCATCCACGAGATCATGAATATGCATGGATCCCGGAGGACCGCCGTTTTTTTGCATGGATTTCAATCGCTCCATTGACACTTCAATGCCTTTGCTCGTATGCTTCTTGTCCTGGCCGGTAGAGATTTTCATTTCTTTCGCTTTCTGTCGCCCGATGCCATTGTCCTCCACAATACATTGAAGTGTGTCGCCTTGTTCAATAAATTCAATACGAAGGTTTCGCATACCTTCTTTGTGCATCAGCCCATGCCAGATGGCATTTTCTACAAAAGGCTGGATGAGCAGGGTAGGGATCTTGACTTCATCTATATCGATGTCTTCATCGCAATGGATGTCATAAGTGAATGCTTCTTTGAATCGAACAGATTCCAGTTCCACATACAACTTGAGGATGTCCAGTTCTTCTTTCAAGGAAATCATTTCTTTATCGCTGTGAATCAGAATGGATCGCAGCAGTTTTGAAAAACGGGAGAGATATCGAGTAGCCACCATCTCCTCATTGGCCAGGATCATTTGCTGAATGGAGTTGAGCGCATTGAAAAGAAAATGTGGGTTCATCTGCAAGCGCAAACTTTGCAATCTCGATTCCGTGGCCTTCTGTTTGTTTTGTAAGACTTCGATTTCTGCTTTTTGTTTTTCCTCTTCCGCCAGGATGCGTTGGATTTGATTGGCGGTGAGAATGGATATGGTGGTCATGAGACTCAGATGTTTGGGCGTAAAGAAATTCCGCTGACTATTTTCGCTGTCGATCACACCAATGACTTCGCCATCAATAATAATGGGAACCGCCATTTCGGATAAGCGTCGATCATCATCAACGATGTAGCGGGAATCTTTCTCTGTGTTGTTTACGATCTCCGGTTTTTTGGACAAGGCTACATGGCCTGTGATGCCTTGCCCGACCGGTATGTCAATGGGCTGAAGGATAGTTTGGTCTTTTGCAGTTTTGGGCCCGTAGGCTGCTTTTTGTACGAGCACATTTCGATCCTTGTTGATAATATAAATCACACATTCTTCCAGGTTCAACCGGCTGATACAATTTTTAGCAACATCCCACAACATGTCATCCATGTGTTTGTGCAGGTTGATTTGTGATGCGAAATAATTGATCACCGATTCAGTCTCGATAGCTTCAGTGCGTTTCTTTTGTTTTTTATTGAATTGGGACACAATGCCAAATAGTATTCCACCAACCGCTAAAGCAGCCAGCCATCTGAACCAGGCCTTTTCCCAAAAATTAGCGTCCAGTTCAATGGTGACTTCATTCTCCGCATTCACCCAGGTCTTTTTGTCATTAGAAGCACGCACTTTAAAAGTATAGGTACCGGGTTTCAAAGAATTATATCGAATGGAATTTTGATCTGTCGCATTAATCCAATCCGGATCAATGCCAGTCAATTGGTATTGATAAAAGGTATGGAGGTGCTTGCTGAAATCTATGGTTGAAAAATAAAAGGTGATGAAATTATTGCCGGGTGCTAATTTAAAGGACCGTGTATCGGTTAAATACGAATCCACATCACGGGTTTCCATCTGATTGATGATAGTCTTGAGATGGATCTGCTGTCCATATAAATCATTCGGATAAAAGTATTGGAGTCCTCGTTCCGTACCCCAGAAGAGTTCATCATTGGAATTGTGATGATAGGCATCGAGCCGGAAACCCTGGATACTCAGGCCGTAGCGCTCATCGAATGCACGCATGGTAGTATCGGCAATATTGAAACAGGCCAGGCCAACATCATTCCCCAGCCACATCCGGTTTTCATTGTCGCGAATCACCGCCTCGACTCTTTTATTGAGCATGCCGTTCTGTTCAGTGTACAACAACGTTTTACCATTCGTCAATAAGATTAATAAACCGGAGACGGTTCCGAAATAAACATTGCCCTGCTGATCATGATTGATACAAAACACATTGCTGCTAGGTAAAATATTTTCTTTATTGTATTTCCTCAGTTGTCCTGTTTCCAGGTCATAATGCCAGGCGCCATGCCCGGTAGTGCAAACCCAGATGGAGTGCTTATCAAAATATTCTGTGCGATAGCAATAGGACTGACTCAGACTATCCAGCGGTGTGCCTTGCAGGGAAACGATTTTAAAGGTTGCCGGATCCACGCGGGAAAGGCCTAAAGAGCCGGAAAGCCACATCAGGCCATCAGGACCTTCTTGTATGTGAGCACAAAGTCCACTAAAAAAAGTTTTTGAATCTGGAGGATCTACAGGAAAAGAATGAATGACATGTTGTTGTTGATCCAATACATAGATGCCGGCATGACGTGATGCCACCCACAGGTGATGAAAACGATCGAAGGTGCAATGCGTTATAGGTTCCGCACTGGTCGAAGATTTTTCCCTGGTTGGGGGGAATGTAAAGAATTCACTGGTGTTAGTACTTCTTGTCCATTTGATCAGATTGTCGGCGTTGGCCAGGTAATAAGTGTCGTTATCCTCAGTGGTCATATTTCCAATCACACCATCGTAACTGTTTCCTTTCTTGTCCTGGAACACCAATTGTTGACCGATCACCGCATTTTGATTGAAATAGGAAATGCCATGCGGTGTTGATCCAATGAAAACCCATCCTGTACTGTCATAATCCACGATTTCAGGATGATTGTTGACCAGCGAAGTGGGATCGGCGGCATTATGCGGTTGATTGATTAGGGTGTGAGTGGCCGGAGTGTAGAGATAGAGTCCTTTGTCCATCGACAAGATGATATATTGATCCTTGTTCAATGGGATCACATTTGAAATGTTCTTGCTCAGAGGTTCAAGATGTTGATCAAGAATACCATCAAAGGGCACAGTTTCTTTCAATGTCACCGTATCAAGGGCCACCAGTGATTTAGTGTTGGTATGCAATAGAAGGATTTGATTTCTTTCCCATGGACAAAAAGGTTTGCATTGATCGCAAGGAATTATTTGTGTGGCAACATTTTTTGCGTAATCCACTACTGTTGTATGAGCAGGAATGGTGAGGAGATACTGGTCAGGACCAAAGCGTGCGACACCAGTATGTATATGTTTGATTAAGGTATCTCCGCCAATCATCTGCAGGCTGGTGAAATTTCCCATGTTCAGGCTATCGGTCCCCTTTATTTCCTGGTCGTCCCGGATCACTAATTGATGGTGCCTGGTAAACACAATGACGCCTTGGTGTTCGGTTTCAAGTACAGTCCGCACATATTCGAATTTTCCATTTTCCCAAAGTCCGACGTGATGAAAATTTCTTACTCCATCTATCATCGTGACAATGCCGTCTCCGTTAAGCACCCATAACCTGTTTTTATTGTCACAAACTACCTGGCGAATAAAATCGTTTTCCAGGGCCGGGTATTCTGCTTTGAAATATTTTTCAACCGTTTTTCCGTTGAACATATTCAGGCCTTCACCCGTCCCCACCCATAAATATCCGCTCTGATCAACAGCCATGGTATAGATGTAATTGTCCGAGAGACCGTCCGCGGTGGTGAGTTGATAAAAATGCACATTGGATAAAGGATGACTGAGTTGACCATATCCCTGCACCAGCCCCAGGCATAATAGGACAGAGGTCAGCAGGCAATGCAAAAGAGATATGTTCGATCGGAGCAACATTCGACAAATAAATATAGGTATTATGGTCTTTCTGGCTCATTTTCTTGGAGTTATAAAAGGTCGTAACTATTCTGCGGTGGTTCGTAACGAGTGAACGGCAAGCTATTCGTTTCCCATCGCTACCAGCTTCCACGTGCTGTCAAACAAGGCCAGATCATCGTTCATGGTATTCCGTATCACCAATTCGCATCCTGTGGTGGTGACATTCTGAATAGTGGTGTTCATCAGATCAGCATTTCCACCATCTGAGAGATTGGCGATATAGACTGCTGGTGCACTGCTGAATGGTGTGGCAAACGTAACAGTCACTATTCTTCCTTGGTATTGGGATAAAATCTCGTAATTGCCGACTGCATCAAAAGTGGCACTTAGCGTTTCAACTCGTAATTGTGAAGTCGTAGAGCTTCGTACAATTCCTTTGTCATTTTTGACTGTCACTGTACCTGCAGTTTTGAAATTACCATTCTTGGCAAGAGAAGAAGTAACAGTGCCAACGGTAGATTCAAACTGCAGATAATTTCCTGTTCCTTGGTTAACCATTCGGAATTGAGGTTGTGCGTTACTTGCATTAGTATTGGTCATATAGAGATTGATCCCTTTTCCATTAGTAGCAATAGATACATTTTCAAAAGCGGAGTTGCTGTACTTGTTTTCAAATTTCGCGGCATGAGCATCAAAACCAGACTGGCCGCATACACCATATACAGCGTATCCGGCAGCGTGCGTGACTTCTGCATATACACCGACGCCTGTGGAATGGTTAATACCAATAACAGCTCCACCGTCAGTAGCTGTGTTGTAGCTAACGCCCTTTACACCCGTGCCAGCTGAATCATTGACGCCCGATTCACCGTAGACGGCAGTACAATTAAAAGTATTCGCACCTGTGGATGCCTTTATAGCAAAAGTGTTGCTCCCGCTTTGACCGGTATTGGCTGAAATGGCCGTTGCGTTGCCGGCTGTTGTTGATGCCAGTATTCCAAATTGTCCTGCGCTGACAACATCAATGCCCCGGTTGCCGGAAGTGTTGACGGATATTCCTGCAAAAGTGTTGGTTGCTTTTGTCAGTTTTACTTCAATACCGCTTCCCAATCCATTGTGTTCAACATATACATCAGAATTAACGGTATTGGTATTATTGGATTTGAAAATTGCATTTTTAGCATCAGCGTTGGTGGTGACGTTCATCGTTTCATTGACATTCGTTGCATCCGTTATAGAAAATACACCAGCTTTACCCTTTGTGGCCGTGATCACAAGACCGCTTCCAGGGCCACTGTGATTCACATTTATACCTGTTGCATTGGAATTGATATTGGTTAAGGATAAATTAAGTCCTCCTCCAGTGCCGTTCGTAGTTCCTTTTAAAATATAATTAGCATTAGTTGCATTATTGATGGTAAAATTTCCAACAGAATTTAAACCGACAGTTTTAGCATCGAGTACGTAGCTGTTGTTAGTCACCCCGGTGTTGTAGAGATAGCATGCATTGCCCAAATCAGTTTGTCCGTAGAAAGCATATCCGCCCAGGCTTTGATTGTATGCCCTGAAATTGGCGTTTGCATAATTTCCGGTATTCAGCAATTCAGAATATATCCCATCACCGTGCGCTGCACTGCTGACTTCGACGATCGCGTTCGAACTGGTAGTATTGGAATTCATAAAAAATCCAGCTGTGCCAAATCCTGCATTGCTAACCACTAAAGCAGTATCTGCACTGGCGGTATTTGTGTTTTGAAAGACACCAGCTTTTCCGGATACACCAGTGCTTCTTCCATAAATGGCTTTACCACTATTTTGAATATCACCTAATACGCCGATACCATTGGCATTAGCATGCGAACCACAGACACCAGCGAAATTGGCAAGTGTGCTGTAGCCATAGACACCATGATTTCCGAATGACAAACCATAAGTTCCTATACCACTGTTACTCGTACCAACAACTCCTAATCCAGTGGAGTTGTCTCCCCAAACACCCATTGTGTTTCCTGGAGTGATGCCGCTTCCTGTACTTCCACTTTTGCCACAAATCGCGCTGGATCCGTTTGATGTATTATTATTTTGAATGCCAAATAATTTAGTTGCATTTCCAAAGGCAACATTATAGGGAAGGAATAAAGAGTCATTGCGTCCTTTCCAGTTGTTTGCAAGCGCATCCCATTTCAATACTTGTTTATCATTGGGAACACCGAACACGACATCAAGATTTTGAATTTTAGCAACATTGGGTGATGGATAACTTCCGCTGAGATCACCTGATGCGGGTCCAGTCGGCAAACTTCCGCCGCCGCCACTATTGATTTGATTCCATCCGCCATCATAGAACCAAAAGTTGCGCGTATCCAGATCATACACCAAAAGGCCTTGTGCAGGATTGAGAATCATGTTACGTTCGAGTGTACTCATACGAGGCACGAGCATACCTTTCGAATTGCTGGAAATATCCAGGATAGCAGTGGTAGCCGCTGGTGTACCATTAGCATTAATAGCTACATTTTGTGAATACCCTGTAACAGTAATGATGAAGACTAAAACGAAAATGGGAATAAAATTTTTCATGGCTGTTTGATTTAACGAAACGAAAGTATCGTGGCCGCCAGGAGTGGATAGGGAATAACTATTGAATGGAAAGGGAAAACTATTGAAAGGAATAAACGAATACTGAATAATGAATATCGAAGTAAGAAGTAGAAGTAGAAGTAAGAAGTGAATGGGGAATAGCGAATAACCAATGGTTCGACTACGCTCACCAACCGTAACCAATTGAGAAGTGAATGGCGAATAACGAATAACGAATGAGAATTGATGAAGTAGAGGTAGAAGTAGAGAACTCTTTTACCCCCTTCAGGGGGCTAGGGGGCAGAGGAGAATAACGAAGTAGGAAATGAATAGGGAATAACCAATATCCAATATCCAATTGAGAAGTGAATGGCGAACGACGAACGTCGAAGTTAGAAGTGAATTTTGAATAGCCAATATTTCGACTTCGCTCACCAACCGTATTCAATTAAGAAATAAAAAATATTTGTTGCTGTTGGAGTTCTCTCCAACAGTCAACGAAATGCTAAATACGAAAGACCTATTTGGTAGAGCTATAAAGGTGAATTTCATGAACATTATCAAGGTTGTTGGAGAGAACTCCAACAACAACAAGTTCTTTCGTTTGAATCACTCACAACTCACATCTCACAACTCACAACTGCCGACTACTTACCCTTTATCTCTGAAACTGCCTTCTCTAAATTTTGCAGTCTTGTCATCAACTCTTGATTTTGTGCCTGTAGTGAATCAATCTTGTCTTGTTGTTCTTTGATGCCAGCTAACGCCACGGCGACTAATTGTGTGTAGGCTATACCTTTGGTTCCATTTTCCCGTGTATATACCATGTCAGGATAAACGTTTTCAAGGTCCTGGGCGATCAAACCATAATGCAAGGGATCACTTTCTTCCTGGCGGGTATAGTGATATGACTTGGGCGACAACAATTTGATTTTAGCTAAAGTGCCTTCAAGTGGCTCGATATCTTTTTTAATTCTGGCATCGGATCCACTGACGAAATCACCACTGGTGTTGATATAGGCCCAATTGCCATCACCGAGATCGTCGTATTCAAAAGTCAACAGGTCCATACCGTCAACGTAGGTGCGCCAAAAAGTGGCAGCACCAGTATTGCGTTGCAGTTTAAGTCCCCGTGATGTATTGTTTTGCAAATCACTTTTCTGGCGAACAACCAGGTCGGCATTTGGTGTGGCGGTATTGATGCCAACAAAGGTGGATGCATTTCCTGTGCCACCTAACACCATGCAATTGCTGCAATTGACATTAGCTTCTGCTCCGATTGAAGTTGCATATTGTAGATTATTGAGCACCACATTTGATTGAAAACCAATGGTTGTGTTTTTTGAACCCGTTAAATTGCTGCTCATTGTGAAATCCCCTATAGCTGTATTGTTACTTCCGGAATTGTTAGCAAGCATTGCAGTTCTCCCAATGACTATGTTGTTATGCCCGGTCGTGTTGTTGCCTAGCGTATTGTCACCTACCGCCACATTTTGATAGCCACCAATATTGCTGTCCATTGTTCCTGCACCAATGCTTATGTTTTCAAATCCAGTGGTGTTGGCCTGCAAATTTTTGTATCCTAAAGCTATGTTCTCAGTTCCCGAGGTATTGGCTAAAAGGGCTTTCGCGCCAATCGCAATATTATGAATGGCTTGAGTAGGATCGAACACACCTGCTCCATTGTTTCGAAGTGTGCTGTCCCCGATTGCAACATTAGAACTTTTAGTCGTATTTCCATACAAGGCATCTTTACCAATAGCAATATTGTTTGAGCCTGTCGTGTTGAAATAAAGTGAAGAGATGCCGAGAGCTACATTAAAATTGCCCGTAGTGTTCTGATACATACTGCTGACTCCTAACGCAAGGTTTGAATTTCCAGTGATATTTGCTCGAAGAGCATTGTCTCCTATCGCAGTATTGCTGGTACCATCTGTATTTGTATACAAACTTCCTGCCCCTACTGCTGTATTACCATTTCCTCCGGTGTTGCTAAACATCGCTTTATCGCCAATAGCTGTGTTGACCTGGCCCACTGTGTTATTGGTAAGCGAAAATGCACCGAAGGCTGTATTCTGAATGCCGATAGTGTTACTCTTCAATGATTCATTTCCAGTACCTGTATTTTCATATCCGTTAGTGTTTTGATTTAAGGATTTGTAGCCGACAGCGACATTTTGTGTGCCTGTCGTGTTTTGCATTAATGAATAGTAACCAACGGCTGTATTATATTTTCCTGTAGTTGTTGTATAGAGTGCTTTATTCCCGATACCAATATTGAAGTATAAACCTGCGGGATCTGTTTGTGAAAAAAGAGTGGAGTCACCAATTCCTATAGCAAAACTTCCTTTGTTATTATACAAGGCCGTACTGCCTATGGCCACTGTATTATGACCGATTTGATTGTTGGCACTTGAATTCAATCCGAAGGCAATGTTGGCATAACTGGAGGTACTATTGAGGAGAGATTGATATCCTAATGCAATATTTTCATGACCAGTGATATTGGTATTCATAGAATGATAGCCCAATGCGATATTATTATCTCCGCTGATGTTATATCCTAAAGATTGTGAGCCTATGCTGATATTACGACTGCCGGTTGTATTGAAGTTCAAGGCCTGCAGGCCAATACCCACATTGCCGGCACCAGTGGTGTTGACCGTAAGAGTATAAGCACCTAATGCAGTATTTCCAAAACCTGTAGATTCTTCAGGTAAACATCCGTATCCTAATCCGGTATCATCATTCGAGTAAGTTATCAATCCGGCATGTCCTCCATTTACTCTAAATCTCAATGGCGCATTATTCAAAGTGCCGATGAATTCAATATTTGTGGTGGTATTGCCCGCAATGGACCAATCATTGTCATTGCCGGATTTCATCTTTACCCAGGATGGATTACCTAATGTGCCCTCATTGCAATATAAGCCTCCCGGAATGTTTGCCCCTGTATTGAATACAATCAAACCTGTAGCCGGAGACTGAATGGTTGTGCCATCATTATACCCTTGCAGATTCACTCTTGGTAAAAGGATTCCTTTATTGAAGGAATTAATATCCAGTATGGCGCTCGGATCCGGTGCCGCATTCGTGTTATTAATCGCGACATTTTGTGCGGACAGGTTTTGGAAAAATAGTATAGCTGTTATTAAGCAAAGAGCACTATACAAGAATGATTTTTTCATAGCACAGAATTTCATGGCCCGAAAATATTGGCAAGGCTATGGCACACGCCGGAATAGTTATTGAACGGAGAGGGAGAATTATTGAAAGGCTAAGGCTAAGGCTAAGGCTGAGGCTAAGGCTGAGGAGAACATCGCTCTGCCCTTGAAGGGGACGTCTAATTCAATTCATTTATTGGGTTTTGTCGCGGAAGACAATTGCGTCTTTGCGTCTCGGTTAGTGAGCGTAGTCGAACTATTGCGTGAGATTATAATGACTAATAGCTGACTAATCTTATCATTCTACACAGATTCATGTATTTCATTTTGCAAAAGCTGCCAAGGAGATTATCTTTCGCAATGGCTTGGTGAGAATATTCTCACCCAACCCTTCCCCCTCTTCCCTCGTCTTTACTTCTTCAACCGAAAAACAATATCTATGACCACTTTTTACAAGAACACATTCTTCTCATTCCTCTTCCCGCCGCATCGTGATCGATGGCGGGATCTTCGCTTCGCTGCGACATTCCTCTCATTCTTCTCATATAGCATTTCTGCTCAGCCCAACATACTATGGCAGCATTGTATCGGCACGGAAAACAGTGACAATGCATTGCAGCTTTTCAAAGACTTGCAAGGCAATTTGATATTGATCGGAACAGAACCTCACCAGGACTTCACGGGCAATTTCCGCGATTACCTGACAGTGGTGAAATTAGATCCCGATGGCAACCAAATCTGGAAAACCTATCATGACGTTGCGTTCGAAACTTTTAATCCACCGTATGATTATGCTATTGGTGATCATTTCTTTACGGAAGAATTTGGAGAAAAATTGATCAACCTCGTGGTCGGCATTAATTACAAGACCTATCTCATCAAGCTGGTGGAAGACACCGGAACATTTTTTACTTACGAGCAGATCAGTTCGCCAATCATCGATGTCAGGCCTAACAATGATAAAGTCTATGCTGTTACGCAATGCTCGTATTCGGCATCTTGCTATGGTCCGGATTCATTGACTGTGCAGCAATTTGATACGACACCGGATACCATCACTTTCAATCCGATCAAATGGACCTATGGCTTAAAACAAAATATCCGTACCGCTCCTATACAGGGCCATTATGATTTTGATGGACAAGACATCAGGGAGGATTCATTGGGTAATGTGTATTTATTGGTGCAAATCGAACGATGGGACTTCCAGTTTTGTACCGATTGCAATGATGCATTTGTCGATGCATGGTGTGAGGTATTCAAATTCAGTCCGCAAGGCGTATTGCTCAAACATCAGCGCATCGTCACTTCCCGAGCAGTGGTAAGTGCCATGCGATTTGTTTCTTTTGATGAAGGGGAAATGATTATACGAATCGATGACATCAATGCTTCCAATACGGCCATCATCACTTCAGTTTATCATGTCGATTCCGATCTGAATATTACCAAGACCGTTAAGCTGGATCGACAATATCTCTATGTCGCTGCTGGTGAAGAAGGCGAGCTACTCACCAGCACGAATATCTACGATCCTGCAAATCCTGATATTCACGGTGAATCAGATGTGTTGATTTCAAAGTTTAATGGGAATGGAGTATTGCAATGGAAGTCCTATTATGGTGGCAGTTCTTTTGAATGGCCCCATGGATTAGCATTGACAGGTGATGATCTTGTTTTCCTGGCCAGTACAGGATCCACTGATTTCGATGTGGAAAATAATAATGGTGGGCAGGATATGTGGGTGGTAAGATTGACAGAGAATACTACAGCGGCAGATCCTGTTTTCAATCCAAGATCATTGGATATTTATCCTAATCCTGTTTCTGATGAATTACACATTTTCAACCTCACCGGCAAAACTGAAATTGAATTGATCGATCTTCAAGGCAGGATACTAAAAACAATGCAGGCAGACCAGGATAAGATCAATATCAATGTGACAGATCTCCCTTCGGGAAGTTATGTTGTTCGTGCAAGAAGTGATAAGCAAGTAAAGATTGCAAAGGTTGTTATTAAATAGGGCAGAAGAGGCAGAAAAGGCAGAAAAGGCAGAAAAGGCAGAAAAGGCAGAAAAGGCAGAAGAGGCGGAACTATAAAGGACTGCGCCTTTATGGAAAAAAGGACGATGAATTATCAACGTCCTTTTTTCTTTTTACTCACTACTCACTACTCACTACTCACTACTTACGTTTAATACAAATTCTTCCATCCTGGTGAATTCACTTTCAGCCGCACATCAAAATCCATATCATCAATGGGTGCAATATCATAATCACCAGTTACAGAATTGTAATAGTAGATAGCACCACTGGTCAATTCTCCGGCAGGATTGCCATCACTCGTCCAAACGGAAGCTTCATCTGCAGATACATTCGTTGCACTCAGGATAAAGTGATAAGTCTTAATGGTCTGCATTGAAATGCCGCCGGGAAATTCTACAGATGTCCACCCGGTGTGATCGAGGATGATTTGTTGAGTGCTCATTAAGTTTCCTGCTCCGGGTATGTCACCGGCGTATAATTCTAAAGTTAATTCAAACCCCGGATCAAAGTTATTGATCTTGATATCGATGCCTTGCAATACACCATTGGCGGAAGGCTTGAAGGTTTGTGCCACTTGTGAGATTTGCGTTCCGGTATTTCTTATGCTGTAACCAACACTGGTGACTTCACTCTTGGCTACGATCGTGGAGACAAAATCATTTGCATAACCCTGGAATTTATCTTCATCCGTATTGTAAATCATCATGCCTGGTGCACCGGTCAATAGATTGCGTTGACTGGTAGTCAATCGCGGAAGCATGAAGGCACCGTTGGTAGAACTTACTTCTAATGCAACACTTGGATTGAGATTTGATGTACCCAATGCCATGTGATTCGAAGTCTTATCGAAAAGGAATTCAGGATCACCGGCTGCTGCATTATTGTCGTTAAAAATAATTTGTTGATTGGTGCCGCCTATTGGACCTGCTGGTCCTGCAGGACCTTGCAAACCTTGAGGACCAGGAGCTCCTTGTGCACCGGGTATGCCTTGTGCACCGGGTATGCCTTGATCACCTTTGTCGCCTTTATTTCCTTTCAGACCCTGAATACCTTGATCTCCTTTATCTCCTTTGTCACCTTTAGGTCCATCATTACCAAGATCACCCATATCACCTTTAGGCCCGATGGGACCAATAGGTCCGACTGGTCCGGCAGGACCTGGATTGCCTTTGTCACCTTTCTCTCCATTCGTACCGTTTGTTCCATTCGTACCGTTGAGACCTTTGTCGCCCTTATCGCCTTTGTCACCTTTATCACCTTTTGGTCCAGGCACACCACCATTCGCTGCATATAAAGCAAAGGGTACACTTAATAATTCACTCGTACCTGAAAGAGTGAAGCTGATTCCACCTGTTGGATCAGTTTCAGTCTTAATGAAATAAGGACCTTGCGCCCAATCAATTCCGGAGATGGTGCCCGAGGTTGAAGTGCCAGTGCCAATGATAAAAGTGGCAAGTCCATTTGTGTTAGTGGTGACATTATGTATTTCAGAATACACCACAAAGCCACTGACCGAGCCTTTCAACACACTGATTTTTGTGCGCACGGCATGATTGGAGACCAAGTCACCGGCAGCGTCACGAATCACGGCTTGGTAACTCATTTTATTTGGAGACTGTGCAGATGCCGGAATTATAAATCCGAATAGCATCACCAGTATCAGTGTAGTATAGGTCAAAGTATTTTTCATCGCTTAATTGGATTTGATAAGTTTAAAGGATTTGATTTGTGTTTGATCTTGCCAGACTTGCAGGATGTACATGGCTTCCGTCAATTGATGGAGTGGTATAGTGGTGATTTCGCCGGACAGTGATTGAGAAGAAATAATATTTCCTTTCATATCATACAATCTTGCTGTGAGAGGTTTCGATGCATCGAAAGTGGTGGGTGCAGTGAGTTGCACATTCACAAATTGATCTGCGGGATTGGGATACAATCTCAGAGTGATGTCTTCGCGAACATCTTCAATGCCGACGATGGTAAAGACATGTGGTTGTTGTACACCTTGATTGAGGCTACCGACTTCGCCTTCGATGTGATTGTACATCACCTGGCCGATCGAGTAGGAGACAGAACCGTTTGTGTTAGAGATTTCGCCGCCGGTCGTGTTGACACTTTGCTGGGCGTTGAGTGTTGCTGTGGCACAAAATAGTGGCCACAGAAAGCTCATGGCTTTCATGGATAAATTCATTGGGATATAATTTTTGCCTTGAAACAAAAAGATTTGCAAAAATGAATTGCTTAATCCTGTTGCCTTTCAGGCATGATAATGTTCGTACTAGTCAATAACCAAATTAGGCTGAGGGAATTTCGAAGAGAGGATCGAAATAAGTTGGGACTGCAATGATAAGGGTTTTTAATGGAATGGGGCTCCCTCTTGCCCCTAAATCCCCTAATGCTTCGACCTGCTTTACTCAACCTCGTGCTACAGTTCAGCAACCGAGGGGACTTCCAGTTGAATAAGGAATAACGAATACCGAAGTGAGAAGTAGAAGTTGGAATTCGAAGTAAGAAGGCGAAGCAAGAAGGAAAATGGCCGTTGGCTGGAGTTCCGCTGTGGTGAGTGCAGTCGAACTATCTCCAACAACCAACGAGTTTCGAAAACGGAATGCCGACTCACGGTTTACGATCGAGCACTCATTACTCACTACTTACTACTCACAATTTCGTAATCTTAATATTCGCAAAATCACCACCCGAAGTATCTGCAACATAGAAGCCCACCTTTCCTGAATGTGCATTTGTCACTTTCTCCACCACCAAACTTGCGGTCTTGTTTTCATTAATATAAGTTGTAATGGTGGCATCTTTCACGACGATACGAACGTGCACCCATACATTCGGATCAGGTGCGGGGACGATAGTGGCTTCATACTTGTCTGGAGATTCAGCACGCAGTTTTCGCCATGTATAAGTTGGTAAAGAGACATATTGGATCATCCGATTTTTCAAACTGGAATCGATATCATCGAATCGAAACGGACGAAGGTAGATGGCGTCGAAAGTGGAATCATTCTGTCCATGGAAAGCGATGCCGACGAAACTGTGTTGCTCTACATTTTCACCACGTACATCAAATTCTATCGTGCCATTTGAAAAGTCAATTCCCTTCAACCACGCTAATCCCTCACCAAACGCTTTGCTTAATCGAATGCCTTTATAAGACTCTTCATTAATCAAGGTCAATTCTCGATCAATGACTTCAATTTTCTTTTTCTGAACGGCATCATGCAGATCAATACTCATGGTTTTTTGAGCAAAAGAACTTAACGCGGAAAAAGATAGAATACTCGTTAGGAGCAAGATTATATTTTTCATCATGATTAATTATAATTTACGACACTCACAACTCACAACTCACAACTCACAACTCACAACTCACAACTCACGATTTCATTTCAAGATACCTGTAGGTATAATGCTGATGAACGGAAAACGATGAAGGGTGGGGGAAAATGGACGAAGGAAGAAATATTTTCAGTAAGCAGTAAGCAGTAAGCAGTCGGCAGTCGGCAGAAAGCGGTCGGCAGTATGCAGTCGGCAGTTTAATTTGTTTTTACAAAATGAAAGACCCGAGAAGCATTGAAAATATTCTGCCCTTTATTTTTAATGAGCATTTATTCTCATTGCCTGATTAAAATATAGAACACAAAAGCAAAACGAAAGCACCTGCGCTATTGCCCGAAAAAATCCCCAATGATGAAAATGATCAAAGGCTTGTTGGAGTAAAACAGGATCATTTCCCAGGGAACGTACACTCAACATATAAGGAGCCGCAAAGAAAGTGAGCACCAATCCTATCAAGGCAAAGAGAGTGGCTGCATGCACCGGCCATGCCATGGATTGAATTTTATCTTTTTGCCTGATGATCATCACGGAAGCTATCAGCAATAACAAAGCGCTCACGATAGCCTCGAAGGGAAGAAGAAAAACACCATTTCCCAAATCAGCATGTAGACTATATTCTCCCCATTGGTCAATAGGGATATGTCGCCAACCGGGAACTTCCATAGCATAGCGGAATACATTTTCTCCGGCAAGCAGGCCACTCAACAAACAAGCAAGAGAAATCAATAGCCGCACCCGGGAATTAATTTTGATGATAGATTCTAACATTTATGCAGAAGCATAGGCATCTTCCAATGCAGCAATATCAAACTTCCTCATTTTCAAAAACGCCTGCACTACGGCCTTACTCTTATCGGGATGACTCATCATCTTTTCAAGGACGGAAGGAACGATCTGCCAGGAGACACCGTATCGATCTTTGAGCCAACCACACATGCTTTCCTCACCACCATCCGTCAGTCGATCCCAGAAATAATCAATCTGTTCCTGCGTATCACATACTACAGCAAGTGAAATGCCGTCCGTAAATGTAAATGCATGCGGCAATGAACTATCCATCGCCATCATGACATAATTTCCTAAAGTAAACTGTGCATGCTTGATCTTCCCTTCATCAATGCCTTCTCCGGGTGCATAGCGCATGATACCTTTTATTGAACCCGGTTCAAAAAGGGAAGTATAAAGTTTGATTGCTTCTTCCGCTTTGCCTGCATTCTTGCCTGTGAACATCAAAGTGGGTGAAAACTTTTGACCGACATCTTCAATCTTCCCTAATGCAAGTTGCCACGTCACTCCAAATTTATCCTGGATCCATCCATAATATTCACTCCATGGATAAGTGCCAAGCGGCATCATAGCTTGTCCGCCATCAAGCAATGTATCCCAGGCTTGTTGCACTTCCTCTTTTGATGCACACACTACATAAAAGGAGATGGATGGATTTGGTTTTACTTGTGGACCACCATTAAGTGCCATGAATCGTTGGCCGCGGAGATCAAATGTGACGACGATGGGATTAGCAGCCGTGATCCTTGAATCTTTAAATGCGGTGCAATACAAGTCAGCAGCTTCCTTGGCAGTGTTGTCAAACCAGAGGCAGGGATAAATGGTGTTGTGTTTCATAGTTTTTTGGTTTTATTAAATAAAATTAGGGCAGAAAAGGCAGAAAAGGCAGAAAAGGCGGAAAAGGCGGAAAAGGTATGTCACTTTAGAACTTTTGTGATCCGGCCAATTCAAAGCGTATAGTTAGTGAATATTTAATTTCACCTTCCTACCCAGTCCTACTTCAAATAATTTATAAAGAGTGGAAAGTTGAATATCGCTGTGGCCGTTTTCGATACGAGAGATGAAACTCTTTTTGGTTCCGGTCTTGTCAGCAAGCTGTTCCTGGGTCATAGATGCCAGGCGTCGTTCCTCTCTCAGGATGGCACCGATGGCAAAAGCTTTTGCTTTGATTTCGAATTCGATTCTTTTCGCAGTTCCGGGCTTTCCATATTGTTTATCCAGATGGTCCTGGAAAGAAGTAATCTTAGGCAGGGGTTTCGTTTTAGAAATCGCTTTTGCTCTTGTGCTCATATTACGTATGGGATAGTTTATTAGTGTCTGTAACGTGCTGAAAATACTTTTTCGGGATTCGTCTCGCTACTGTTAAAACGTAGAGGACAAAATCAATTTTTGATCTTACTCTTTGCGACTGATGATTGTAGAAAGCAAAGAAAAAGTCTCCGTAATAGATTAATGTCCTTACTGTTTCCATCGGTGAAGATTGGCAACATAAAGTTAACTAATAATGGAACAACATGCAAGTGGTTTCTATACTGGATAAGGCGGAAGAGACGGAAAAGACGGAAGAGCGCTGGCTGCCGACTGCCAACTGCTTACTGCCAACTTATTATTTCTTCTGTGACCACAAAAATCCGCAGGCAATCAGGATCAATGTCTGGAGCACAAGGGCCAGCATCGGAACCTTGACATGGTCCACCAGTAAATGCTTGTAAGTGACACCCACCAATATGGCAAAACCCAGCGTGAAAGCCCAGGCAATATTTGGCGTGGTCCGGTTGGCATACATAATAATGCCTATTAATATCAGCAATGCTGCAGGGACTTGCATGAGTATGATGAGGGCGTGATGGCCGGTTTCATCGGTGCCGGGGAAAGTGTCAGTGACTACCTTGTCTCCCATTATTAAAAAGAAAAGACCTTGCAATACAAGCAAGACTGCAATGACGGAGAAAACGTTTTTCTGATTCATCGTTGGGTGAGTTTAGAATAACTAAAATAAAAAAAATATATTTTAACTAACCTTGTAAAAAATAAGTAAGGGCTCAAGATGTTGAGCCCTTACTTATTTTTTAAAGCATTGGCGGATTGCTTACTACCGACTTTTTTGCTAAGCCTTTTTCTGCGACATTAAATACGCACACACCACAAATATCAACACCTGGATTACAATTGCCGGAATAGGGACGTTGACGTGATCAATAAACATATGTTTTGCGGTGACACACACCAGTACACCAAACCCGGCGGTAAACGCCCACACTGTCGATGGTGTGTTCCGGCAGGCATATGCTATAAACCCAACCATTATTGAAAAAGCTGATAATACTTCAAACAGAAGTTTCAGCTCATGATGACCGGGTTCAACTACATTGGGAAATGCTTGAGTCATCATCTGATCTCCCATGAAGTAGAAGACTACACCCTGCAGGATCATGAGGACTGCAATGGCGGAGAAAATGTTTTTTTGATTCATCGTTTTGTTGTTTTAGTTCTTCTAAAAATAAAAAGAATAAATGGAAAAGGCAGAAAAGGCGGAAAAGGCAGAAGAGGCAGAAAAGGCAGAAAAGGCGGAAGGGCGGAAGGGCGGAAGGGCGGAAGAGTTAAGAAATATCAGCGGCCATCAGCGGTATCAGTGGTTATCAGCGGTTTGATTTTTACCTCGGCGCCGATCATCACTTCCACGCGATGTTCCTTTCCATCATCCAGGAGATGGATGCCATGATCATCCGTTTCGATGTCATCGATCATTATGGATAAATCATCATTTTCTGCAGAGTGCTGTTGCAACTTTATAACATACGTAGAACTCTTGAAGCGATACTTGATAGTGACATTCTCCCAATGCAATGGAAGACAAGGTTTGAAAAAAAGTTGATCTCCTTTTCGTTGAAGACCAATTACATATTCCAGGATCAATTGATACATCCATCCGGCTGCACCAGTATACCATGTCCAGCCTCCACGTCCTTTGTGATGCGGTGTAGCATAGATATCAGCAGCCACAACATAAGGTTCCGCTTTGTAGATCGCAATATCTTCCTTGGCGCCGCCATGATTGATAGGGTTGATCATGTTGAGCAGCTCCCACATTTTTTCTTTGTCGCGCATCATAGCATAGGCCATGATCATCCATATGGCTGCATGAGTGTATTGTCCACCATTTTCACGCACACCAGGGACATACCCTTTAATGTATCCGGGATTCATACTGGAATGATCAAAAGGTGGATTCAGTAGCTGAATGATTTTGACATCGCGGTTAACTAAATATTTTCCGGCATTTTGCATGCCCGACTTGCTCTTGTCTGTATCACCACCCCCGGAAAGAATCGCCCAGCTTTGTGCAATAGAATCGATTTTACATTCATCATTCGTTTTGGAACCGAGTGGTGTGCCATCATCAAAGTAGGCTCTTCGATACCATTCTCCATCCCAGGCTTTTTCATTGAGATTGGAGCGAAGTGTTTCCGCTATTTGTTGATACCGATCGATTCGAATTTGATCATGTTTCAATTCCATCAGCAGGATAAATTTCTGAAGCGTATCATACAAGAACCATCCAAGCCAGACACTTTCGCCACGACCTTCTGTGCCGACACGATCCATGCCATCGTTCCAGTCCCCTGATCCAATCAATGGTAAGCCATGTGAACCGAATTGAAATCCATATTCCATGGATCGTATGCAATGCTCATATAAAGTGGCGGATTGGTATGATCGATTGGGAAGATCATAGACAGAATGTTCATCCGCATTTAATTCCCTTGTCTCAAGAAAGAAAATCTTTTCCTCCAAAATATCAACATCACCAGTTACTGCGACATATTTTGCCGTGACATAAGGCAACCATAAATAATCATCTGAGCATTTGGTCCTGACGCCTCGTCCCACAGGAGGATGCCACCAATGTTGCACATCTCCTTTTTCAAATTGCCGTGAAGCCGATAACACAATTTGATTCCGGGCTAAATCTGCATTCACATGCATCAAGGACAACACATCCTGTAATTGATCACGGAAACCGAATGCGCCACCGGATTGATAATATCCACTGCGCGCCCAGAGCCGGCAAGCCAACGTCTGATAATTAAGCCAGCCATTGGTCATCATATTGATTGCAGTATCGGGGCTTTCAATTTGAACAGCCGACAGATCCTTTTCCCATTGCTTTTTCACCTTCACCAATACTTCACGTGCTGCTGCTCTGCCTCGTCCTTCACGGATCAGGTAGATGATGTCATTCATATGGGAGCCGGTCCCGATGCGGAACAACACTTCATGTTCTTCTCCATCTGCTAACGTCAAGGGTACCTGGATCACTCCACATGGATCAAGAGCAGCTCCCGTTTTACCTGAAAGTTTGGATCGTGTCATGGCTAGTGGATTGGCCACTGTACCATTGCGTCCAATAAATTCTGTTCGATCTGTTGTGATGGAACGTATGGTTTCATTGGTATCAAAAAAAGCAACCACTTGGCCAAATTCTGTTTGATATGAATTGTGCGCAATGATGGCGCCGCTATTTTGATCCAGTTCGGTGATGATGTGCATGATGGTTTTGTGACGCAAGTCACCAAGCACCCATTCTACATAACCCGTTAAAGAGAGTTGTCGTTGTGTTCCGCTTTCGTTGCGAAGTTTGATGTAAATGTATTTGATTGGTTTTTCCGGATCAACATAAACAGTCATCGCTGATTTTATTCCTTCTTCTACGTGTTCAAAAACACTGTAACCAAATCCATGTCTCGTTACATAGGGTGTGCGACCGCGAGCCGGCAGCGGCGCAGGTGACCAGAATTTTCCTGTTACTTCATCCCGGATATAAAAATGTTCTCCTCCTGCATCGGTGAGTGGATCATTATTCCAGGGTGTCAATCTCAATTCATGTGCATTGTGAAACCAGGTATAGGATTGACCACTTTCTGAAATGACAGTGCCGAAATTGGGATTCGCAATGACATTCGACCATGGTAATGGCGTGGTACGATCCGGAGCGGTGATGATGACATATTCTTTTCCATCATTGGAAAATCCACCGAGGCCATTGAAAAATGATAAGTCTTTCGGTGCAGCCATTTTGGACTCAAGAGGTAAATAACTTTGAGTAGGTACGAACACCGGCATCAGCGGCTTCAACCATTTACGTCGACTGAGTTGTCCTTCCAGTGTCCCGAGTTTATCGGAGATGATGACACGAGCTAAGGTTTGAAACAGAATTCTATCCTCGGAGGAAAGTTGTTCCGATGATCGTACAAAAATTCCACCTGGTTTGGTTGGTTCGTCTTTCGGATTGATGGGGGAGATCAACGACATGATTTGGGTTTGCAGGTTTTGCCGGTATCCACCATGATCTTCATTCCAGATGACAAGATCAACCGTGAGTCCTTTCAATGTCCAATATTCATGCGCTTGTATAAGTTGTTCGGCCAGATCAATATTGGCTATGTCTTCAATTTGTAAAAGCACGATCGGCCAATCACCGGAGATGCTATGGCTCCACAAGCCGGATTGGCCGCGTTGATTTTTGATGATGATGTTGGAATCAGCGCGCAGTGACGCATTAGCATAAATAATAGAACCCGCCAGCCTGCTATATAACAAGGCATCGGCAGCTGTCGCATTAATTTGCCGGAGAATAACCTGGCTATGGGTCCATGATAATTCAAGTGCACGATCGGCCATGTGTTTGTCCTGGTATTTGTCGACGAGATCATGACAAATAGATTGCGTATCACCGATGCCATAAATCATATCGACCGTGATCGTTTCAAAAGGCTTGAGTTCTATTTTATATTGAATCGAAACGATAGGATCCAGGACAGAACCTTCATTTCCTTGTAGACCTTTTTGTTTGAAAATGGCTTGTGGTTGATGTACAGAATTTCCGCGTCCAATAAAAGATTCCCGGCTGGTTTCATATTGTACATCCAAAATGTCCGTACCATGAACTTTCATCAGGTGAAACATCCATGGCGGATGTTCATCTTCTGATCTTGGCCTGCGTGTACAGAAGATCGCATGCTGCGCTGATTGGATTTCAGTTTGAACAAACAGGTTACTAAAAGCCGGATGCAAAACTTCCGCAATTGCTTTATTCAATACGACTTCAGCATAACTGGTGATTTCTATTTGTCGTTTGCGGCGTGAACGATTCGTGATGCGCAGGCGTCTCAATTCAACATCGTCTTCGGGTGACACCACAATTTCGGTATGCGTTTCAATTTGTTGATCCCTTCGCCTGAATTCTGCTCGTCCTTCACTAAAGATGACTTCATAATGATCAGCTTCTACCAAAGAAGGTTGAAAAGATGTGGACCACATGACATTGGTTTCCACTTCGCGGATGTAACAGAAATTGCCCCAGGCTTCACACGTACCATCTTCGCGCCATCGTGTGACGGCCAGGTCTTTCCATCGGCTGTATCCACCGCCGGCATTACTGACCATGACATGATAGCGACCATTGGATAGCAACTGCACTTCCGGAATCGGGGTCTTCGGTGTATGGATGATTTGTAATTCCGTATTCGTAGTCTCTGTGGGAATTTCTCCCATGTCGACCCCTGGTGTAGAGAAAGAAGTGGTGACCGGAATTTTTTCCTGCAATAACAATAATGAGGTTTGAAAATGAATATCACTTTGAAATCGCTCCTGCATCAGTTGACCGTTTAACAGGTAACTCAGCGAAAGAAAGCTCATGCCCTGGTGATGAGTCATAAACGATTTCACCACTACTGCATGTTGGCCTCGCTGCAATCGCGAAGGTGTGTAATCGATCGCTTCATAAAATCCCCACGTGCCTTCACCTCCTGCAGCCGATAAAGCATGAAGATTGTCAATCGAAGCAATTGGATTGACCATGAGCGCCATCAGCGTAGCATAGGGTGCAATAACATAATCGTTTGCTAATCCTCGCTTCAAGCCCAGGCCCGGCACACCAAATGCACGATACTGGTAATCGAGGTTGGCATGAAACATATTGAAACCACTCTCTGACATGCCCCATGGAAGATCACTCTTTCGGCTATATTCTATCTGTCGATTGACAGCACCTTTTTGTGTTTGATCCAGCAAAGTGTTTTCATACGTGGGCATCAACAACATCGGCATCAGGTATTCAAACATCGAACCACTCCAGGAAATCAACACCGGATCCTTGCCGGAATGCGTGATTTGTCGTCCCAGGGCGAACCAACTTTCTTGCGGAATTTTTCCCTGCGAGATCGCGACATAGACACCGAGACGAGCTTCAGATCCAAGGAGATCATAAAAGCCTGCATCATGACGGTGTTCATCGACATTGTAGCCAATGGTGAGGTAATGTTGCGTTTTATCATAAAGAAAATCATAATCGTAATTCGACAAATCCATGCAGTGGGAGATGAGATCATCGATAATGGCGATATTCTCTTTTGCTTTTAGCTGTGCATCGGTCAGTTCAGTTTTAATGGTGTTCAACCACCTGGTTTCTTCTTGTGAAAGAGAGGTATGAAGGAGGGATTCAATTTCATGCAAAATATCAGGTGTCAAATTCCACAAATCCAGGAGCGAAGGCAAAAGTGGAAAATCAATCAGCAAATCATCGATGATCTGAGGTGCATCCGCATGGATCAGGAAGGAAGTCAGTTGATCAATATCCTGGAGTGTCTGTTGGCTCTGTTCAATGAGGTCTTGTGTCCATTTAAAAGACTCAGGATGGCCTTCGATTTTATCACCGGATTTGAAATCTTCTGCAGTTTTCAGGATTCGTTCAAAAAGAATTTTAATGGATAATATGGAATGTGTTTTTTGATTAAGGCCTGCCTGGGTTTCAGCCAATAGGGGATGAAATTGATCATGTGCTATTTTCTTTTCACTTAGGATGCTCAAAATATCCCTCATGCCATCTATTACTTTAAGAGAAATGACCGGGGCATTTTTCATTTTATACAATCCCTCCTTTAGTGTCAATAGGCAGGCCGCCAGGTTGCCGCTATCAACAGTTGAAACATAGCGCGGATAAAGCGGAGTCAGGGTTTGCGTTTCATACCAATTGTATAAATGGCCCTTATAACGATCAAGTAAGGATAGGGAATCAATTGTTTTTTTACATCGATCAAGAAGTCCTGATAAACTGACGTATCCAAAATCATGGGCACCTAAAATGCTCAGGAGGGAAATACCAATATTCGTCGGTGAAGTGCGATGCGCTATTCTCGGGGAAGGATATTCCTGGTAATTGTCAGGTGGGAGGTAATGATCTTCAGGTCCGATAAAATTTTCGAAGTAGGCCCAAGTCTTCCTTGAAATTTTTCGCAGGAAAGAAAGTTGTTGTTCCGAAAGAACCGGTTTTTCTTTTACATGCGGCACACTGATCATCCAGGCTAATAAGGGAGACACCATCCATAGCATAAGCAAAGGGCTCCCAACCAAACAGGCTCCAATGGAAAGGTTGGATAAGACAATTAATATGGTGACACTAATGACCGACGCAAACCACATCCTCAAATAGTGCGCAGCAATGGATTTGTGTTGAGACACAATAGTAAAAGGATCCCATTGTAAAAGATACCGGTGAGAAATCAACACCCGCCATAGTGTCCGAAGAATGGCATCAGTGTTGACAAAAGCTTCATAGGGAAGAGTGATGATGGTCCAGATCTGTTGAAGAAGGTTAGTGACAAAAGATTCAACTGCCTGGAGTGTATGCTGAGCATAATCGACCTCTTTGGATTTATTGATAAACGTATACACGAATGCCATGATTGGTGCCGGCAACATGATGGCAAAGCCGATGAAAGTCCAGAACCAAGGCGATTGTGAAATAAACCAGCCAAACAGAAACAATGCGAACAATGCCGGAGGCAGTAAACTTCTCCGCAGGTTATCAGCAATCTTCCATCGTGACAATGTGCTGAGTGGATTTTTCTGTTTAGTTTTATTAGGCCCAGGAACGTAAGGAAAAAGCCATCGCGCTATTTGCCAGTCACCGCGAATCCAACGATGACGTCGTTTCATATCCGACAGATAGGAGGCCGGATAATCTTCATACAATTGCACATCACTGATCAATCCCGATCGCGCGTGACAACCTTCCAATAAATCATGACTTAAAATCCTGTTTTCCGGAATGCGATCACCCAGCGCTTTTTCAAAAGCATCGATGTCAATGATGCCTTTACCAATATAGGAGCCTTCACCAAGTGCATCCTGGTAAACATCCGACACTGCGCGGGTATAAGGATCGATCCCAACATCTGATGAATGCAACTTGGCATACCACGAACCTGAATTCGGTGACAAGTTGGTTGCAATGCGAGGTTGAAGAATTCCATATCCTTTGGTAACCCGTTTTTTCTTTTCATCAAAAAAAGCATGATTGAGCGGATGGGACATCGTGCCGATGATCTTCCATGCTGCTTCTCTGGGCAATTGTGTGTCGGTGTCCAGTGTCAGGATGTATTTTACGTCGCCCAGGACTTCGATATCTCCGACGATGAGTTGAAATTTATCTTTTCCGTTTCCACGCAGTAAAGCCATGAGATCCGCCAGCTTGCCTCGCTTGCGTTCATGACCCATCCAGATTTTATCAGCGGGATTCCATTTTCGGGGACGATGGAATATGTAAAAGAGATCATTGAAATCGCGGAGATATTTTTTATTTAAAGCTTCAATGCGTTTTTTAGCATAGGCCAACATCGCTTCCTCTTCCTCCACAATCTCAGTCTCTCCATCGCGGAAATCAGTGAGCAATGCATAATGCAAATGTTCCTGAGGATTCGCGAGATAACGAACCTCCATGGTTTCGATCAGGTCATCCACTTCAGCCTGACTTCCAATCAATGTAGGTACAACGATCATGGTCTTTGAAGCAGCCGGAATAGATCCTGCGAAATTCATGCGCGGAAGAAAATCCGGTTTAACGATTACCGTCACAAACCAATTGATGATCGACACGCTGATATGACTCATCACCACCATGGCGATGAATTCCAGTGCAATGATCCAACCGGTTGGTAGGTCTTCATAGGATGCACGCCATACTAATGCAAATGTCAGGGCCAGGGTCATCAACAAAATGGAGCTGATATACCAGAATAAGGGAATGGAATAGATGCTTCTTTTTATTCCCTCAAAGCGCGAAAATTGAATCTTGAGTTTTTGCTCAGTTTCAGAGATCCCTTTGTCAACGAGATAATACCCGACATGCATTTTTCTTGGATCTTCTGCGGGAGAATCGGCGTGAGACCTGGCCAGGTCAATAACATCGCGCGCAACCTGGTGTTCGGGCAGCTTGCTGACCTTGGCGAGCTGTTCAATTCTGTGGCGATAATGATCCCGGGTATGAAAATCCATTTGACCATAGATGCCATCATAGTCTTCGCGCAATATATTTTCAACTACACTATTTTCCTCCACAAAGATCCTCCAGTCGGTGCCGATCAGAAATCGAAGACTTCCGATGCTATTGCTCATCGATACCTGGGCAGAAGCTTGCTTTTGTGTTTCCTGTTGAACGAGACTATTGGTGGTGAGTCCGTTTTCTGCAAGACGTTGTTCGATCCACGAGAGTGGAAGTGTTAGTGCTGGTCCTTTGCCGAGCAATCGACGAGTAATTTCTGCAACAAAAGAATCGGCCATGGGTGGATTGGAGCGTGCCATATCGGCTGTGGCCACAATGAGACTCTTGGGATCTTGTTCCGCAATCGCGATCATTCGGTCAGCCCATGTCCCGGCAAGATTTTTATTGATACGATCAACTGCCATTTGACCGGCGAGTCTTCGAAGATTTTCAATCAGGGCTAATCGCAACATGATGGGTATGGCCCACAGTTCACCGAGTTGCAGCGAATTCACTTTTTGATAAGAATGCACAAATGCATTCAGTGTATCGATATCAACACGTCCATCACAATGCGAAATCAATTCAAAAGCCACGTGATAAACTCTTGGATATCCGGCTAACGGTCCTTTAGCGAGTTTGGGCAATGTGTCACTATATCCTTTTGGAAAATGTTTGCGCGCTGTTTTGATTTGCTCTTCGATGAGATAGAAATTATCGAGGAGCCATTCGCCGGCCGGAGAGATCAGGCTGTTTCCCTGTGCAGATTCAATTAATAGTTGCCGCACTTCGAGCAGCACTTCTTCATTTTCATTGAGGCGACCGATCAGGAGATCGGAGGTTTTGGCACTGCCGGTGATATGGGTTTGCGCTAAAGATTCTGCGTAAGCTTCGAGTTGAGATGTGCTGAGTAATTCAGCGCGAAGTGGGGACTTTTCTTTTTCATATTTGCGCAGCAGGTTTTCGCCCAGGAAGGGAATCCTGAATTGCGATAGAAATTCCTGTATTGGATTGCCTGGCACCGATTACTATTTTTTAATAAAGAAGTAAGACCGAAAACATTTATGGCATCAATGACTGTGCCCAAGAGGTGAGATATAGGTATCAAGCCTGACACTGACCATGCACAGAAATGATATAGGTAATACAAAATTGGAGGGGAAAGGTTGACGGGAAGACTGAGGCTGAGGCTGAGGCGAAGGCCAGGTCGCAAAATCTAAGATAACTGACGCGGACTACTGACTACTGACTACTGAACACTGATTACTGATTACTCACAACTCACAACTCACAACTCACAACTCACAACTTTTCAAACCTCGCCTGGAAGAACCTCAAATACTTCGGTTCATACACCATCTTCAATCCCTTGATCTGGTCGCGATGTGCGAAAACATTCTCAACGGATTCGGCAATGACATCCATGTGCGCTTGTGTATAAACTCTTCGGGGAATGGTCAGTCGAACTAATTCAAGTTTAGGCATATAATTTTTTCCGGTCTTTGCATTGCGGCCCGCGGAAACTATTCCTCGCTCCATCGATCGTACACCACTATCCACATAAAGTGCTGCAGCAAGTGCTTGTGCAGGAAATTTCTCTTGGGGTACATGAGGAAGAAATCGTTTCGCATCCAGGAAAATTCCATGACCCCCAATGGGTTCCGTAATCGGAATGCCGTAATGTAAAAGTTGTTCGCCTAGATAAATCACCTGCCCGATGCGGGCCTTCATGTGTTCGTCTGAAATAGATTCTTCGATGCCGATGGCCATCGCTTCCATGTCTCGCCCTGCAAGTCCGCCATAGGTGTGAAGACCTTCATAGACGACAACAAGATTGCTGGCTTCTTCATAATCTTTCGGATCATTGAGCGCGAGAAAGCCTCCGATGTTAACCAGTGCATCTTTTTTGGCACTCATTGTGGCGCCGTCGGTATAACTGCAGATTTCTTTGACAATGGTGCGAATGGATTTGCGCGCATAGCCTTCTTCCCGATTTTGAATGAAGTAGGCGTTTTCTGCTACGCGGGTCATGTCAAGAATAATTTTGATGCCGTGTTTTTTGGTATATGCTCTTAGTGCTTTCAAATTTTTCATGGAGATAGGTTGACCACCTGCCATGTTCACCGTCACGGCAACACAGACATAGGGGATTCGTTTCGCTCCGTATTTTTTGACGAGTGCATCCAACTTATTTAAATCCACATCGCCTTTGAAAGGATGTTGATTGGATGCATCATGGGCTTCATCGATAATCACGTCGTGAAAAATACCACCCGCTAATTCCTGGTGAAGACGTGTTGTGGTGAAATACATATTGCCCGGAATGATATCTCCTTTTTTGATCAACACTTTGGAGAGAATATTTTCGGCACCGCGTCCCTGGTGAGTCGGGATCACATATTTATAACCATAGACATCCTGCACTGTTTTTTCAAGATGATAGAAATTGGTACTGCCGGCATAAGCTTCATCACCGAGCATCATGCCTGACCATTGCCGGTCGCTCATGGCACTGGTACCGCTGTCGGTCAGGAGATCGATATAGACATCTTCTGATTTTAAGAGGAAAGTATTATATCCCGCTGCAGCAATTGCTTTTTTCCGATGGGATTCAGTGGTCATTTTGAGCAATTCGACCATCTTGATTTTGTATGGTTCTGCCCAGGAGTGCTTGATTTTCAGTTTTTCCATGATGATTATACAGGCGATTTTCTCCGTTACAAAAACGGATTCCAATTGATAGTGCAATACTCTCTATCCTGTTTCAGTGTATTTATGATGTAGATCATGGGAGACAGTGAGTTGTGTCAAGCGAGTGCAATGTATTGTCCAGTACTTTTCGAGCTACAAAACTGAGACTTAAAATGCAAGATTAAGGCTCACGATGTTGAAAAACGATTTCCTTATTCCCCCTTCAGGGGGCTAGGGGGAGAATTCACTACTCACTACTCACTTCATGACAATCATAGAGCCCTTTCGCATCAAATCCGTAGAGCCCATCTACTTCACCACGAAAGAAGATCGTGCTGCTATTCTCCAGGATGCATTTTTCAATCCTTTTTTGATCAGGGCCGAAGACGTCATGATTGATTTGCTCACCGATAGCGGAACCAGTGCGATGAGCAGTGCGCAGTGGGCCGGGATCATGTTGGGTGATGAGTCGTATGCGGGATCCAATAGTTTCTTTCATTTTGAAGATGCTGTGCGGGATATCACTGGATTGCCTATTGTAATTCCTACGCATCAGGGTAGGGCGGCGGAGAAAATTCTTTTTTCGCAAATGGGTGGAAAAGGAAAATACATCATCAGCAATACCTTGTTTGATACCACGCGAGCCAACATAGAATTTACAGGAGCAGTTGGTATTGATCTCTTATGTGCAGAGGGAAAAATTCCATCGGTACCAGCACCATTCAAAGGCAACATCGATATCGTAGCGCTTGAAAAATTTATTATTGAAAAAGGTTCAGCAAATATTCCACTGGTCATTATTACTGTGACCAATAATTCAGGAGGAGGTCAGCCGGTCAGTATGCAAAATATCCGGAACGCAAGAGCAATTTGTAAAAAACATAATATCCCACTCTTCCTCGATGCGTGCCGTTTTGCAGAAAATGCTTACTTCATCAAATTGCGTGAGAAGGAATTTGCGAATGTTACCGTGGAGGAAATAGTTTTGGAAATGTTCTCCTATGCAGATGGTTGTACGATGAGTGCGAAGAAAGATGCGTTTGCCAACATTGGCGGATTCATTGCGCTGCGGGATGAAAAACTAGCCATCGAATGTCGCAACTTACTCATTATCACAGAAGGATTTCCGACATATGGAGGATTAGCAGGAAGAGATCTCGAAGCAATTGCAATCGGACTGCATGAAGTATTAGATGAACATTACTTGCAATATCGAATTCGGAGCATTGAATATTTGACTGAAAAATTAATTGCTGCCGGAGTGCCGGTAATGCAGCCTGCAGGGGGACATGCAGTGTATCTCGATGCCTTAGCATTTCTTCCTCACATTCCTCCGCATCAATATCCCGGTCAATCACTGTCATGTGCATTGTACAAAGAAGGTGGAATTCGAAGTGTAGAGATCGGTTCTCTGATGTTTGGCAAATATGATGGAGATGGAAAATTAATTCCGGCCATGATGGAATTGGTTCGACTCGCGATTCCACGAAGAGTGTATACACAAAGCCATATCGACTATGTAGCCGAGATGATCATCCAGGTTTTCAAAGATCGTGCAGCGATCAAAGGGCTGGCTATTACTTATGAATCGCCGACGTTGAGGCATTTTACGGCGAAGCTGAAGGAGGTTTAATTTTAGAAAGAATAGATAGAAAGTCGAAAAAGCGATTGTCATTAGGAGCTAAAACTGCTATCTTTATTTTCAATGTTTATTCAAGATTTAATATCCCTGAACTATGAAAAAGCCCAAGGTCACAATGACTATTATCAAAGAAGATATCGGTTATGGAGCCACAGGAGAAGTTGGTGACCGTTTTATGGCTACTATTGGAGATACTTATGAAGAACTTAAGGACATGATATTCGAATGTGTAAATTTTACCTTCGAGGATCTTGGTTATACTTACACATTTGATGAAATTAATATTGAGCTAGACCTTAAAAGCTTTTTGCAATTTTATAAAATTCTGGACACAAAAGTATTGAGCAAAAGAGTAGGAATTGAGCAGTCCATTTTATCTCAATATTTAAAGGGAACTAAACAACCCACACTCGCACACAAAAGAAAAATATTTAAAGGGGTTGAAAAATTTGGGAAGGAACTGGCGGAGATAGAATATTTCATCTGACATGCAGTTCTATTTCAATTCACTCCTCAGCAATTTCATCGGTTACGCTCACTACCTGTACAACGAAATACTGCATCCACATTGGGGCAATTACTTTTATTGGCTGATCGCGATCTCGATTGTTGTTTATTCGCTCGAGCTATTATTTCCCTGGCGAAAAGATCAACCCCGCATCCGCCAGGATTTCTGGCTCGATGTCTTCTACATGTTTTTCAATTTCTTCATTTTCTCCCTGGTCGGATTTGCCGCGATCTCGAATGTAGGTGTGCAAGCCTTCAATGATTTTCTCTATTGGGCCTTTGGTGTTCAAAATATTGTGGCCATCGATGTGGCGATGTGGCCGCACTGGGCACAACTCATGACTTTATTCATACTTCGCGATTTTATTCAGTGGAATGTTCATCGCTTATTGCATCGCAGCCCATGGCTGTGGAAGTTCCACAAGGTTCATCATTCAGTCGCACAAATGGGATTTGCAGCTCACCTACGTTATCACTTCATGGAAAATATTGTTTATCGCACTATTGAATATATTCCTTTAGCGATGATTGGATTTGGCATCAGTGATTTTATTCTTGTTCATCTCTTCGCGATTACGATCGGGCATCTCAATCATGCGAATGTCAAATTACCATTCGGTCCATTTCGATATTTAATCAACAATTCACAGATGCACATTTGGCATCATTCAAAAGCATTGCCCGAAGGAAGTTATGGTGTCAATTATGGTATCACGCTCAGCATTTGGGATTATATTTTTGGTACCGTGTGGATGCCGTATGATGGCCGCGATATTGAATTAGGATTTCCCGATCTAGAAAATTTTCCAAAAGGATTTATTGGTCAAACTTTCAAACCGTTTTCCGCAAAGCGTTAATTCGTTTAATTTGTCCTCATGGACAGAGAGCGTATCAACATCTGGTGGGGCCCGCCAAAGAAATTCTCCACCGTTATTGCGGAAAGAAAAATCAGCTGGCTCGAACTTTTCTATGATCTAGTCTATGTGATCGTTATCTCCCGGATCACCCACATACTGGCTACACACACTGACCTCGGTGGATTGATTGGCTTTTTCTATCTCTTCATGCTCGCTTTTTGGGGATGGGCCAATGGAAGTCAGTATCATGATCTCCATGGTAGTCCCGGTATCCGTACGCGATTTATGACGTTGTGGCAAATGATGGCTGCCGCTGCCCTCGCCGTCACACTCAACAGTCCGGACGAATCTTTATTATTTCGTTCAACTATTGCATTGATTGTCTTGCAGGGATATATCACCTATTTGTGGTGGAGCGTCGGCATCTATGACAAAGAGCATCGCAGGTTGAGCCGGCCATATATCGGAAGTTATCTCGCCAGTTTTATTTTATTGATTGTGAGTTTATTCACAACAGGTATTGTCCAGGCCACCCTGTATGCGATCATTCCCATCCTCAATTTTGCGCCGCCGTTTTTCAATGAGTTCAGGCGAGACAGCCGATTTACTGAATTCAAAATATCACCGGCGCTGGTAGAGCGATTGGGTTTGATCACGATCATTGTCTTTGGTGAAGCCATCTTAGGCGTCATCAATGGTGTAAATAGTGGAGATGATTTGAGCACGAAGATCTGGCTGGGCTTTGGTCTTGGTATCCTGATCGTATTTTTGCTGTGGTGGATATTTTTTTCTATAGTAGCCGATCGTGAAGTGCAAAAGGGGTTCTGGTATTCACAATTATTCATACTCAGTTTTGTTCCCATACTCGCTGCACTGGGCGCTGTCGGTGCAACATTCTCGGTGGTGATGGGGGGGAATCATGATTTAAATAATGATCAAACTGAAATGGCGAAGATCATTTTCGGATCTGGTCTAGCTGTGTTTCTTTGGAGTATCCTGAGTATTTCTAAAATGTTGTTATTCCCTGCATCGTATGAGGGGCCAAAGCAAATAATACAATGGATGTTAGCTATTGGAGGTCTATTGATTTTTGGAATTACAATTCTTGGGCTTCATGAGGAGGTGATGTATGTATTTCTCGCCAACTTTATTATACTCTTGACGATTGTGGTTTCGCTGGTGAGGTCGTGGTTTAAGATTGAATTGAAAAATCTCGATTAACCCTAGCCTTTAGGCGAGGGAAAGCTGAATTGAAAAATCTCGATTAACTCTAGCCTTCAGTCTAAGTGGAAGCAGAATTGAAAAATCTTGATTAACCCTAGCCTTCAGGCTAGGGGGAAGCAGAATTGAAAAATCTTGATTAACCCTAGCCTTCAGGCTAGGGGGAAGCAGAATTGAAAAATCTTGATTAACCCTAGCCTTCAGGCTAGGGGGAAGATCAAAAAAACTTCTACTCAGGACTTAAGTCCTGTTTGGGCATGTGCTCATTAGCTTCCCTAGCCTGAAGGCTAGGGTTAATCAGGATTAAACTACAGTTTCCCTAACCTGAAGGCTAGGGTTAATCAGCTCAAACCTTTTAATGCGCAGCCGAAAGATCCGTCTTCGGCGCTTTTTTATATCGCAACAAAAAGACAACAGGAATACAAAGCAGGATCGTGAGCCCAATCACCATAAATCCATGATTGTACGAAACGAGTGCCTGTTGCTTGAACAACATTCCTTCCAATGCGCGATAGGCGAGGGCTGAAGCTTCATCAAAACTCCATCCTGAATTCTGATAATTTTGAGTGAGGCTGGTGATGCGATCTGCACTTTGTGTGTCGTAGATGTTGATGTACCCCATCATGTTGCCACGAATCTGGGCATTGAGATGAATGAGATAAAGATTGATCAGGGCTATTCCAAATGCACCACCTAACTGTCGAACCATGTTGGCTAAACCAACAGCTTGCGCCATATCACTACCACGCAATCCACCAACAGCAAGCGCTAATATCGGCGACATCATAAAGGCCAATCCAAATCCACGCAGGACAAAGGGGAAGTAAAAATTATTTTCATTCGAATCCGGCGATGTAAAACCAAGCATCATCACAAATCCGAAGGTGAAGATGACCCCGAGGATGATAATAGTTTTTGGATTGATGCCTTTTGATAATAAACGTGCCACGATAGGCATAGCTA
>Ga0068851_10000064_pt1 | contig 59535 bp, 47 predicted proteins | sample KBSCornC12_FD_66588 | JGI IMG/M metagenome (GOLD analysis project Ga0068851, IMG submission 66588) | Corn rhizosphere microbial communities from Kellogg Biological Station, Michigan, USA - KBS Corn C1-2 | ecosystem: Host-associated > Plants > Roots > Rhizosphere > Soil ...
AGCAGCGCAGCTTCTACGTGCGCCAGCTCTGGGACGGCAAGGGCTCGGCGGTGATCGAGTCGATGTCGCCCACGGACCTCGCCGCCTATGGGTCCCTCTGCGGGGAAGCTCTGGCGCGGGCCCACGCCCGCTCCGGTGACCGCATCGGCATCGCCTCCTACCTGGGCGGCGGCGAGGCTTTCGACAAGGCGCTCGCCCGCTTCGCCGAGGCCTACGCGGACCAGAACGAACGCGATTACAAGCGGCTGACGGACGCCGTCGCCAGCGGCGAGATCGAAGTGGAGACAGAGAAGCGGTGAGCCTGACCGCGGTCCGGCGCGGGGCCCTCGTCCTCCTCCTCGACGCCGGCATCCTCCTCCTGCTCTCCGAGCTGCTGAGCGGGTTCGTCCTCGACGGGCCCGCGACCGCCCTCGGCGCGGCGGCGATGGTCGGCCTCCTCAACGCCCTGGTCTGGCCGACGCTCGCCCGACTCACCCTGCCGCTGACGGTGCTGACGCTGGGGCTGGCGGCCCTGGTCCTCAACGGCCTCGTGGTGACCGTAGCGATTGACCTTCTCCCCGGAGCGGAAGTCAGCAACCTGCTGGACGGGATCGTGATCACGATCGCCGTGGCGGCGCTGACCGCAGCCGTCTATTCCCTGCTGGCGATTGACGAGGACGATGCCTGGTATCGCAACGTCGTCCGCCGCCAGGCGCGCCGCCGCCAGGGAGTGGTCGAGAGCGAGGTCCCCGGCGTCCTCTTCCTCGAGATCGACGGGCTCGCCCACGACGTGCTGCTGCGAGCGCTGCAGGACGGCAGCGCCCCGACCCTGGCCGCCTGGGTGCGCGGCGGCTCGCACCGGCTCCGGTGCTGGGAGACCGACTGGTCCTCGCAGACCGGCGCCTGCCAGGCCGGGCTCCTGCACGGCTCCAACGAGGACATGCCCGCCTTCCGCTGGTGGGAGAAGGAGCGGGGGGCGGCGATCGTCACCAACCACCCGCGGGACGCGGAAGAGATCGAGCGCCGGCACTCGGACGGGCACGGGCTCCTCCACGCCGACGGTGCCAGCCGCGCCAACATCCTCTCCGGCGACGCGCCGCACTCGATGCTGACGATGAGCACGGCGCTGCGGCGGCGGCGGCCGATTGGCAGCGACTACGCCGCCTACTTCGCCCGGCCCTACGCCGCCGCGCGCACGCTGGCGCTGGCGATCGCCGACATCGCCCGGGAGCGGCGGGCGGCGAGGAGCCAGGTCCGCGACGACGTGCGGCCGCGAATCGAGCGCAGCCGCTCCTACGCCCTAGTCCGCGCCTGGGGGACGGTGGTGCAGAGGGACCTGCAGGTGGCCACCGTGATCGGCGACCTCCTCGCCGGGCGGCCCGTCGTCTACACGACCTTCCTCGCCTACGACGAGGTCGCCCACCACTCGGGCATCGAGCGGCACGACGCGCTGGCGGTGCTGCGCGACCTCGACCGCCAGATCGCCAGGATCGCCGCCGCCTGTGCGGACGCGCCGCGCCCGTATCGACTGGTGGTCCTCTCCGACCACGGTCAATCGCAGGGGGAAACGTTCCGCGATCGCTACGAGCAGACCCTAGAAGAGCTGGTGCGCGGGGCCTGCGAGGCCGACAGCGTGATCGCCGCCGAAGCGGGCGACGAGGACGGCCTCTCCTACCTGAGCGCGGGACTGACCGAGGTGGCGCGGGACGACACCGTGGCGGCCCGTGCGGTCCGCGCGGCGACGCGCGAGCGAAGTGACGACGGTGTCGTCACCCTCGACGCGGATTCCCGCCGCGAGGTGGAGCAGACGCACGGCGGCGAGCTGCCCGAGCTCTCGGTGATGGCTTCCGGCTGCCTCGGCCTGATCAGCTTTCCGCGCGAGCCCGGGCGGGTGACGCTTGAGCGGATCGAAGCGCTCTACCCGCAGTTGGTCCCTGCCTTGCGCGAGCACCCCGGGGTCGGATTTTTGCTCGTGCGCTCGGAGCGACAGGGGGCGCTGGCGATCGGTGCTAAGGGCATCCATTTCCTCGATGAGGATCGGGTCGAGGGGGAGGACCCGCTGGCGCCGTTCGGCCCCAACGCGGCGGACCACCTGCGGCGGACCGACGCCTTCCCCCACTGTGCCGACCTGATGCTCAACAGCACCTACTGGCCCGAATTCGGAGAGGTCGCCGCCTTCGAGGAGCTGGTCGGATCCCACGGCGGCATGGGCGGCACCCAGAGCTTTCCCTTCGTGCTCCACCCGGCCGAGCTGGAGTGGCCGGGCGAGGAGGTGGTCGGGGCGGAACGGGTCCACCGGATCTTCCGCGCCTGGCTGGCGAGGTTGGGACAGACCGCCTACGCGAGCGAGACCGACTCGCCCGGCGAGAGGACCCGGGTCGCGACCTGAGGCGCCAGCTCGCGCACCGCGGCTGCGAATTCGCCGCCGGGCCGCCGCAGCGGATCGCCCTTGAAGCGCTCCAAGCCGAAGGGGTAGAGCGTGCCCCAGTGGATCGGTACCGCCAGGCGGGGTGAGAGAGCGGCGGCCGCACGAGCCGCCTCGGCGGGGTCGAGGTGCCCCGGCCCGATGTCGGGTCCCCAGCCCCAGACCGGCAGCAGCGCCAGGTCGAGCTCGGGGTCGAGTTCCCTCATCCCCTCGAAGAAGTCGGTGTCGCCGGCGAAGTAGACCCGCCGCCGGCCGCGGACCAGGAAGCCGATCGCTTCGACGTGCTTGGCGAAGAGGCGCCGGCCGCCGTGGTGGACGGCCTCAGTGGCGGTGACCTGGAGCCCGGCCACCTGGCTCGACTGACCCGGCGCCAGCTCGGTGACCGCGCGAAACCCGTGCCGCTCGAAGAACTTTCGCGATCCGGGCGGGACCAGCATCCGCGTCGCGCGCCCGAGCCTGCGCAGCGAGCCCAGGTCGGCGTGGTCGTGATGGAGGTGGGAGATCAGCACCGCGTCGAGGTCCCGCATCGACTCCGCGGTTGGCGTCGGCCCCTTGCGCACTAGCGGTCCCAGGTGAGAGCGCAGGAACGGGTCGGTGAGAAGGCGGACGCCGTCGACCTCGATCAGGACGGTCGCATGTCCGACGTAGGTGGCACTGTCATTTCCGCTCATGGAAGCCTTCAGCGCGCCGAAGTGGTTTCGGGACCTCGGCATCTACGCATGGCTGCTGGTCGGCGTCGCGGCCGCGCTGGTCGGGATCGTCTGGCTGCTTGCTCTCACGCAGACGATTGTGATGCCGTTGATCACGGCGGCGGTGATCGCCTCGGTGACGGGCCCGCTGGTCGACTGGCTGCAGCGACACCGTCTCCCGCGGGGGATCGGCGCCGCCCTGGTCATGCTCGGGATCGTCGCGATCGGGTTCGGCGTCGGCCTCCTGGTCCTGACCGGGATCGCGAGCCAGGCGGACAGCCTCTCGGCGAGGCTGCAGGACGGGGCGCACCAGCTCGAGTCCTGGGCCCGGGACCTCGGGGCGAGCAGCGCGAGCGCTGCCGACGCGCAGGCTCACGCCAGCAGCTCGGTCAGCGAAGGCTTCCGAGCCCTCACCCAAGGCGTCCTCGGCGGGGTCGAGAGGCTGGCCTCGCTCGCGGTCTTCCTCTCGTTCACGGCGCTCAGCCTCTTCTTCCTGCTCAAGGACTCGCCCTCGATCGGCGCCTTCGTCGAGCGGCACCTGGGCGTGCCGGTGCCGGCTGCGCATTCGGCCCTCGGTCGCCTGGCGGGAAGCATGCGCGGTTACTTCCTCGGCGTCAGCATCGTCGCTGCCTGGAGCGCCCTGATCGTCGGACTGGGAGCCTTGGTGCTCGGAGTGCCGCTGGCCGGGACGATCGCGGTCGTCACCTTCCTCGGCGGCTACGTCCCCTACATCGGCGCCTGGACGGCGGGCGCCTTCGCGGTCCTCATCGCCCTCGGGGCGCAGGGGCCGGAGGCCGCCGTCGCGCTGGCGATCGTGGTGCTGTTGGCGAACGGCGTGCTCCAGCAGCTGGTCCAACCGATCGCCTACGGGGCGGCGCTGCAGCTCCATCCCCTGGCGGTCCTGATCGTCACGATCGCCGGCGGCTGCCTGTTCGGGACCGTGGGGCTGGTCCTGGCCGCACCGCTGCTCTCGGCAGCGGTGCGGATCTCGGAAGACCTGCGGGCGGCGCCCGATGCGGCCGCCGCGGAGGGCCAGGGGACCTAGCTCTATTCCTCCCAGCGGGCGGTCAGCTGGTAGATGATCGTGACGTCGAGGAGGATCATCAGGAACGCCCAGAGCGGGGCGGCCGGGAACCAGACGATCTGGGCGACCGCGTTGATCGAGACGAAGAAGACGGCTGCCCAGCGCGCCGTCGTGGCAGCGGCAAACAGGCCGAGCCCGGAGGCGGCGACTAGCGAGCCGAGGATCAGGTGGATCCATCCCCAGGTCGTGATGTCAGCGATGATCACGCCCTGGCCGCCGACGATCACCACTTCGTTGTTGAGGATCGCGGCCAACCCGTAGAGCGCGTCGAGCGAGCCGACGATCAGCATCACCGCCCCGGCGAATACCGTCCAGCCGGTCGGCTGCCGTTCCTCTACTCGCCGTGCGCGGTCTCTCTCTGCACCTGCCTCCATCGAGGCTCCTTTCATCTGGCCCGAGGGGCCGGTTGACCTTCTCTTCTTCGGCGCCTTGGCTCCAGCGCCTGTCGAGGAAGAACATAGAACCCACCTGTTCCCAAAGCAATAACCGGGTGTGAAATGAAACTGCTCAGTGCCACCAGGCAGCGAGGACGCGGCGCCAGTTGTGCCAGCAGATCGCTGCCAACTCGTCCCCGTCGAAGCCGGCGTCGCGGAGCGCCTCCATGAGCTTCGGCAGGCCCGCGACGTCGCCCAGCTCCGCCGGGATCGTCGCTCCGTCGAAGTCAGATCCGAGGGCTACGTGCCGGGGGCCGGTCCGCTCGGCGACGTAGCGCGCGTGTTCGGCAATCAACGCCAGCGGCGTATCGGCGTCGTCGCCGAAGTCCGGCCGCAGGAAGGCGGTCGCGAAGACGATCCCGACGAGGCCGTCGCTCGCGCCGATCGCGTCGAGCTGCGCGTCGGTGAGGTTGCGCGAGGCCGGGCAGATGGCGTGGGCACCGGAGTGGCTCGCCACCAGCGGGCCCGGCTCCAGACGCGCCACGTCCCAGAAGCCGGCCTCGTTCATGTGGCTGAGGTCGATGAGGATTCCGAGCTCGGCGCAGCGGGCGACGAGGGCCTTGCCGGCCTCGGTCAGCCCCGGCCCGACGTCGGGGCTGGAGGGGAAGGCGAAGGGGACGCCGTGGGCGAAGGCGTTGGCCCGGCTCCAGACCGGCCCCAGCGACCGCAGGCCCGCAGCGTGCCACTGGTCGAGCGCCTCCAGCTCCGGGTCGATCGCCTCCGCACCCTCGAGGTGGAGGACGGCGGCGGGCGGGGAGGAGGCGTCGTCATGGGCGGCGTCGAGGTCCGCGACCGTCCGCGCCACCCTGACCTGCCCCTCGCGCTCGAGACGCAGCAGCCGCCCCGCCACTGCGGTTGCATGGGCAGCCGCCGGCCCCTGTTCGAGCGGCTGCGCCAGCGGCTCCCGGTAACCCTTGCCCCCGAACCGGCGCACACCGGCGGTGTCTTCCGGCGAGGGCATGAAGACGGCGAAGATCCCGCCCCGCATGCCACCCTCCCGCATCCGCGGCAGATCCAGGTGCCCGCCCTCGCGCCCGCCAACCAGATCCGCGTAGTCCTCACGCGTCAGCGCGTCGTTGTGGCCGTCGAAGACAGGGAGCATCCGTGGAAGCTAAAGCGTCGCCATCATGGTTGCCCTCATGAATCTCAACGCCGAGGACGAGCAGCGAGTCGAGGAGGAAGTGCGCAGCATCGTCGCCGAGCTCCGCGCCCGGCCGACCCAGGAGAAGGAGGACGCTCTCGGCCTGCAGATCGCGATCATGCCGCCGGCGGAGCGGGAGTACGTTTCCGCCGTACTGCTGCGGATGCTGGGCGACTAAGGGGAGGACGATCATGTGCGAGCACAAGGACGCGAGTGAGTTCACGCGGAAGATCAACGAAGCGGTCCTAGGCGAGCTGCCCTTCGACTACACCAAGGACTTCGAGGACGCCGCCCGCGGCTTCATCGCGCCGCTGAACAACAAGGGCATTGCCACCAACGAGGACGGGATGCCGGTCTACAACGGCGCCGCGCTCGACTTCGTTGAAGAGGGCTCGCAGGCGCCGGACACCGTCAACCCCAGCCTCTGGCGCAACGCCCAGCTGATCAAGAAGGGTGGCCTCTTCAAGGTCGTCGATCGCCTCTACCAAGTTCGAGGCCAGGACCTCTCCAACCTGACGATCATCGAGGGCGACACCGGGCTGATCTTGATGGACCCGCTGATCTCACCGGAGACCGCCCGCGCCGCCCTCGATCTCTACTTCGAACACCGCCCGCGCAAAGAGGTGGTGGCGATGATCCACTCCCACAGCCACGTCGACCACTACGGCGGCGTCAAGGGCGTGATCGACGAAGAGGACGTCAAGGCGGGCAAGGTGCGGGTGATCGCGCCGGTCGGCTTCCTCGAGGCGGCGGTCTCCGAGAACGTGATGGCGGGCACCGCGATGAGCCGGCGGGCGATGTACCACACGGGGGTGCTGGTTCAGCCCGGGCCGAAGGGCCACGTCGGCGTCGGCCTCGGGATCACCGCCTCGGCCGGGAAACCGACCCTGATCCCGCCGACCGAGGAGATCACCGAGACCGGCCAGAAGCTCGAGATCGACGGCCTCACCTTCGAGTTCCTGCTCGCTCCCGACACCGAGGCGCCGGCGGAGATGCACTGGTTCGTCGAGGAGCTGGGAGCGCTGACCGCGGCGGAGAACTGCTGCCACACGCTGCACAACACCTACACCCTGCGCGGCGCCCCGACCCGCGACCCGCAGGCCTGGTCGCAGTACCTCAACGACACGATCGATCGCTGGGGGCACAAGGCCGAGGTCCTCTACGCGATGCACCACTGGCCGGTCTGGGGGACCGACGAGGTGCTGCGGATGCTGCGCAACGGCCGCGACGCCTACCGCTTTATCAACGACCAGACCCTGCGCCTCGCCAACCACGGCTTCACCCCGGTCGAGATCTCCGAGATGATCGAGTTCCCGCCGGAGCTGGCGCGCGAGTGGAGCCTGCGCGGCTATTACGGCACCGTCAACCACAACGTCAAGGCGACCTACGTCAAGTACCTGGGCTGGTTCGACGGCAACCCCGCCAACCTCCACACGCTGCCGCCGGAGGAGGCCTCGAAGCGCTACGTCGAGCTGATGGGCGGCGCCGAGAAGGTGCTGGAGGAGGCGCGCAAGGAATTCGACAAGGGCGAGTACCGCTGGGTGGCCGAGATGGTCAACCACGTCGTCTTCGCCGACCCGCAGAACAAGGCCGCCCGTGAGCTGCAGGCCGACACGCTGGAGCAGATGGGCTACCAGGCGGAGTCGGGCAGCTGGCGCGGTCACTACCTGACCGGCGCCCAGGAGCTGCGCCACGGCATTCCGGACGTCCACTTCCCCGGCACCGCCACCCCGGACACGGTGCGGGCGATGAGCCTGGAGCTGCTCTTCAACTACATGGCGATGCGGCTCAACGGCCCCGAGGCCGCCGGCAAGCGGATCACCCTCAACCTGGTCTTCACCGACAGCGGCGAGAAGGCGGTGCTGGAGCTGCGCAACGGCTCGCTCAACCACTCGCTCGACCGCAGCGACGAGAACGCCGACGCGACGGTGACGCTGGAGCGGAAGGATCTCGACGCGGTGGTGGTGGGGGAGACCGATCTCCTCGCGGAGGCGGAGAGCGGTGCGATCAGGGTCGAACCCGACGTGGCGCCGCTGGCCGAGCTGGTCGGCCTGCTCGACAGCTTCAACATCTGGTTCAACATCATCGAGCCCTGAGCGTCGTGCGCTGGGCTCTTCGCGCGGCCAGAGCCGGGAGGCCGAGGCCGAAGAGGTAGGCGAGGGCGACGCCGAGGACCGTCTCACCGAGCCGCTCGCCGAGCCGCCACCCCGCCTGGTCGGGGTTCGAGTAGAGCAGGAGGACGAAGACAAGGAAGGTCGTGAAGGCCGGCGTCACGTACCAGCGGCTTTCCCTCGTCGCCGCCGCGGCGGCGATCGTCAACAGGACGGCGATCCCGTACCACGCCTCCGCGGGCTGCAGGCGGACCAGGGCGACGGCGGCCAGGGCGCCGACCGCGACGGCGACGATCCGCCCGCTGCTGCGCAGCCGCTGCATTTCGGCGGCGGGCCGCATCACCAACAGCGCCGCCGCGCAGGCCCAGCCGACGTGCTCGAAGTCGAAGAGGAAGCCGATCGCGGCCGCGCTTGCGCCCGCGGCCCCGAGCCGGACCCCGTAGGCGACGGTCGGCGCGGTGGCCAGGGGCCGGCGTTCGCGCGGGCCCGACCGCTCCGGCCAGAGCATCGAGACGAGGCAGGCGTAGAGGGACCCGAGGACCATCAGCGCCGCCAGCCCCGCCGCCGTGCCGACGTCGCTGTAGCTGAGCCCGACCCCGATCATCGGCAGCGAGAGGACCATCGCGACCTGCCCGGCGAGGGAGCAGGCGGCGAGCGCCGCCGCCCCGACCGCCAGCCCCCAGATCGCCGCGACAGCGAGCACCGGGACCGAGGCGAGGACGCCCCCGACCACCATCGGTAGGCCGGTGAGGGCGCCGACCAGGACCAGGACGAGCCGCCCGCGCCGTCGCGGCGGCAGACCCACGATCGCCGCCGGCAGCACGCCGACCGCCACCGCCATCCCCAGCCGTGGGTCATTCGCTGCCACCGCCGCGGCGGGGAGGGCGTAGGCAACTCCAAGCCCGGCGCTCTCCCAGCTCCAGGCAAGTCCCGGACCCAGTTTGCCGGCCTTTGGCGCACGTAATCTTGAGGAAACGACCTTCGCCAAGAACGAGGAGGCTAAAGATGGCTGCAGGCGAACAGGACAAAGTCACGGCACGACTCGCGGCACGGATGCGATGGGAGGACGGCGTCGCCTACGGGTTGGCGCTGGCGGGCATCTACCTGTTAGTAGGAGTGCTCTTTTTCTACGCCGGCAAGGAGAAGCTCTTCGACGGGCTGGGGGCCCCGCCGCCGATCGCCAAACAGTTCGAAGGGACCTTCCTCGCCACGATCCCCGGGGTCGACGCCGCCTGGACGATCCTCGGCTGCCTCGAGTTCCTGATCTTCCTCTCGATGGTCGCCAGTCTGGTGCGGTTGGAGTTCCTGCCCGACCGGCGCAAGCCATTGCTCCTCTGCGGGCTGGCTCTGGCGATCTTCACCTTCTCGATCCTCGGGATCGGCCAGAACGTGGTCGGCGAAAACGAAGGCGTCGCCGAGCTTTTCCTGTACGCGGGAGCGACCGGCGTCCTCATGGGTCTGGTTCTGGCGATGCCTCCCTACCGGGCAGCCAACTGGATCAGCGGGCGGGGTGAGGCGCGATGATCGAGCGGGAGGGAACTGGTGCGGTGGTAGCCTCGATGCCCCGGGCAGGTCAAAGGATTCCCAGCTGACACCCGGCAACTTAGGAGCTGTAACCGATGTCGTTGCTCCCTCGTGGTTTGCGTTCGCTGTGGAGAACGGGCGAGCATGCTGCTTCCGACGCCGATCAGACGCTCTCGGAAGCCGATCAGACCAGCTCCGATTCCGACCAGAGCCTCTCCGATCGGGACCAGGCGGCGGCGCAGGCTGACCAGCAGGTCTCGGATCGCGAACAGGCCATAGCCGATCGCCTGCTCGATGCCGCCGATGGTTCAGAACGGGCCATCAGGCTGCGCGAGTATGAAAAGGCTCACGCCGAGCGCGACGAAGGGACGATGTCGCGAGCGGCAACCGCCGGCGTTCGGGCGATGATCTCGGCCGAACGCGATGCCCAAGCCGAGCAACGCGATAGAAACGCCCGCGACCGCGACCTCATCGCCGAGGAGCGAGACCAGGTCGCCGACCTCGCTGACCAGGAGGCAGAGGTCCTGGCCCGTGAGATTGGCGAAGCTGACACACCCGCCAAGCTGGCCCTGGAGGCCGCCGCTTCCGCCCGCAGCCTCGCGGCGAGCGCCCGGAGCAAAGCGGCGTCGGATCGCGAGCGGGCGGCGCGCGACCGCGAGGCGGCCGCCAGCGATCGCGATTTCCTCCGCAGCGAGATGGAGCGCTCCCAGCTCGACGAGCTGACCGGGGCTTACCGGCGGGGCATTGGAGAAATCCTCCTCCGGCATGAGATGTCACGCGCTAAGCGCCTGGGCGCGGCGCTGACCCTCGCCTTCGTCGATGCCGACCGGCTGAAGGAGACCAACACCCGCTCAGGCCATGCGGCCGGGGATACATTGCTCTGCCAGGTCCACGAAGGTCTCCAGGCAAGGCTCCGCCCATACGACCCGATCGTCCGCTGGGGCGGCGACGAGTTCGTCTGCACCGTCTCCGGCGTCGTTCCTGCCGAGGCCCGAATTCGAATCGAGCAGGCGCAAGTCGACCTTGCGGCCCTCGAACCCGAAGTCTCGATCACCTTCGGCGTGGCTGCGATGGAGACCGGCGACACCCTCGCGGCTCTGATCGGCCGTGCAGACGCGGCGCAACGCAAGGCGAAGGAAGAAAAGCGCGGCTGAGAAGAATTGGGCCCCTGCTCGCGGCTACCTACAGCGACGTGCGCGCTGCATACGCACTCTCCGAGAGGCATTCGCGGGCCGACACAAAGTCGGCCCGTTTACTGCCGACCTAGCCGCCCTTCCTGATTGAGGCTGCTGGATAGAGCGGGCTGTCCTTCTGAAGGACCATCTCGAGTTCCTCCTTTGTGCGTTGGTGCCCATAACGGGCCTTCGCACGAGGTTTACTCGAAAAATACTCAGTATTCAACAAACCTTAGTGTTAATCGGTGTTGATCTTGTCCTCCCTCGATGGTTCGATCCCCGCATGGCGAAAAAGCCGCCGAGCTTGATCGACCCACGCCTGCTGAAGGCGCTCGTCAACCCCACCCGGATCCACATCATGGACATCCTCAGCGAGGGGCCTAACAGCCCCAGCGGGATTCAGCGTCGGATCGGTGACATCAGCCTTGACCTCGTGAGCCACCACATCAAGGTCCTGCGCGATCTTGGCGTTGTCGAGCTATGCGACGAGAAAAAAAAGGGAGGGTTTACCGAGCACTTTTACTGCGCCTCGGAGCGACAGTTCCTGACGGTCGAGGAATGGGGAGCGATTGATCCCAAAGGCCAGCGTGCAGCTACGACGACGATTCTGCGGGTGATCTCCGAGGACGTCGGAAGGGCCTATATCGAAGACAAGTTCGACGAGCGAGGGGACAACCACTTGAGCCGATCGCCCCTCAAGCTCGATGAGAAGGGCTGGAAGGAAGTCGTTGAGGCGCTCGAGCTTGCCCTGCATTCGATTCTGCGAGCCGATGAGCAGAGCAAGGAGCGGACTCGAAAATCGGGCGAGGAATTGATGGACGCGAGAGTTGTGATCATGCAGTTCCTGATGAACCGCGAAGCCGCTGCCGAGTAAGAGCTCGGCACGCTGGCGCTTTTCGCGCCTGGGACGAATGACTTTTCTCTAGACAAGCTGGGGAGGCATTCGGCACGCTGCCGCGTACTGCCTTCACGCGCTTTCATAGAGCTCAGCGCAACTTCCTGGCGGGCATCTGCGTTGGTTTAAAAGAATTTGCCGAATTGCTTTAAATACTTCAAGATAGGTTGAGTGAAAAACGAAGATCCCCATAGCGACGGATACGGCCCGCCTCGGGAGGATTCCCCTGAGGGCACTCGCGTTGGACTAAGGACCGAGGGTGGGCCGCAAGTCGAGCTGGGACGGGTCTTCTTCTCGCCCGCGTGGAACATCGCCGCGAACGAAGGTCTGATCAGCGATGAGGAGTACGTAGCCGAGCTGCTTCGCCATGTTCGGGCAGAAAACAGAAGGACGATCCCGGGGATCGCGTGGTCAGCGGAATAATCTTTGATAAACGAATCGGTACGCACTAGGTCGTTTTCGCGTTAGTCTCTCTCCGTGGCCTTGGGAAAGGGTCGACAGGGAAGGGACTGATGGGAGCAAGCCAGCAGAATGCGGGACGCCAGCGCGAGAGCCCCGGCCGAACCCGTGAATGGCTTTCCCGGAACCGCGACGAGCTCGCGCGAGACGTCCTTGCGGGCTTGCTGGTTGTAGGGCTCCCCGCCGCCGCCGGGATCATCCTCGGCGCCGGCGAGATGGTCGCCATCGCTGTCCTCGTCGCAATCGTCGCCTTCGCGGCGGGTGTGCTGATCGCACGCCGCCCGCAGCAGCCTCCGCCGGCTCCGCAAGAGCCTGGCGCCAGGGAGATGGAGAAGCTGACCTCCTACGTTGAATTCTTCTCTCCTGCCTTCCATCTGCTGCAGCTGTGCAAGCTCGGGGACGTGGAAGCCGAGCTTCTGATCCGGCCGGCCAGGCTGCTCGAGCAACTGAACAGCGGAAGCGTGCGGTTGGCCGTCTTTGCGCCCGTCGAAACCAAGGACAGTGAGCCCTATTGGCATCTTCCCTATGTCGCGGGCATCTCCGGCAGCGAATGTCGCGAGTTCGAAGTGCCGCTCAAGGACTCCCATCTTGCGCAGATGCAAGCGAGCTGGGAGCCGAGCGACAAAGTGATGGTCGTCTGGAATTTGCAGGAGCAGCGCTGGCGCAAGGCCGGAGCCGATTTTGAGGCATTCGCACAGGCTGGATTCAGGATGCTCCGATGCTTTCCCTTCGGCTCTCCGAGCGCGGAAGGAACCAGCAGGTCATGCCTCATGCTCTTGAGCAAGGAGCGCGGGACCTTCAGCGGGTCAGATGACATCTTTCTCATGCTCCTCGGCGCCCTCCTAAGCATCCATTCGCTTATGGCCGAGCGGGCACGCCTTTCCTCGGAACGCGGGGAGTCGTCTGAGTGAGCGAGCAGCAGCGACGGAGAGGTCTGATCGGGGCGGAGGCACTTGACGGGTCAAGTCCTAGACGCCCACTGAGTTCTACGCCGCGAGGCCTCGCCGACGCGGGTGGCGAAACCAGTATCCGGAGAGGACACTGGAAGCTGGTCGCTCCGATCATCCCGAGCTGGATCCGAAAGGGAACCTAGACCTCTTTTATCGGGCTGCTGCATGCCCCCAGGCCAACAGAAAACGCCCCTGCAGGGAGGAGGGGCGCCGTCCGGTTGTGCCCGGTTGTTTCCGGTGGGGACTGCGGTGGGCTGGCGCATCACTGGCGCATGGATCGATTGAGCGGCCGCTTGGCATCTGCTCCGGACCGACTCGGATGAGGGGGCGTGACGAAGTCGTAGGGGCCGTCACCGCCGGTTAATCAGCCATGAAGCTTCCCTCAGCGATCTTGCTGCGCAAGCGTTCCAAGGAGAACTTGTACTCGACGTGCTTCAACGCCTCGTCGATCACCTCGAGAGCTTCTGCATCCCGATTCCGCCACGCCAGGAACTTGGCAAGGTCGACTGCGTGCGTTTGATTTTCTGCCGTCGCTGAGCGAAGCAGTTCCTCGGCACGCTCATATTCATGATCCATGGCGGCGAGTATGCCGTTGAGGCTGTCTAGGCCTTCCTTCAGGACAAAGCCGGGTTCAACAAGTTCGTTTGCACGGGCCACGCAGGAGCGCACGTCGTCCCATCGCCGAGCAAAAGCCAGCAGATGGCCTGCGCGTACGAGCAATCCAGGGTCATCTGAACTCAGCTCGACCGCTTTGGCCGCTTCCTTCCCGACGTCATCAGGTCGAAACGCCAGGAGAATCGACGCATAAAGCAGTCGAATCTGGGTGTCCTCGGGGAATTCACAGACCGCACACCGGAGAAACTCGAATGCCTCTCGTTCATAGGCCCGTTTGTTACCGTGCGAGGAGAAGAGTCTTTTACCCTGGTCGGCGGCCTCGGCAAGCCTTTGTTTCCTGCTCTTGACCTTGATGGCGTCCCACATTGCCGCGGTCATCAGCACGAAAGGCATGAGCCAACGTTCAAGGGCCAGTGCGAGCAGTCTTTTGGCGCCGCCGGAACTTGTCTCCTCCTCGACCGGCTCCTGCTCGCTGGACCTCGCTTCGAGCCTGGCCAAGGCCCTGCCTATGCGTCTCCGAGCAAGGCCCTCAGATGACTGATGAGCAAGCCGAACGGGCTCAAGCGCTCGTGAATCCCCCAGGCTCGCTAAAGCAACGGCCGCTGCGGGACGGACATAGGGATCGTCCAACGCCTCGATCAGTGGCAGCGTTGCGGCACGATCGCGGATATCGCCCAAGGAATCGACCGCGGCTACCCGGACAGAGTGATTCTTCGAGTGAAGACGTTGGATGAGAAGTGGAACGCTGTCGCGGTCGCGCATCTTGCCGAGCGCCTGGATCGCTATCACCTGATCCGCCGCATAGCGGGAACTGGCTTCCGTTCTAACAGCCGGAGCGCCGGTTGGATCACCTATCTGCCCTAAGGCGATGACAGCCATGAATCGCACCTGAGGACTCGGATCAGCTGACACGATTCGCGAGAGAAGCTCAACCGCCTTTGAGTCGCCCAGCCTGCCAAGAGCGTTGACCAGCCAAAGACGCCGAAAAGCCAGCCGTTTCGCCTTCTCTTGGTTAAGCGAAGAAATTAGGTCATTGACATCCCGCATGTCTACCCCTTACGAACGAGAACAACGAATAAAGCCGCTAGCTGTGTCTGGTCGGGCAGATGTCGATGGGGACGGCCGGTTTAGCCCGTCGCGATTTCACTCCGTAGTCGTTCCAGCAGATCCCTGTCAATATTCTCTTTTACCCGGGTCAGGGATTCATCGATCACGGTCAAAGCCTCTTCATCCCTACCCCGTGCCCAGAGAAATCGGGCGAGGCTAAGCCAGTGACTGGACCATTTCGGCTCGCGCTTAACGGCCGACCGGAACTTTTCCTCGGCGAAGGCGTATTCACCATCGCTCGCAGCGACGTGTCCGATCAGACTTTCGAGATCTGCCGAAAGCTTGAAATCCTCATCCGCTAGTTCACAGGCGCGAGCCGCGCACCTTCGCGCTCCCTCAAGATCATCGATGTTCCACAGCCTATGCCCGGCTCGGATCTGAATCGAAGGGTCATCGAAGCCGAGTTCGGCTGCCTTGGTCAGCTGTGCGGCCATAGCGTCGGGGCGAAGGTCGAGATAAACCCTGGCGAGCAGCATCCTTATTTCGGCGCTCTTGGGAAAGTGGTGGACGGCCTCCTCCAAGAACTCAAGGGCCTCTTGGTCTTCCCCTTGCCGGATCAGTTTCCAGCCGCGATCGATGGCTGCGGCAAGTTCTCGTTTGTACTTCTTGCTCCTGAACCTCACTTTTTCGCTCGTTGGCTGCCACCCAGGCTCGTCAGGATTCGCGTTTCTTGAGTGCCCCATTTGTCGGCTTCCATTTCTTCTTGTCGTTTCACCTCTCCTCTAGTTCCCTTTTCCGGTCTCTGCTTCCAGGGGTCTATCGGCGGTTCAAGGCAAGGTTCGCCTTCATCTCTATTGCGGGGCGCCGCCCGGTTGTTTCCGGTGGGGACTGTGGTGGACTGGCGCATCACTGGCGCATCGGGAAAAGAACAGTGGTCGGGCTGTAATGGCTGGACTATGAATCGGCTGCTTCCGCCGCCATCCGCGCCCGCATCCGCTCAATCTCATCCTTCTTCTCGACGTGCTTTAGGGCCTCGTCGAGTACTTCTGCGCCTTCTTTCAGCCGTCCGCGCTCTGCTAAGAAGACGGCGAGGTTTCTCGCGAATGGTTCGCTGTTGGGCTCCCGGACTACCGCAGCACGAAGCTTCTCCTCTGCGAGGACGTCTTCGCCCTGGAGAGCGGCAAGAAGCCCCTTCAAATTGTCCAAGCCTGCCTTCAGTACAAAATCCGGCTTCGCCCACCTTTCTGCACGGTTGGCGCAGGACTGTGCCCCCTCAAGGTCCCCTCTGCCGAGCAGCAAGTGTCCTGCCCGTACCAGCGTTCCAGGGTCATCCGGAGCTAGCTCGGCCGCTTTGGCGGCTTCCGCAGCCACGGCGTCAGGCCGAAGCGCCAAGAGGACCGTCGCGTGTAACAACCTAAGTTCTGGATCTTTGGGGAACCGCTGTACTGCTCCACTTAAGAACTCTGAAGCCTCGTCCGGGTCCCGCCCTAGTTTTCGAAGCTCTCGACCACGGGCGATGGCTGCGTTGAGTTCCCTCTCCTCTTTTCTGCTCCTCAGCTTCATGACCCTCCAGGTTGAAAGATTTGGGTGAGAAGTCGCCCTATTGCTGCTGCAATTTGCGCCCAGCGAGATCCATTGCCGTAAGGGCCCCCTGGGTTGCTCCCAGCCGAAATGCCAAGTTTGTCAACAAATTCTTCGTCCTTAGTATGCTGCTGGCCGCGAGGACCGATTTCCGTTTCTAGCGTCCATGGGTAGGGTTCAGTGCACGGTTCGCCTTCATCTTCGGTCGAACTTTGCTCGCCGCTCTCAGCCTCGGCGGAGAGCCAGCCCAAGATGCCGGCTCCCGCATATCTCAAGCCTTCCGCTGCCGTACCCGCAATTGCTCCGGGCACGCACCCGCCGAGTGGCTCAGCCGCCTCCCCGGCTACGCATCCGCCAGCGGTCAGTTCCCCTGCAAGTCCTTTCGGGTCGACGAGGTTCAAGGGATTTTGCTGAGCGTAGGAATATGGCTCGCGCGTCAGCTCCTCGATCGGATCCCGGCTTAGGAATTGCCCCGTGCCCGGGTCATAGAACCGCGCCCGCAGGTATTGCAGTCCGGTTCCGGCGTCCGTGTACTGGCCGGCGAAGCCGAGCGGAGTGGTGGCGGTGCCGGTAGCGCCTTCTAGCCCGCCGTAGGGCGCGTAGCTGAAGGTGGCGCTGGTTTCGCCCCCTGCGCCGGTAAGGAGCCGCGTGCTGCCGAGCTGGTCGTGGTGGAGGTAGGTGGGTTCTTCTCCGGAGTTGACCTGCTCGACCGGCAGGCCGCCGGGGCCGTAGACATAGCTGTGCTGACCGTCGCTCAGTAGGAGCGGCAATTCGGCGCTGGCATCCCAGGCGAGGTGCTGGGTCGTCAGGCCACTCGTCTCCGAGGCCAGCAGGCCGGAGGCGTCGTAGGCCAGCGTCTCGGAGATCGCCGGGACTTCGCCTTCTTCGGGGCGGCTGATCGAGGTGAGGTCGCCGGCCTGGTCGTAGCCGTAGCTGGTCGCCGGGCTGCTGCTCGGCGTGGCTTTCGTGCGCTCGCCGAGTTTGTCGTAGCTGTAGGTGAGGCCGGTGCCGGTTTCGAGCTGACTGGCGGCGTCGTAGCTGTTCGTGGAGCCGATGCCTTTGGTGAGGTTGTCGGCCGGGTCATATTCGAAGCTTTCGGCGCCGGCTTTGACGAGGCGATCGGCTTCGTCGTAGCCGTAGGTCAGTTCTTCGGAACCGGGCAAGCCTTGGCGCGCTTCTGCTTCGACCTGGCCGAGCGCGTCGCGCGTATAGGTGAGGGAGGCGAGGGTTTCCGCTCCCTTTTTGAACTTCGCTTCGCTGATCTGCGAGGCGCGGTCGTAGTCGTATTCGTCGGTGTTGCCGCTTTCGGCAGGGAAGGTGATCCCGACGAGGTTGGAGTCGGCGTCGTAGGCGAAGCTCGTTTTGCCGCCGAGCCAGTCGGTGAGGCTTTCCAGACGCCCAGCTTCGTCGTAGGCGCGGGAGACTTCTTTGCCGTTGGGGTAGGCGATCCCGGTCTGCTCTTCGCCGAGGTTGTAGCTGTATTTGATCGTTTCGCCGTGGCCGTTTTCGCTTTCGGTCAGACGCCCGAGCTGGTCGTAGCCGAAACTGGATTTGCCCGTGCCGTCGCTGACGGCGACGCGGTTACCTTCGGCGTCGTATTCGAAGCTCGCGTCAGGGGTCGCCCCTTCGGAGTAGTCGACGGCGGTGAGCCGATTGGCGGCGTCGTAGGAGTAGCTCGTCGTCCGTTCGGCCGGATCGGTGACTTTGGTCAGGTTGCCGGCGGCGTCGTATTCCCGCAGCGTTTTGCGCCCGAGCGGGTCGATCGCTTCGACGGGCTGCTCGAGGACGTTGCGGACGTAGGTGGTCGTGTGTTTGTTGGCGTCGGTCTGCGAGCTGATGCTGCCGGCGCCGTCGTAGGCGGTTTCGAGGGTCGCGCCGTTTGGCTTTTCGACCTTGGTTTGCTCGTTGTCGGCGTCGTAGGTGTATTTGGTCGTGTGGCCCTTGGCGTCGGTAGCTGATGCCAGGTTGCCGTTTGCGTCGTAGCTGTATTCGGTTGCGTGGCCGAGCGGGTCGGTGACCTGTAGCGGCCTGCCCTGCGGGTCGCGTTCGATCGTCGTTTCGTATTCCGCCGCGGTCGCCCCTTCGAGGTTGCCGCGCGGGGAGACGATCGAGACCAGGCGCGAGTCTTCGTCATAGCCCAGCGTCTGAGTCTGGCCGAGGGGGTCGGTTTCGCTGGCGGGATCGCCGTAGGTGTCGTAACCGAAGCTCCAGGTGTGCCCGAGCGTTTCGGTGAGGCTTTCGAGCTGGCCCTGTTCGTCGTATTCGAAGCTGGTGGTCTGCGTCGATTCGCCGGGGGCGGGGCGGGTGATGCTTTCGACGTTGCCGTTGGCATCGCGTTTGATCGTCGTCGTCTCGCCGCGCGGCGTCGTCATCGAGACCACTTCGTGGGCGGCGTTATAGGTCCATTTCGTTTCGTGGCCGAGGGCGTCTTTTTCGCTCGTGCGGTTGCCCGCTTCGTCGTAGCCGAAGGTCGTGCTGTGAGCGTTGCCGTCGGTTTCGCGGATCAACTGGCCGGCTTCGTTGTAGGCAAAGGTCTTCGTGGTTGCCTGCGGGGTGCCGTAGCCGTGGGTGACCGAGTAGGGCTCGTTGTTGGAGGTGAACCACTCGTCAGTAACGGCGCCGGTCGCTTTGTCGGTGATCGCCGTGTGGAAGCCTTCGTAGGCGAAGGTCGTGGTGCGGCCGGCGGGATCGGTCTGGGAGACGACCCGTCCCGAGCCGTCGTATTCGTTGGTCGTTTTGCCGCCGCGGCCGTCGGTGAGCTGGGTGATGCGGTGCGAGGCGTCGTATTTGAACTGCCAGCGCGGGCTTTCTTCGCCCGGCATCGTCACGGCGGTGAGGTTGCCGCCTTCGTAGGCGTATTTGACGAGGTGGCCCATCGGGTCTTCGGCCGTTTCGACCTGGCCGGAGCCGTTGTAGGTGAAGGCGAGATGGCGACCGGCCGGGTCAGTGACGGTTTTCAGGCGGCCGGCTTCGTCGTAGCCGAGGGTGGTTTCGTTGCCGTTGCGGTCGGTGATCGCTTCCAGGCGCCCCGCGCCGGAGAAGCGGTAGGTGCTCTGGTCGAGCGCGGTGAAGACGTAGCCGGCTTCGGGGCTGCCGGAGAGGGTCTCGCGTGACCAGGCCGGAGCTGCGTAGGTGGTACCGGTGATCCGCGTGAAGGGGACCGTGCTCCCGTTGCCCTTGGTCAGGGTGACCTTCGCGCCGGTTTCTTCAACCGTGAGGTGGCCGCTGAAGCTGGCGCTCCAGCCGTAGCCGAAGATCCCCGGCGAGGTCGCCGCCGCAGCTGCCTGGGCGCTATAGGTGCGGGTGAGCGAAAGGCCGACGCCGCGGCCGCCGACCGAGAAGTCGGCCTGGCCCTCGGAGAGGTTTCCAGTGGCGCAGTCGACGGGATCGCCCGCGCAGGCGTGCTTGCCGAACTCTTCGGAGCTCTCGGCTTTGATCGGGTTGTTGAAGGCGATCGCGCTGGATTTTTCGTGGATCACGCCAAGGTTTTCGAACGGCGCCGAGACCCGCGCGGTAACGGTCCCTTCGGTCCGCTCGAAGGTCGCTGAAGCGGCGTTCAGGAAATGGCCGTTGCCTTTGATCAATTCGGTGAAGGCGAATTCTGGCTGCGAGTTGAGCCGGTACGTGCCGAGGTTTTTCAGACGCACGCCTTCCAGGATGTTCAGGCGGGTCTGTTCGGTCATCGTCAGCGTGCCTTCGTTGACCAGCGTGCGCCCGAGCGTCACGGTGCTGCCGCCGGCATCGATCTGGCTAGTGGAGGCAGGCAGAAGCACCGTGGCCCCGCCTCCCGACATCGCGCTTTGGTAAACCCAATGGAGTTCCCCAGCGACGCTGATCGTCCCCGGTCCCGTGAGGAGTGCTTCGAAGCGCATCGTCAGCTTGGAGACGGTGGGTGCCGACCCTTCCAGCACGTCGAGAACCGCGTGGTCGATCGTCAGGTTCCCGGTCGAGGCGAAGGTTTCGGCCCCCACCGTGTTTTCTTCCAAGACGATGGAGCCTTCCAGCAGGCTGCCTCCTGCGAGGAAGACGACGCCTGCTTTGTTGTCGAGGGCGAGCTTGCCGCTTGCGGCGTTGATCCTCCCGCTGTTTTCGACGTCGACCGCGACGCTGGCGGTTCCGCTGCCCGACGTCTTCTGCAGGAGACCCTCGTTGACGAGCAGGGGAGGGGGCGCGCCTTCACCAACTGCGAGCGCCGCCGTCGGGTCTTCCTTGTTGACGGTCAGCGTTCCCTTGTTGTCGAGCACCGTGCCTTCCGAGAGCCGCAGCAGGCCGGCGTTGACGGAGAGGCTGCCTTCGTTGACGAAGGCTCGTTCGACCACCTTGGCCTTGCCGCCTCCGGTCGTGATCGAGCCGCTGCCGGCTGAGGTGATCACGGTCGCGCCGGTGCCCGACATCGTGCTTTCGTTGGACCATGCAAGAGACCCGGAGATCGCAAGCGTCCCTTCCCCCTCGATCGTGTTCCCGCCCCTGACGATTAGTTCTCCGGAGAAAGTTGCCGTAGAGCCTTTGGCGACGTCAAATTGGGTCTTTTCGATCGTTATCCGCCCGGGGGTTGAGATTTCGGCCGCCGTGACATTTGCTTCGGAGAAGAGGGCCGAGCCTTTGAGCGAGGTCCCGGGATCGAGGAGCACTTCCTGGCCTTTTCGGTCGAAGGCCAAGGTGCCGGTTTCGGCGTTGATCGTTCCGAAGTTCGTCAGGTTGACCTGGATGCGCGAGGTACCGGCTCCGGCCGTCTTGCGCAGGGTTCCGGTGTTCCGGATTTCAGGCTGAATAGCGCCTTCGCCGAGGGCGATCGCCGCGGTGCCCGCTTCTTCGAGGTTGACGGTCGCGGTTCCATTGTTTTCGAAGCCCGCGCCTTCTGAGAGCCGCAGCAGGCCGGCGTTGATGGAGAGGCTGCCGTCATTGACGAAGGCACGTTCGACCACCTTGGCCTTACCGCCTCCGGTCGTGATCGAGCCGCTGCCGGCTGAGGTGATCACGGTCGCGCCGGTGCCCGACATCGTGCTTTCGTTGGCCCAGGAGAGAAAGCCCGAGATCCTCAGCGTCCCTTCGCCGCTGATTTGGTTCCCGAATTTGATCGTGAGAGTTTCCGAAAAGGTCGCCGTTTTACCGTTGGGGACACTGAACTGACACTTTTCGAGCGTCACCTGGCCGGGGGTTGATATTTCCTCTGCGGTGACGTTCGCTTCGGAGAAGAGAATCGCGCCTTTTAGGTTGGTCCCGACGCCGAGATCGACTTCCTGGCCGCTTTTGCGGTCGAAGGCCAAGGTCCCGGTTTCGGCGCTGATGGTCCCGAAGTTCGCCAGGTTGACCTGGATATGCGAGGTACCCGTGCCCGCGGTCTTCTGCAAGGTGCCGAGGTTGCGGAGTTCGGGCTGGGCTTTCCCTTCGCCGAGGCCGATCGCCGGAGTCGCCGCTTCCTGACCGTTGACCGTGGTGGTCCCTTTATTTTCGAAGACCGACCCTTCCGAGAGCCTAAGCAGGCCACCATTGACAGACAGGGCGCCTTCGTTGACGAAGGTCCGGCCTTCGATCTTGGCCTTGCCGCCGCCGGTGGTGATCGATCCTGACGCGGCCGGGCCGAGCACGGTATGGCCGGTCCCCGACATCGTGCTTTCGTTGGTCCAGGACAGATTGTTGGAGACGGTGAGGGTTCCTGGGCCGTTCAGGGTCGCTTCGAATTCCATCGTCAGGCTGCCGAGCGTCGAGTTGGCGCCGGTCGCCATCGTCATCGTGGCTTGTTTCATCAGGCGTACCGCGCTGCTGCCGGAGAAGGTTTCGGCCGTGACATGTGCTTCTTTGAAGGCAATGCCTCCTTCGAGGACACTGCCGCTCGCGAGCATGTAGTTAGGAGTCGGCTTGCGGAAGGAGAAAGAGCCTTTTTCCCCGTTGACGGTGCCACGGTTTTCGAAGCTCACTTCGATCAGCGCTTCACCGGTGCCTGAGGTCTTCTTCAGGGTCCCGGCGTTGACGAAGGCGGGGGCCGTTTTGGAGCCTTCGACGACGCGGATCGCTTCCGGTGCGGCAGCTAGAAGGGTGCCCGTATTTTCGAACACGGCGCCTTCGGACATCAAGATTTCGCGGCTGTAGGTGAGGGTGCCGCGGTTGATGAAATGACGGCCGACGAGGTTTGCCTTCGAGGCCGCCATCGAGCCCGTGATTCCCGGTTCGATGATCGTCGTCCCGGAGCCTGACATCGTGCTTTGGTTCGGCCAGGAGAAAGAGCCGGTCACCTTCAGCGTTGCTGGGCCGCCCAGGATGGCTTCGAACTTCATCGTCAGGGAATTGATCTGTGATGCTTCCGAGGTGCTGAGGATTTCGAGCGTGCTTTTTTCGATCTTCAGCGCGCCTTCGCCTTGGACGACGCTCGCCTTCTGCGTTCCCGTCGTCACGTTTACCGTCTTGCCGGAGCCGATGCAGGCGACGTCGCTTTCGGTCGGTGCATGCCCGGCAGACCAGCTAGAGGCGGTCGTCCAGCTGCCTTCGGCGGGTCCCGTCCAGGTGTCGGTGCATTCGGCGGCCGAGGCCGTGGCCGGCAAGGCGAAGCAGATCAGGAATCCGACCAGGAAGGGGAGAGGCCATCGCGTCGCCCTGCTACTTCCTGCCGCCATTCCCGGCTCGTGCTGCATTGCCGTCCGTCCACGCTCCCCTGCTTTCAACGCTCCTCCGATCCGTTGCTGCGGCCTTTAGGCGGCAAGGGTCGCGATACCGCGTGCGTACCCATGTCGTCGGCATCGTGACAAAAATTCTCCGCGCGCTACCGAGACTTCAACTATTCGCTCCGTTTTAACCCCTTCGATCGGTCCACCTGCGCTGGCGTGAAGGCTGCTAAAGCCCCCCACAACAGAAAACGCCCCTCCGGGGAGGAGGGGCGCTTCTGGGGTTACTACAGGGAGGAGAGATATGTATCTCTATATATGTGGATCCGTGGGAGGTAGGTGAGCCCGTTTAGTGTCGAGAGCGTCGCTGTGGGAAGCAGCGAGGCGATATATCGACGCGGGGTTCAACCAAGAAGTCTTTGTCGTGATCCTTTTGTCGGTTTCCTCTTGCGAATCCTTGAACAGCGTACGAACGTATGTGCGATTTGTGTGTGAGTGGGGTCACAGAAGTCCTGCAACTCACGGATTCTGCGGGTTCAAAGCCCCCAATTTGCTCTAGAAGAGCGGATTACGCGGGGGAAGTTGTCAAGGAAATGTTGCATCTCTTATTCAGTGGCTCCTAAATCGCCCAGCTTGCGAGGGGCGGCTGTAGCTTTCGGGCGGTGAAGAAGCTCCGCATAGACGCGGTATTGGCGGACCGTGGCCTCTTTCCGTCCCGTTCGGCGGCGGCCGGGGCCGTACGTGCCGGCGAAGTCCGGGTCGGCGATGACGGGCCGGTGGCGCTGCGGCCGAGCCAACTGGTCGAGCCGGACGCGCCGCTGATCGTCGCCGAGGGCCCTCGCTTCGTCTCGCGCGGCGGGATCAAGCTCGAGAACGCGCTGGAGGCACTGGGAATCGACGTTGCCGGCCGCGACTGCCTCGACGTCGGCGCTTCCACCGGCGGCTTCACCGACTGCCTCCTGCAGCGCGGTGCGTCCCGGGTCATCGCAGCCGATGTCGCCTACGGCCAGCTCGACGTGCGCCTGCGCCAGGACCCGCGCGTGCACGTGATCGAGCGCCTCAACGCGCGGGAGCTGCAGCGCCTGGACCTGCCCTTCGTGCCGTCGCTGGCGACGATCGACGTCTCCTTCATCTCGCTGACCAAGGTGCTGCCCGCCGTGGCCCGCTGTCTCGACGCGCCAGGGGATTTCCTGGCGATGGTGAAGCCGCAGTTCGAGCTCGGTAAGGACAGGGTGGGGCGGGGGGTGGTGCGCGACGCCGGCGACCGGCGCGAGGCGATCCTCGTGGTCGCCGAGGCCGCCCGTGGGCTGGGGCTGCCGGTGCGCGGCTTCGCCTCCTCCGGGCTGCCCGGGCCGAAGGGCAATCGCGAGACCTTCGTCTGGTGTGGCGGCTCGGGCCCCGAGGTCGAGGACATGGAGGCCGCCGTTGCCGCCGTCGTGGAGGAGGACGAGTGAAGACCGCCGCCTTGATCACCCACTCGCACCCGCCGTCGGCCTCCGAAGCGGTGAAGGTCGCCGCCGAGGTCGCCCGTGAAATGGGCTGGCGCCTCGCCGCCAGCCAGGACGAGCGGGAGAAGCACGGCAGCGCCGCCGAAGGGGTCGACGTCACCGCCGAACACACGCTGCCCGACATCTGCCTGGTGCTCGGCGGCGATGGTTCGATCCTGCACGCGCTGCGCCGCTACGCCCACACCGAGATCCCGGTCTTCGGCGTCAACTTCGGCACCGTCGGCTTCCTCGCAGCGGTCGAGCGCGACGAAGCCCGCGAGGGGATCCGCCGCGCCCTCGAAGGAGACGTCGAGATCGTCGGCCTGCCGGGCCTCGAGATCTCCTGCGACGGCATCGAGGAGGTGGGGCTAAACGACATCACCCTCGCCCGCCGCCCGCACGACCGGGTCGCCGAGCTCAGTTACCGGATAGCCGGCAAGGAGGTCGGGCACGTCCGCTGTGACGGCCTCGTCGCCGCCACCCCCGTCGGTTCCACCGGCTACAACCTCGCCAACCAAGGCCCGATCCTCGCCTGGGGCGTGAAGGGCTACGTCGTCAGCTACATCTCGCCGCACTCGCTAACCGCGCGGGCGCTGGTCGTCGCCCCCGGCGACGTCCTCCACGTCGGCAACGCGCCCGAGCGCGAGCCGGTCGAGATCGCGGTTGACGGCGGCAAGGTCGCCGACCTCTCGCCGGGGGCCGAGCTCGAAGTCCGTTTCCTCGACTCGGTCAGCCGCCTGGCGCAGCTCCCGGGGACGAGCTTCTACCAACGGATAAGAGAGAAGTTCGGTCACTTAGCGGTCTAGAGCCGTTCCAAAAGCCGAGCTCCGGCGGTCGTTAGGGTGCGCCCGATGGAGCGCAAATGGTGGACCCTCGTCCTGGTCTCGGTGGCGACGTTCATGCTGTTGCTCGACGTCACCATCGTCAACGTCGCCCTGCCGGACATTCAGCGGGAACTGAACGCGAGTCTCTCCAGCTTGCAGTGGGTCGTCGACGCCTACTCGCTGATGCTCGCCGCGTTCCTGCTGACGGCGGGCTCGCTCGGCGATCGGCTCGGGCGACGGCGGGTCTTCACGATCGGCTTCGGCATCTTCACCTTCGCCTCGTTCCTCTGCGGCATCTCCAGCGACCCGACGCTGCTGAACCTGGCCCGCGGGCTGCAGGGCATCGGCGGCGCCGGCATGTTCGCCACCTCACTGGCGCTGATCGGCCAGGAGTTCCACGGCAAAGACCGGGCGACCGCCTTCGGGGTCTGGGGGGCGACGGTCGGCGGCGCGGTCGCGGTCGGCCCGCTGATCGGCGGCGTCATCACCGAGAACTTCGGCTGGGAGTGGATCTTCTTCGTCAACGTCCCGATTGGGATCACCGCGATGGTGCTGACCGAGCGCAAGATCGTCAACGTCTTCGCCCAAGACCCCGAGCCGATCGACCTGCCGGGATTGGTCACCTTCTCGGCGGCGCTCTTCCTGCTGATCTTCGGCCTGATCCGCGGCAACCCCGAGGGTTGGGGCAGCGCGCTGATCCTCGTCTGCCTGATCGGCGCTGCAGCCCTGCTCGCGGTCTTCATCACGATCGAGCGGCGCAGCGACCACCCGATGCTCGACCTGACTCTCTTCCGCAAACCGGCGTTCAACGGCGTCTCGGCGGTCGCCTTCACGCTCTCGGCGGGAATGTTCGCGATGTTCCTCTACCTGACGATCTACCTGCAGGGCGTGCTCGACTTCTCGCCGCTGGAGGCAGGGCTGCGCTTCCTGCCGCTGACCGTGCTCGGCTTCGTCGTCGCCCCGATCTCCGGCTCGCTCTCGAACCGGGTGCCGATCCGGATCCTGCTCGGGACCGGCCTGACTCTGGTCGGGATCGGCCTGCTGCTGATGCGCGGTCTCGCGCCGGGCTCGGAATGGACGGCGCTGCTGGCCGGGTTCGTCCTCGCCGGGATAGGCATCGGCACCACCAACCCGGGCATCGGCCAGGCCGCGATCGCGGTCGTGCCGGTGGAGAAATCCGGGATGGGCTCGGGGATCAACACGACCTTCCGCCAGGTCGGTATCGCCACCGGCGTCGCCGGCCTCGGTGCCGTCTTCCAGGGCCGGGTCGACTCGAAGCTCGCCGAAAAGCTGCCGCACGCTCCCTCCGGCCTCGGCGAAGTCGTGGCCTCCGGCGGCTCACGCGCCGTCAGGGAACTGCCGCTGCCCCCGGCGCTCCACGTCAAAGCAGTCCACGCCGCCGACGTCGCCTTCGTCAGCGGCATGAACTCGATCCTCGTGATCGGCGCAATCATCTGCTTCGCCGGCGCGATTTGCGGCTTCCTGCTGGTCCGCTCCGAGGACTTCGTCCAGCCGACGAACGGTCCTAGCGAGCCAGCCTCGTGAGGGAGGGTGCCGGTATCCCTCTCCGGAATTGCGCAGCACGCCGCTTCGCGGCTTAGCTGCAATCGAAGTGCGCGGCTGCCGCCGCGGGCGCCGGGGATGCCGAGTATCCAGCGCAGGCATCCCCGAACAGCCCGCGACGGGTCCCGCCCGCCAGTGGCGGGCGCCCTGACAGAGGACCCGCCGCGTCAAGTGCTAGATAGAACGCATGCTGCGTGAGCTGCGGATCGAGAACTTGCTCCTTATAGAGAGGGTCGAACTGCGGTTGGGCGAGGGCTTGAACGCGATCACCGGTGAGACGGGGGCGGGGAAGACCGTGCTGGCGCACTCGCTCGACCTCTTGATGGGCGGCAAGGCTAAGGCGCAGATCGTTCGGCCGGGGGCGCCGGAGGCCTGGGTCGAGGGCGTCTTCGATCTACCTGAGGGGCTGCTGGACGAGCCGGAGTTCGCCGAGCTGGCCGAGCGGCTGCCGGAGGGCGCCGAGGAGGTGGCGTTGGGGCGGCGGGTGTCGGCGAGCGGCCGTACCAGCGCCTTCGTCGCCGGCCGCGCGGCGACCGCCGCCGACCTGAAGCTGCTCGGCGGGCGCCTGCTCGCATTCTTCGGCCAGCACGAGCACCGGAAGCTGACGATCTCCTCCGCGCAGCTGGAGATCCTCGACGGGTTCGTGGGGACGGAGCACCTGGAGCTGCGGCAGGCATATGGAGAGGCCCACCGCGAAGCGGGACGGCTGGCGGCCGAGCTGGCGGAGTTGCGCGAGCGCGACGGGTCGCGGGAGCGCGACCTCGATCTTTACCGCTACGAGCTCTCCGAGATCGAGGCGGTGGCGCCGGTCCCCGAGGAGCGGGAGCAGATGGCCACCGAGCGCGAGCGTCTGCGTCACGCCGAGGGTTTGCGAGAAGCCGCCGGTACGGCCCACGCCGGTCTGGCCGGGGCCGACGAGGACGGTGGTGGCGCGGCGGCAGCTTTGGCGCAGGCGGAAGCGGCGCTGCAGGGTGTGGCCGGGCTGGACTCGTCCCTCGACGCGATCGCCGAGCGCGTGGCTTCGCTGGCGGTCGAGCTGGGCGACGTCGCCGCGGAGCTGCGGGACTACGCCGAGGGTGTCGAGGCGGACCCGGGGTCGCTGCTGGCGATCGAGGAGCGGCTGGAGGCGATCGACCGGCTCGAACGCAAGCACGGCGGCAGCGTCGAGTCGGTGCTGGCGCACGCCGATCGCTGCCGCGAGGAGATCGCGCGGCTCGAGGGTGCCGAGGAGCGTACGGCAGAGGCCGAGGCGGCGCTAGCCGCGGCAGAGGCGCGCCGGGCGGAGCTGGGCGAAAAGCTGAGCGCCGGCCGCGAGGCCGCGGTCAAGCCGCTGCAGGAGCGGGTCGCCGCCGAGCTGGAGCAGCTCTCGATGGCCGGCGCGACGCTTCAGGTCATGCTCGAACCACACCCCGACGGCTACGGCGCCTCCGGCCGGGAGACGGTCGAGCTGCGCGTCGCGCCCAACCCCGGCATCGAGCCGGCACCGCTGCGGGACGCCGCCTCAGGCGGCGAGCTCTCGCGGGTGATGCTGGCGCTGAGCGGGCTCGGCCAGGCCGCGAGCGCGGGCACGATGATCTTCGACGAGATCGACGCCGGTATCGGCGGCAACACGGCGCGGGTCGTCGGCGAGCGGCTGCGGGCACTGGGGCGGGAGCGGCAGGTCATCTGCATCACCCACCTGCCGCAGGTCGCTTCCCTCGCCGACACCCACTTCCGCCTCGAAAAGGACCTCGGCGGCGAGCAGGCGGTAGCCACGGTCGAGCGGCTCGAAGGCGAGGGTGTGGTCGAGGAGATCCGTCGCATGCTCGGCGGGGCCGGCTCCGACGAAGCGGCGACCCGCCACGCACGCGAGTTGCTCGCCGCGGCGTGAGTACCTAATCTGAGCCGGTGGCCACCGCATCTCGCCGTCGTCTTCCCGCCCTGCTTGGGCGCAGGAACGGCGCGCGGGCGGATGCGCCGATCGAGGGAACCGCGCGTTTGGGCGAGCGGACTAAGCACCTGGTCAAGCGGCTGCGAGCTGGCGACGTCGCGGTCATCGACCACATGGACGTTGACCGGATCGCCGCCGAGGAGCTGATCGAAAGCGGCGTGGTGGCGGTGCTGAACGCCGCGCCCTCCTCTTCGGGCCGCTATCCCAACGCCGGTCCGCTGATGCTCGCCCGCGCCGGCATCCGCCTCCTCGATGCCCCCGAGGCCGAGCTCTTCGAGCGGCTCAAAGACGGCGATCGGGTGCGGATCGTCGGCGACGCTATCTATGTCGGCAGCGAGGAGATCGGCCGGGGCCGGGTCCTCGGCGTCGCCGAGCTCGAGCGCCAGATGCAGGAACACCGGCAGCGGATCGACGAGGCGCTGGGCGAATTCGCCGAGAACACGGTCACCCACGTCCGCGAAGAGACCGACCTGCTGACCGGGAACATTGCTTTCCCGCCGACCAGGGCGAGCTTCCGTGACCGCCAGGTGCTGATCGTCGTCCGGGGCGAGCGCCACCGCCGCGACCTGAAAGCGCTGCGCGCCTATATCCGCGACGTGCGGCCGCTGATCGTCGCCGTCGACGGCGGCGCCGACGGGGTGCTGGAGGCGGGGCTGAAGCCCGACGTGATCCTCGGCGACATGGACTCGGCGAGCGACGAGGCGCTGCGCTGCGGTGCCGAGCTGATCGTCCACGCCTACCCCGACGGGAGGGCGCCGGGTCGCGAGCGTCTGCTCGATGCCGGCCTGCCGCACCAAGTCGTCCCTGCCGCCGGGACCAGCGAGGACGTGGCGATGCTGATGGCCTACGAGAAGGGTGCGGAGCTGATCGTCAGCGTCGGCGCACACTTCAATCTGGTCGAGTTCCTCGACCGCAAGCGTGGCGGCATGTCCTCGACCTTCCTGACGCGGCTGCGGATCGGCGAGCGCCTCGTCGACGCCAAGGGCGTGAGCCGGCTCTACAAACCGAGCAGCGCCCTCGCCCCGCTGGCGCTCTTCGCGGTCACCTTCCTGATCCTGCTGACGATCCTCGTCATCACCTCTCCCGCCCTCAACGATGTCTGGGAACTGGTCTGGCTGAAGATCCGGATCCAGCTCGGCATCTAGGCCGGGACCACTAGCCTCTCGGCTGCAAATGGGGTACTCCGCCCGCTACCACGCCGCTTCGCTGATCGCCGTCTTCCTCGCCCTCGCGGTGGGGATCCTGGTTGGCGCCGAGTTCGGCGGCGACGCGCTGACCGAAACCCGCCGCGACCTCGAGCACAGCCTCGTCGGCAACCTCCAGGACGCGCGCTCGCGGGCCGACGAACTGAACGGGCAGCTCAACCGTTCCGACGAATTCGGCGAACGCGTCTACCCGGTGCTGACGCGGGGACGACTGGCGAGGAAACGAATCGCGATCGTCGCCCTCGGCGGGCTGCCGAGCGACATCACCGGCGACGTCGAGGACGCGCTCGGGCCGACCGGCGCGAAACTCGTCGGCGTCGGGGTCGTGCGCGAGCCGGTCGATGTCAACGGCCTGGCGAGCGACCTGACGAAGACGCGCTTCGCCGACCTGCGCACGAACCCCGACGCACTGAGCGAACTCGGGACGGGGCTCGGGCGCCAGTTGGTGCTCGGCGGCACCCTGCCGGAAGTCGTCCGCGGCCAGCTCTTCTCGCGCGCCAGCGGCACCTTCGGGGCACTCGACGGGGTGATCGTCGTCCGCGACCAACCGGAAGAGATGGGGCCGGTGCAGCGCGGAAAGGTCAACCAACTGGAGTCGGCGCTGATGGGCGGGATCACCGCCACCCGCACCCCGGCGGTCGGGATCGAGGCGACGACCAGCGAACCCTCCTCGATCTCCTTCTTCCAGTCCAACGACCTCTCCAGCGTCGACGACGTCGACCTCACCGCCGGGCAGCTGGGGATGGTCTTCGCGATGCTCGGCGCCGAGGGCAGCTTTGGCGTCAAGGGCAGCGCCGACCGCCTGCTGCCCGACCTGCTGACGGAAGGTCCCTAGGACGTGTACTGGGTCGGCTTCCCGCTGGCGATCGCGATCTCGCTGTTCCTCGTCCCGGCCGGGACGAGGGGGCTGCGCGACGCCGGCCTGGTGCGGGAGAACTACCGGGGCGTGCTGCTCGCCTTCCCGCTCGGGGCGGTGCTGGCGACGGCGGCACTAGTGACGCTGGCGCCGCTCGCCTTCCTCAACGACCGCGCCGACCTCGACCTGCTCGAGCCGGCGCTGCGGCAGTGGCTGCCCTACCTGCTGGGCATCGCCTTCCTCGGCTTTCTCGACGACGCGCTCGGGCGCGGCGAGATGGTGGCGACGCCGCGCGGCTGGCGCGGGCACTGGGCGGCGCTGCGGAGAGGGTCGCTCTCGACCGGCGCGATCAAGGCGGTCGGGGCGCTGGCGCTTGCCGCCTACGTCGTTTCCGGCCGCGGGCTCGAATCGTGGCGTTACCTGGCCGATGTGGCGCTGCTGCTCCTCACTACCAACCTCTTCAATCTGCTCGACCTGCGCCCAGGCCGGGCGGAGAAGGGTCTGCTCCTACTCGCGGTCGGGCTCTGCCTCGGCGTTTGGACCTTCGAGCCGCTGGAACTGCTGGGGATCTTCGCCGGGCCGGTCCTGGTCGGCGCCTGGTTGACGCTGGGGGAGCGGGCGATGCTGGGCGACACCGGCTCCAACCTGATCGGGGCGGTCGCCGGGGTCTGGCTGCTGACCACGCTCGGCGCCGACGCGCGCTTGGTGGCGCTGGCGGTGGTCCTGGCGCTAACGATTTACGGCGAGTTGCGGTCTATTTCGCGGACGATCGATTCGGTTCCGCCTTTGCGCTGGCTAGACTCGCTCGGCAGAGCATGAGTCCAGGGAACAAAGGCGACACGCGGTTCATCTTCGTCACTGGCGGCGTCGTCTCGGCCCTCGGCAAGGGGATCACGGCGGCGTCGATCGGGCGACTTCTCGTCTCCCGTGGCTACCGCGTCCAGCTGCAGAAGTTCGACCCCTACATCAACGTCGATCCGGGGACGATGAGCCCGTTCCAGCACGGCGAGGTCTTCGTCACCGAGGACGGGGCGGAGACCGACCTCGACCTCGGCCACTACGAGCGCTTCACCGACGAGAACACCACTCGCGCCTCCAACGTCACCGCCGGCGCCGTCTACAACTCGGTGATCAAGCGCGAGCGCCGCGGCGATTACCTCGGCGCCACGGTGCAGGTGATCCCTCATATCACCAATGAGATCAAGCAGAAAATCCTCATCGTCGCCGAGTCGCAGTCGGTCGACTTCGTGATCACCGAGATCGGCGGCACCGTCGGCGACATCGAGTCGCTGCCGTTCCTCGAGTCGATCCGCCAGCTCTACACCGACCTCGGACCGAAGCGGGCGATGTTCGTCCACCTGACCCTGGTTCCGTACGTCGGCCACGCCGGCGAACTAAAGACGAAGCCGACCCAGCACTCGGTCAACGAGCTGCGCCGGATCGGGATCCAGCCGCACGCTCTGGTCTGCCGCTCCGAAGGCCGGCTCGACCGCGAGATCCGTGGCAAGATCGCGCTCTTCGCCAGCCTTCCCGTCGACGCGGTGATCTCCGCCCACGACGTCGACAACATCTACAAGGTGCCGCTCGTCTTCCGGGCCGAGGGCGTCGACGACCTCGTTCTCGACCACTTCGGGATGGAGGCACCCTCGCCAGACATGGCCGAATGGGAGGAAATGGTGCGGCGCGCCGACTCGGCGACCGGCGAGGTGCGGATCGCGGTGGTTGGCAAGTACGTCCAGCTCGCCGACGCCTACAAGTCGGTGATCGAGGCGCTCGAGCACGGTGGCTTCCACCACGGTGTTGACGTCAAAGTCGAGCTGGTCGATTCGGAGAACTTCGATCCCGAGAGACTGCAGGGCTGCGACGGGGTTCTGATCCCGGGCGGCTTCGGCGAGCGCGGGATCGAGGGCAAGGTCGAAGCGGCGCGGATCGCCCGCGAGAAGTCGATTCCGTACTTGGGGATCTGCCTCGGGATGCAGATCGCGGTGGTCGAGTTCGCCCGCCACGTCGCCGGCATGGACGGTGCCAACTCGGCCGAGTTCGACCCGGAGACGCCGTTCCCGGTGGTCGACCTCCTGCCGGAGCAGAAGGAGGTCTCCGACATGGGCGGGACGATGCGCCTCGGCGCCGACCCGGTGAAACTGCACGAGGGCTCGCGGGCGCGCGAGATCTTCGACGAGGCGGTCATCTACAAGCGCCACCGCCACCGTTACGAGGTCAACAACCAGCTGCGGCGCCGGCTCGAAGACGAGGGCTTGGTCTGCGGCGGCACCTCTCCCGATGAGCGTCTGGTCGAGATGATCGAGCTGCCCGACCACCCCTTCTTCGTCGCCTCCCAGTACCACCCCGAGTTCAACTCGCGCCCGAACCGCCCCGAGCCGCTCTTCCGCGAGTTCGTCGGCGCGGCGATGCGGCAGGCTGGTGAGCGTCCGGCCGACGATGGCGAGGTCGAGGCGTCCGAAGAGATCGGCGCCGAGCAGTCAGAAGTCCGCTCGGGCTAGCCTGAGGCCGTGAGCTCACGGCTGCACGAACGTTTCGTCCGCTACTGCGAGGTCCGCAGTCCCACCGGGGAGGAGCGGGAGATCGCCGATACCTGCGCTGCGGAGCTGCGGGCGATGGGGCTGGAAGTCTCCGAGGACGACGGCGCCCAGGCCGCCCAGGCCGGGGCGGGAAACCTGATCGCGCGCTCGGCCGGGACGGGGGATGGCTGGCTGATGTTCTGCGCCCACATAGACACCGTTCCGCACAAGGGGCAGGTCGAGGTGGTCGAGGACGAAGGCGTCTTCCGCAGCCGCGGCGAGATGATCCTCGGCGCCGACAACAAGGCGGCGGTAGCGGTCTTCATGGAGCTGGTCGCCCGCCATGTCGAACGGCCGGCGCCGGTCGGGATCGAGCTGGTGCTGACCGTGGCCGAGGAGCAGGGGCTGCGGGGGGCGAAGGCGCTCGACGCCTCGCAGCTGCGCTCGCGGGCGGGGTTTGTGCTCGACCACGCGGGGGCGGTGGGCGAGGTGATCGTCTCGACCCCGACCCAGCAGAAGATCCTCGCCGACTTCATCGGCGTCGAGGCGCATGCCGGGATCCGGCCCGAAGACGGCAGCAGCGCGATCGCCGCCGCTGCGGCGGCGATCTCACGAATGGAGCTGGGGCGGCTCGACGAGGAGACGACGGCGAACGTCGGCCTGATCTCAGGTGGGACCTCGGGCAACGTCGTCCCCGGCCATTGCGGGATCCACGCCGAGGCGCGCAGCCTCGACGCCGAGCGGGCGGCCGAGGTCGCCGGGAAGATCGCCGACGCCTGCACCTGGGGCGCGAGCGAGCACGGCTGCGACGTCGACGTGCGGATCGAAGAGCTCTTCCGCGGCTACCAGGTGCCGAAAGACTCGGCCGCGCTGGGCCTGGCCGAACAGGGACTGAGCGCGGCCGGTCTGGAGCCGCAGCGGGTGGCGATCGGTGGCGGCAGCGACGCCAACGTCTTCCGCCGTGACGGCCTCGACTGCATCCTCCTCTCCAACGGCACCTCCGACGTCCACACTTCCGAGGAGCGGGTCCCGGCGCGGGCGCTCGACAAGATGCTCGAGGTCTGCGAGCGGATAGTCGCCGCGGCGGCGGAGTAGTGGGCGGCCGCCTGAAGCTGCGGCGGGGCGTCGTCATCTCCACCGACCCGTTGGAAATCGAGGTCGACGGCGAACGGCGGCGCGCTTGGGCCGACGAGGTCCTGCTCGGCGAGATGCGTGAGGGGGATGAGGTGGTCGTCAACGTCGCCGCGCTCGACCTCGCCCTTGGCTCCGGTGGCTTCGACGTCGTCCACGTCAACCTCACCCGTGGTCTTGAAGGCGGGGGAGAGGGCGACGCCCACGTGATGAAGCTCAACTACACCTCGCTCCAGCACCCGGTCGAGCCGGTGGAGCGCCCGGTTGCGCGGTTCGAAATGCACGACATAGGTGCAAAAGGAACCGCGGAACGGGAGGAGGGGGTGCCGGTGGCGGTGCTGCCCCTGCACGGGCATCTGGCGCCTGCAGCATGGGCGTCGGCGCAGGCGGCGCCGGGACTGCGGGTCGGCTACGTGCAGACTGGCGGCGGTGCGCTTCCGGGGTCTCTCTCCCGCGACGTGAAGCAACTGCGTGACCGTGGCCTCATCGCCGGCCACATCACCGCCGCTCCCGCCTACGGCGGTGAACACGAGGCGCTCAGCACCGTCGGTGCCCTCGACGCGGCCGCCAACGAACTCAACTGGGACGCGATCCTCGTCGGCCCCGGTCCTGGGATCATCGGCTCCGATACCGCCTACGGCCACGGCGGCATGGCTGCCCTAGACAGCGCCCACGCCGCCCTCAGCCTCAACCTCCCAACCCTGATCTCCCCCCGCCTGTCCTCCTCCGACCCCCGCGACCGCCACCGCGGACTAAGCCACCACACCCGCACCGTCCTAGACCTGCTCCTAGCTCCGGTCGATATCGCGATCCCGGAGGGCGACCAGGAGCTGGCGACTGCCCTTGAAGCTTTCGAACACCGCGTAGTGCAGGTACCTATTGACCTAGCCGGCTACGCCGCGGCGGACCTGCCCACCGCCACGATGGGCCGCTCCCTGCAAGACGACCCGCTGTTCTTCGCCGCTCCGCTCGCAGCTGGGACGTATCTCGCACGGTCACTTGCGCGTACAGGAACGGACTAGCGATGAGGCGAATCACCCCTTCATGGCCATCGCGATCAAACCGCAGGCACCCAGTGCCGCGGCCAAACCCGGCGCCGATGCTCGCTTCGAGTCCCTAGTCCTCGACTTCCTCTCCTACCTCGAGCTCGAGCGCGGCCTCTCCCGCAACACGCTGAACGCCTACCGGACCGACCTGCTGCAGTACGGCGAATACCTCTCGGCCCATGACCGCGACGCGCTGCAGGCCACCGGCGCCGACGTCGCCGACTTCCTCGCCGAGCTGGCGACGGGAGAGGGGCGGCCGGCCTGCTCGGCGGCGACGATCCACCGCAAGGCCGCCTGCCTGCGCTCCTTCTACAAGCACCTGCGCCGCGACGAGCTGATCGTCGACGACCCGACGGCAGCGCTGACGGCGCCGCGGCGCTCGAAGAAGCTTCCGCACGTCCTCAACTACTCCGAGGTACAGAAGCTGCTGGCCTCGCCGAAGGGCAGCGAGCCGACCGCACTGCGCGACCGCGCCCTGCTCGAGGTGATGTACGCCTGCGGGCTGCGGGCCTCGGAGACGATTGGGCTGGAGCTGGGGGACGTCGACCTGCGCGAGGGGGTGCTGCGCGCCCGCGGCAAGGGCTCGAAGGAGCGGCTGGTGCCGCTCGGCCGCCAGGCGATCGCGGCGATCAACGGCTACCTCCGTGGCGGTCGGTCGAAGTTGGTCGGCGAGCGCCACGAGGCCCGCCTCTTCGTCAACTTCCGCGGTGGCCCGCTGACCCGCCAGGGCCTCTACAAGATCGTTCAGCGCCACGCCCGCGACGCCGGCCTCGCCGGGAAGATGAGCCCGCACACCCTGCGCCACAGCTTCGCCACCCACCTGCTCGCCGGCGGCTGCGACCTCCGCGCCGTCCAGGAGATGCTCGGCCACGCCGACATCTCGACCACGCAGATGTACACGCACCTCTCCGGCGATCGGCTGAAGGAGGTCTACTTCAGCGCCCATCCGCGGGCGAGCGATTGAAGTAGAACTCAGGCATGCCCGAGCTGCCTGAGGTGGAGACCGTCGTCCGGCAACTGGAGCCCGAGGTCGAGGGGCACCGGATCGAGCGGCTGGAAGTGCTCGACCCGCGCTGGTCGCGGCCGGTGCCGCCGGAGGAGCTCGGCGCGGCGGTCAGCGGTGGCACGATCGAGCGCCTCGGGCGCCGCGGCAAGTACATCCTCATGCACCTCGCCGGCGAGCGGACGCTGGTCATGCACCTGCGGATGACCGGCAACCTGATCCTGCGCGAGGGCGAGGAGATGCTCGACCCGTCCGAGGGGCGGCGCCTGTACGAGAGCGAGCGCTCGACCGAGGAGCGGCACCTGCGGGCGCGCTTTGTCCTCGACGACGGACGCGAGCTCTGGTTCACCGACCCGCGCCGCTTCGGCGAGGCCTTCCTGATCGACGACTCGCGCCTGGACGAGCGCTTCGCGAAGCTCGGCGCCGAGCCGCTCTCGCCCGAGTTCACCCCGCAGGCGCTGGGAGAGATGGCGGCGGGCCGGACGGCGCCGCTGAAGTCCTTCCTGCTCGACCAGTCCGGCGTCGCCGGTGTCGGCAACATTTACGCCGACGAGGCGCTGTTCCGGGCCGAGCTGCACCCGCTCTCGCCCGCGGGCTCGATGAAGCCCGAGCACCAGGAGGCGCTGCGGGATGCGGTCATCGCGGCGCTGGAGGCGGGGATCGACGCCGGCGGCTCTTCGATCGACGACTACCGGGACGCCCGCGGCGAGAAGGGGGCGATGCAAAACGAGTTCCTCGTTCATACGCGCGAGGGCGAGGAGTGCCTGCGCTGCGGCGGGACGATCGTCCGCATCGTCGTCGGGGGGCGCTCGACCTACTTCTGCCCCAGCTGTCAGGTGCGCTTGCGAAGACGTCCGAGACGCCGGGCAAAATGATTACGTGGCCGGAACTACGGTCAAGACTGAGGCGGTTGTGTTGCGCAGCATTCGCTACGGCGAGGCTGATCGCATCCTCCACCTCTACTCCAAGAGCCGCGGCCGGATCGGGGCTATCGCCAAGGGGGCGCGCAAACCCCGATCTCGGTTCGGCGGCCGCTTGGAGCCGTTCTTCCGCCTCGACCTTCTCCTCCACGAAGGCCGCGGCGAGCTGATGACGGTGACCAGCGCCAACACGGTCGACGGTTATCCCCGGCTGCGCTCCTCCGGCGCCGCAATCACCGCCGGTGCCCGCGGTTGCGATGCGGTGCTGCGCCTGCTCGACGCGGCCGAGCCCAACCCACCCGCCTACAACCTGCTCTGTCGCTACCTCTCGCTGCTCGACGACTCTGCCGAGCCGCGCGCGACCGGCCTCGAGGTTGCCCTCTCCTTCCGCCTCAAGCTGGCGCTTGTCGCCGGCTTCGCCCCCGAGCTAGCCTCCTGCGCCCGCTGCGGCGAGGTCGACCATCTGGTGGGTTTCTCCGGTGCGGCTGGCGGTGTCGTCTGCGCAGGTTGCGAAGCGAGTTCTTTTCCCCTCGACGAGGAAGCGCACCGGTTCATGGTCGAAGCCTTGGCAAAGCCACTAAACGAGGCACCGGAGGCCGAGCCTCTTGCCTTACGGCAGGTCGAGCGCGCAGTTGGCGAGACTTTGGAGCACCACGCGCACGTGCAGCTTCGCGCTGCGGCTTAGACTCGGCCTGTGCCCGCCACCGCCGCGTTCGAGGACCGCATCTCCGCTTGGGAGGAGGAGTTCCTCTCACTCCAGGCCACTCGCTCTTATCCGGCGCATCGGCAGCGGGAGGAGGCGGACAGCCCGCTGCGGACGCCCTTCCAGCGCGACCGCGATCGCATCGTCCACTCCAAGTCCTTCCGGCGGCTGAAGCACAAGACCCAGGTTTTCGTCGCCCCCGAGGGTGACCATTACCGCACCCGCCTCACCCACACGCTGGAGGCCTGCGGGATTGCTCGCACCGTCGCCCGGGCGCTGCGGCTGAACGAGGATCTGACCGAGGCGATCGGGCTGGGTCACGACCTCGGTCACCCGCCCTTCGGCCACGCCGGCGAGGAGGCGCTCGACGAAGCGCTGCGCGAGCACTGCGATGGCGGCTTCCGCCACAACGAGCATTCGCTGCGGGTGGTCGACGTGCTCGAGCGCGATGGGGAGGGCCTGAACCTGACCGAAGAGGTCCGCGACGGCATCCTCAACCACACTGGCTCGCGCAAGCCGGCGACGATGGAGGGTCAGATCGTCAAGCTGGTCGACCGCGTCGCCTACATCAACCATGACATCGACGACGCCCTGCGGGCCGGGATCCTGCGGCCCGACGACCTCCCTGTCGAGGAGATCGAGCTGCTCGGGCCGACCGGCTCGCAGCGGATCGACACCCTGGTCCGCGACATCGTCGACCACTCCGAAGGACAGGAGGAGGTCAAGCAGGGGCGCGAGGTCGGGCAGGCGATGCTGCGGCTGCGCAAGTTCATGTTCGACCGCGTCTACCTGGGGCCGGAGGCGCGCAGCGAGCACGACCGCGTCGAGCGCACCATGCGCGGCCTCTTTCAGCACTACCTCGCGCACCCGGAGGAGGTCCCGAGCCGCGACCCTGCCGCGAGCGATTGCCAGCGCGTCGCCGACTACATCGCTGGCATGACCGACCGCTTCTGCATCGCCAAGTTCACCGAGCTGACGGTTCCGGAAGAGTCGAGGTTCTGATGGCGTTGATCTCGAACGAGAGCCTGGAACGGGTCAAGCAGGCGGCCGACATCGTCGAGGTCGTCTCCGCCCACACCGACCTGCGCCGCCAGGGCGTCCGCTACACCGGCCTCTGCCCATTCCACGACGAGCGCACGCCCTCGTTCTCGGTCGAGCCCCAGGAAAAGCTCTACCACTGCTTCGGCTGCGGGGTCGGCGGCGACGTGATCAAGTTCGTCGAGGAAAAGGAGGGGGTCGGCTTCACCGAGGCGGTCGAGCTGCTGGCCGACCGCTATGGGGTCGAGCTCGAGCGCGAGCAGGAGGACCCGCAGGCGGAGCGCCGCCGCGAGCGCCGCCGCCGCCTCGAGCAGCTGCTCGACCGCTCTGCCTCCTACTACGCCAACTACCTCTGGGAGTCGGAGGAGGCCGGGAAGGCGCGCGACTACCTGGCGGGCCGCGGGCTGCGCGAAGAGGTGCTGCGGGCCTTCGGCGTCGGCTACGCGCCCAGCGCCTGGGACAAGATCCTCGTTCGCGGTCAGCAGGCCGGATTCAGTGTCGAAGAGATGCGCAGCGTTGGGCTCGCCCAGCGCGGACGCAGCGGCGGCGATTACGACCGCTTCCGCGAGCGGATCATGTTCCCGATCCGCGACCGTCGCGGTCGGGTGCTCGGCTTCGGCGGCCGGGCGATGCGCGCCGACCAGGGCGCCAAGTACGTCAACACGGCCGAGACCGACTTCTTCCACAAGAGCCAGATCCTCTACGGCGTCGATCGGGCGAAAGCGGCGATCGCCAAAGCCGGCCGCGCCGTCGTCGTCGAGGGCTACACCGACGTCCTTGCCCTGCACCAGGCGGGGGTCGAGGAGGCGGTGGGGGTGATGGGTACGGCGATCACGCCCGACCAGGTAGCGGCGCTCTCGGGGATGGTCGAGGAGGTGGTGCTGGCGCTCGACGCCGACTCGGCCGGGCAGGAAGCGATGCTGCGGGCCCAGCGGGTCGCGGCCGGTCGCCGGATGCGGCTGCGGGTGGCGGCCATGCCAGCAGGCGAGGACCCGGCGGAGATGATGGCCGCCGACGGTGGGGCGGAGCGGTTCCGGGCGCTGCTCGAGGAAGCCGAGGAGCTGACCGCCTTCCAGGTCCGGCTTGTCCTCGGTCGGACCGACGCGTCCGATCCCGTGGCTCGCGATCGAGCTCTGACTACCGAGCTGATCCCCATCCTGGCAGGGATGGATGAGAGTCAGGAAGCGCTTCGGGAAGAGCTGGAACGTCGAGTTTCGGACCGGATGAATGTCGATCCTCCTACGCTTGCCGGCCGTGTGACCGCTGGAGTGCCAGCAACGGGAGGCAGGGAAGAGGCGGCCCCTGAACGACGTGAGGCCCCGCAGCAGCCGCGCCGTCCCGTCGAGTTGACCTCGCGCGAACGGCGCGAGCGGGCGCTGCTGGCGATGTGCATCGCGATCCCGGCGGAGGGGCGCGAGTACCTGGCCCGCCTGACCGAGGCCCACCTCTCGCCGACCGGCCTGCGCGCCGCCGCCTGGCTGCGCGAGCACCCCGAGGACCCGGCGTCGAACCTCCCGAATGACGATGGCGAGCTCGCCGGCGTGATCGCCGAACTGGCGATCATGTCCCGCGAGGAGCCCGCCTCCCACGAAGCGATGGAGCTCAACTTCCTCCTCCTCGACCAGCGCCGCCTCGAGGACGAGATCGCCGCCGCTGGAGAGCGCGGCGACTACGAGCGCCGCGCCGCCCTCAGCCGCGAACGCGCCGCCCTGGTCGAACGGATCGCCCACGCGGAGCGGCCGGCGGGCAGTCTGTAGACGTTTACGCTGCGCATCTTTCTGTCTGCTGTACCTGCAAAGATGCCCCCGTGGACAAAGAGCTCCTAGAAGAGTGCTTGGCGGAGGGAATGTCCCTCGAAGCGATCGGCAAACGCGCCGGCAAGCACGAATCGACGGTCAGCTACTGGCTGAAGAAGCATGGGCTGGCGGCCGTCGGCAACGAGACGCACGCCCCTAACCAAAAAGTTGATCCGGATCGTCTTCGAGCGCTGGTCGAGGCCGGTGCCTCGATCCAGGCGATGGGCGAAGAGTTCGGTGCGGGACGCTCGACGATCAGGTATTGGCTGCGTAAGCTCAAACTTGAAACGGAGCGCTCGGTTCGACTTCGCGAATCACGAGAGGCTTGCCAGGAAGGCTTGCGGCGCGCCTACTTTCAGTGTGCGAAGCACGGTCATACGGCTTTCTACGCACGACCCGAAGGTGGGTTTCGCTGCGGTCGTTGTAGCTCGGAAGCGGTTTCTAAGCGGAGGCAATTCATCAAGAAGACGCTCGTTGAAGAGGCGGGAGGCCGATGCGTTTTGTGTGGCTTCGACGAGCACCCGGCGGCCCTGCAGTTCCATCATGTCGATCCTTCGAAAAAGGCATTTCATCTTGCGGAGGGTGGAATGACTCGCGGGATCGCGAAGAGTCGTGCGGAGGCCGAAAAGTGCGTGCTGCTCTGCTCCAACTGCCACGCGCTTGTCGAGGTGGGGGCAAAGAGCGTCTCGCTCCCTGACCGCTAAAGTTTGCGGAGCGCCCCTCTCCGGGGTAGCTCAAGTTTGATCCGGGGTAGCTCAATTTGGCAGATGCGCTCGACTGTTAATCGAGAGGTTGTGGGTTCGAGTCCCACCCCCGGAGCTTTCTAGGCGTAGCGAGGCTCCTGAGCGCTAGGCGCTCGACGAGTTCTGCGCCTCTAGCGGCACCGTCGTTCTCCCGGCCCCAAGCAGCAATCTCTTCTGCCATTGCGGCGAAGGAGGGCTCGTGCAGGAGCCGCCGCGCCGCCCACTTCAGTGGCGCCGGCCGGCACAGTCGCCACGGCAGCGAGAGGCCCACGCCGGCCCAAGCGACGCGCATCGCGGTCTCGCTCATGTCGCCGATGATCGGGCAGATGAGGACCGGGGTGCCGGCGCCGAGGGCGCGGGCGACGGTGCCGTGGCCGCCGTGAGAGATGACGAGGGAGGCGGCGGGCATCAGCTGGCTGTAGCTGAGCCATTCGACGAGGGCGGCGTTGGCGGGCACCTCGATCGGGCGCTGCGGTGCGACGCGGTTGGTCGTCGCCACCACCCGCACCGGCTCGTCGGCGAGCGCCGCCAGCGCCGTGCGGACCAGATGGTTGTCGGAGTCGTGGGCGGTGCTGGGGGCGACGAGAACCAGCGGCGCGTCGCCGGGCGGCAGCTCGATCTCGGGGTGGGGGAGCTCGAAGGTCATCGGCCCGGTGATCTCCACGCCCGCCGGCCAGCGGCGCGGGTACTCGAGCTGCGGGTAGGTCGCCACCAGCGCCAGGTCCGGGCTGATGCCGCCGTGGAAGCGGTCGATCGGCGACAGCCCGAGCCGCTCGCGCTGGATGTTGAGGTCTCGCCGCCCCTGCTCGAGCCCGACCGTGAGCGCCCGGTCGTGGCCCTTGCGCCAGATCGAGCGACCCAGCCGCGTCCGCGGCGGCCGCAGCCCGATCGCGAAGAACGGATAGCCCGGCTCGACGACGGGATAGATGTGGGGGATCAGCGTCGCCAAGGGGATTCCGGCACGCTCCGCCGCCAGGGTGGGGGCGAGGGTGAGGATGTCGCTGACCACCACGTGCGGGCGGAAATCCTCCAGAAGCGGCAGCAGCGCTCGGGCGGCCTCCGCCGCATGCTGCCCCGCCTCGGAATCGGGGTCCGGGGGCGGGAACATCCGGTATTCCTCCGCCGCGGCGAAGCCGAGCCCCTCGCCCTCGACCGCCTGTCGCCGCTCCTCCCAGGTCTCGATCACGACCTCGTGGCCGCGTGCCGCCAGCGCCTTGCCAAGCGCTATCGCCGGAAAGACGTGACCAGCGTCGCCAAAGGCAGCGACCAATATCCGCAGGCGCTCCGACACGCCCAGATCAGCCTCAGGGGGTATCGAGACCCTCGCCCGGACGCGTAAACACGAGCTCCGGGACGTGGCAGTTGCGCGAGGTGCGCAGCAGGAAGCGGACCGCCTCGCCCAAGTCCCCCGGTCGGATCATCTCCTCGGGCGGGATCTGGCCCTGGACGAACTCGGTCATCGGCGTCTCGACGAAGCCCGGCGCCAGCGCCGTGCACTGGATCCCGGCGCCGCCGGCCTCGCGGTGGGTCGACTGGGTGAAGTTGATCACCGCGGCCTTGGTCGCGGCGTAGATCGAGAGCCAGGCCTGGCCGCCCTTGCCGGCGATCGAGGCGGTGTTGACGATCAGCGCCTTGCCGTGCTCAGCGCCGGCCTGGCGCAGCATCGGCAGCCCCTCGCGCGTGCCCAAGATCAGCGCCCGCAGGTTGACCGCCAGCTGCATGTCGAGGTGCTTGGTCTGGATTTCCTCCATCGGCGCCCCGATCCCGACCCCCGCGTTGTTGACGAGCACGTCGAGGCGGCCGTACTTCTGCCGGTGAGCGGCGAAGATGGCGACGACGTGGTCCTCCTCGGCCATGTTGGCTGGGATCGGCTCGACTTCGAAGCCTTCGCTGCGCAGCCCTTCGGCGGCTTCCTCGAGCTTCTGCGGCCGGCGGGCGGAAACGGTCAGCGCATAGCCTTCTTCGCCCAGTACCTTCGCGATCGCGAGCCCGATCCCACTCGATGCTCCAGTTACCAACGCCGCTCGATCGGCCATCTCCATCTCCTTCTCGTCGAGAACCCCGGGGACCCTATCTCTCCATAACATGGCGCCGATGCGCGCCCCCTGCCTCGCCCCAGCGCTGCCCTGCCTGCTCGCGGCCGCAGCGCTTTTCGCCGGCTGCGGGGGCGGCTCCGACTCCACCAACACCGGTCCGAGCGGTACGGAGACTGCGAAGAGCCGCCCGGCGCCACCAAAGTCCGATTTCCCGAGCCCGGAAGGGAGGACCCTGCGCCAAGTTCTGAAGGCCGCCGACGGTCCCGCCGAACTCATGGTCGAACCGGCCGCGGTGGTCTTTTACCCAGGCGAGAACCGCTATCCGTTCGAGGTCTTCGAACGACAGAGCAAAGCCCCGGTCGACGACGCCGAAGTCGCCCTCTACTACGCCAAGGTGCCGGAACCGAAGCCCGGAGCGAAATCGAAATCCGGGGTCCGTGGGCAGGAGGCGAAAGCCGAAGCCCAGGCGCTCGACGAGCCGGCTGTCGGCCCCTTTCCGGCCTCGCTCGAAAGTCTCGTCACCAAGCCCGAATTTCGCGCGCGAACGACGAGTGAAGACCCCGGTGCCGCTGGCGTCGTCTACTCGGTCCCACTCGACTTTCCCCACGACGGCGACTGGCGACTCGCCGCGATTCTCGAGGAAGACGGAGAACTCAAGGGGGCCTTGCTGCCCAGCGTGATCGTCGGGGAATTCAAAAAAGTTCCGAAAGTGGGACAGAAAGCGCCCCTCATCCACACGCCGACCGCGCAGGACGCGCACGGGGACCTGTCGAAGATCACGACTCGCATCCCTCCGGACACCCAGAACAAGGTGGATTACGCGGACGCTCTGGGCCAAGAACCGATAGTCCTCTTGTTTGCAACCCCCCAGTTCTGCCAGAGTCGGGTCTGCGGGCCCGTCGTTGACGTGGCGGAGCAGGCAAAACACGAATTCGGAGACAAGGCAGCCTTCATCCACATGGAGATCTACAACGAGAACGACCCCGCCGAGGGGGTGCGGCCGCAGGTGCGCGCGTTCCACCTGCCGAGCGAGCCGTGGCTGTTTACGATCGACCGCAACGGCGTTGTCAAAGACGCGGTTGAGGGGGCCTTCGGGCTCAAGTTGATGCATCAAGCCGTCGAGAAGGCGATCGAACCATGAATGAGAAAGCAGCCGCCACCGAGGAGGAGCTCCTGCAGTCCTTCGCTGCGGAGGCGAAGCGGCGCTGCGACGTGATCGCCGCCGGCCTCGCCACCGCCACCACCGACTTCGAGACGATGCGGGCAGAAGCCCACGCGCTCAAGGGCACTGCCAGCGTCGTCGGCCTCCGCCGCCTCGCTGAGCTGGCGGGCCTGATGGAGTCCGACCTCGCCGAAGCGAAGAAGACCGGCACGATCCGCGGTGGTCGCGACCACCAGATAGCCGACGCCGCCAAGGCCCTCGCCGACGGCGCCGCCGCCGCCGCCAAAGGCGAAGAGGAGCCCCCCGACGTCGGCCGCTCCCTCGCCCAGCTCTTCAGCGCTTAGCGCCAAGGTCGCGGTACGCTCGCCCAGAGGGGCGGTAGCTCAGTTGGTCAGAGCACGGGACTCATAATCCCTTGGTCGCTGGTTCGAGTCCAGCCCGCCCCATGCCAATGGGTCGTCTTTCTCATGCACTTCACTCGTGGTTGCTCCGCTTGACCATTGCCGGTTGCTTGACGGTGGGTTTGGTCCCGTCGTCCGTGAGCGCTGCGCCAGGTTGGTCGCGCCCGGTGAATGTCTCCGGGCCTGAAAAGGTCGCCGTCGACACCGTGAGTGTGATTGCGAGCTCGCAGGGCGACGCAACCGCCATATGGCAGCTCTACGGCAGCGGAGACGGCATCGTCAAGAGTGCTGCGCGGGGAGCCGGAGGAAGTTGGTCGGCTCCGCACAATCTCTTCGACGATGTCAGCGATATATCCGGATCTCAGATCGCCGTCGATTCCGTCGGCAACATGACGGCCGTCTGGGTCCGCTACGACGGTCACAGCTTCGTCGTTCAGAGCGCAAGCCGCCCGGCTGGAGGAAGCTGGTCGGCCCCGGTTGACCTATCCAGGGAGGGGGCGGATTCGGCGCTGTTGGCGGTCGACCCTGAAGGCGAGGTGACGGCGGTCTGGCTCTTGGAAAGAGAAGGGGGTAACCGTTCGGTCGTCCAAGGCGCGACCCGTCCGGCCGGAGGGAGCTGGTCGGAACCGGCCAACCTCTCCCCGGCGAAACAAGACGCCTATTCTCCACAGCTGGCACTTGACCCCCAGGGCGGCGCGACCGCTGTCTGGGAACTGGAAAACAGCGGGGCAATCCAGAGCGCAAGCCGTCCGGCCGGAGGGAGCTGGTCCGCGTCGGTCAACCTTTCCGCAGCCGGCGAGTGGGGCCGTGAGCCGCAGGTGGCTGTGGACGCCCAAGGCAACGCAACGGCAGTCTGGGAGGGCTACAACCCCAAAGGCGTTGTGGTCCAGAGCGCGACCCGTCCGGCGGGAGGGGGCTGGTCAGCCCCGGTCGACCTCTCCGAGCCTGCGCGCAATGCAGAGGAAGCGCAGATAGCGGTTGGTCCCCAGGGCGATGCGACCGCGATATGGGCACGTTCCAACGGCAGCGACCTCGTTGTCCAGAGCGCGACCCGTCCGGCGGGAGGGAGCTGGTCGGCCCCGGTCGCCATCTCCGCCCACCATGGACAGGGTGGCTTCTACCCGCGCCTGGTAGTGGATTCCCGGGGCAACGCGACCGCGGTCTGGAAGGGCTACGACAGACGTCGTCACGATTCGGCTATTCAGGCGGCGACGCGCCCACTCGGAGGTGGCTGGTCGTCGCCCACCGATGTCTCGGATCGGGTCACCCATCGCAGGCGCCGTATCAGCGAACCACAGATCGCCGTCGACCCGCAAGGCCTTTCAACCGTAGTCTGGGTCATCGGCGCGAGGAGCGGTGGGATCATTCAGGCTGCTACCTCGGTCAGGAGGTAGAGCCCGATCCGTCGGTCGAAGGCCCGAGTCCTTCCCGCCCATCAGCGGGACGACGCCGACAAATACCGCGCCACCGCCTGTGCCCGATTGGCCACCCCGAGCGCTCGCAGAATCTTGCGGACGTGCCATTTGACGGTGCTCTCGCCGAGGTAGAGGCGGGAGGCGATCTCGGCGTTGCTGAGTCCTTCGGCGACGAGGGAGAGGATCTCGACTTGGCGGGCGGTGAGGAGCCTGGAGAGGTCATCGCCGGAGCCGAGGTGGGAGGGGAGGCTGTGGAGCTCGGCGGCGCGGCGGCCGAGGTCGCTTGCGGTCTGGTTGAGGACCTCGGCGGCGGCGCGGAGCTCGGTCACGTCCTGGACGGTGCCGGTGATGCGCAGCGGGGTGCCCGCCGTGTCCGCGATCAGCTCGGCGCGGGTGTGGAGGCGGCGGACGTGGCCGTCAGGCCGGACGATCCGGTATTCGAAGTCCATCGGGGCGCCGGTCTCAACCGTCTGGCGAATCTCCCGATCCACGCGGTCGCGATCTTCGGGGTACACGTATTTCGATTCGCCCGGGGTGAAGTGGCCCCCGATGTCGTCGGGACCTATTCCGTAGATCGCGAAGAAGCCCGCCGAGCAGGCAATCCGTTTGGTGGCGATGTCCCACTCCCAGCTGCCGAGCCGCGCCACCTGCTCGGCCTCGGCGAGCCGAGCCCGGCTCCGCTCAATCTCTTCTTCGATCCGCCGCCGCTCGGTGATGTCGGTGACGAGGGCGAAGAACCCCCGCACCTCGCCGTCCTCGCCGACGTCGGGCACGTAAGACGCTTGGGTGTAGCGGACCTCCCCGGACGGGGTGCGGCTCTCGCGATCGAAGACCTGCGACTCGCCCCTCAGGGCTCCTTCGATGAAAGGCAGGCTCCTTTCGTACACCTCGGGGCCGAGCACCTCGCTGATGTGGATCCCGCGCATTTCCTGCGGGGACTTGCCGAAGAAGCCGACGTAGGCCTCGTTCGCCATCCGGTTGCACAGATCTCGATCCCAGTAGCTGACCATCGCCGGTAGCGCGTCGAGGATCTTATGAATGTCAACCGGTGGATTTTCCACCGAAATACCCCTCCTAGGGCGGGTGCAGCCACTCTAACGGAGGGTGCCCGCGGGTCTATCGTCTTTCTTGTGCTCGATCGAGGTAAAGACCCGGCGCCTCGCCCCTTCCGGCGCCGGTTCGACGGCCAGCCGAGCACTTCCCCCGCCGGGGCACATGGTCAACGACCGGCTGCGGATCCCCTGCCCGCAGCCGGTCGCCCGGTCTCGCTGCTGAGAGAGGTGGAAGCCGTCTTCGCTCGGTTCGACGGGCACCGTTGAGGCTGATCGAAGGCAGGCGTCCACGGTCGAGGGCTTAACGCGGTCAGCGGTTGTGCCGTCCTTTTGGCGCGACTTGCATACCTCTGTAGATTTTCCCTATTCAGGAACTGCTGAAGTGTTGGAGACAGCTGGACTAGGGACTGGATTTGGGACCAGAGGGAACAAGGGAGGAATCGTGACCGAGCTTGACGTCGATCTGAGTGCGTTGTTGCCGGCCGACCTGCCCGACGGCCGGGAAGCCGTCGAGGAAGGGAAGGCGATGGCCAAGGGCCTCGAGCGCGACCGCTCGATGTATTGCGAGGAGAAAGGCGTCGGCTCCGAGCGGGAGTGGCGCGAAAAAGCGCGCGCCGAGGGAATCTCCTGCACCTGCATGAACATCGGCCTCAACACCTCGGCCGACACCTTCGAGGCCTTGGGGCAGATCTACGAAGACGCGCTCTCCCGCGGCGTCCGCCCACCCGACCGCTTCAACCTGATCGCCGAGCGCCGTCAGGGACTGCCGAAGGACAAACGCGCCGAAGCCCCCCAGGAGACGGGCCCGGTGATGATGAACGGGCAGGACTGGTGGAAGCTCGCGCACACGGTGCCGATCGAGCCGGAGGCGGCCGACAACAACGTCGGCAGTCCGGCCTCGGTCGAGAACGCCGTCGACGCGCTACAGGCCGGGATCACCACGATCGGCGTTCTCTCGCAGTACTCCTGGCGCTGGCCCTACTGGGACGACGAAGTCGGGCAGACGATGGTGACGCTGAAGGGGGCCGGGCTGCTGGCGGCCTTCAAAGACGAGGGCGTCGTCTTTGACTCCTATCTGGAGGACGGCTACCCCGGCGTCTTCCACGACTACGCCAACTACATCGGCTGGGCGATGGTCGAGCGCTACATCAGCGAAGAGCTGATCGGCGCCGCCTACTCGCCCTCATGGGGCGGGCTGACCCAGAACCCGGTGGTCAAGTCGGCGGTGACGCTGGCGCTGGAGGCGGTCAACTTCGACAAAGTCCCGTTCAACTACACCCAGGGCGACACGATCGGCAACACGCCCGATTTCGACGCCAACATGGCGGTCCTCAACACCGACGTCCTCTTCATGAAGATGGTCGACATGCGCTACCGCCTCGGCACCGCCCCGATCGCGGTGCCGGTCACCGAGACCGAACGGATTCCCTCCTGGGACGAGGTGGCGACGGTGCAGACGATCAGCCGCCGCCTCGACGACTACGTGCCGATGGTCGATCCGGTGGTCGACTGGGCGAAGATCGAGGCGATGCGCGACCGGCTCGTCCAGGGCGGCCGCAGGTTCTACGACGCCGCGATCCACGGTCTCGCCGGCGCCGGCATCGACGTGCGGGATCCGGCGCAGATGCTGCTGGTGCTGAAACGCCTCGGCTCTGAGCGCTGCGAGGAACTGTTCGGGGCGGGGGACCCGGACCCCGAGTTCCCGCGCGGGCGCCGGCCGGTGCTCGAAACCGACCTGGTGAAGAGCACGATGGAAGAGCGCGAACAGTTGCTGGCCAAGCTCCATGGCCGTCACGAAGAGGAGGCGATCCGGGGGATGAAGGTGCTCGTCACCTCGACCGACGTCCACGAATTCGCCCCCTTCCTGCTCAGCTCGACGCTGTCGGCGGTGGGGACGGAGGTGATCGACTTCGGCATCAACCGCGACCCCGAGGACATCGTCAAAGCGGTGATCGAGACCGACGCCGACGCGGTCGTGATCAGCACCCACAACGGCGTCGCCCGCAACTTCGGTCAGCTCTTGATGAGGGAGCTCGACTCCGCCGGGGCGAGGGGGGTGCCCGTCTTCATGGGCGGTGTCCTCAACGAAGACGTCGAGGGCTCGGACGTGCCGAGAGACGTCAGCGCCGACCTCAACGCCTCCGGAATTCAGACCCCGGGGACGATCGACCGTCTCGTCGACGCGCTGATCGAGCGCCGGGCCGGGGGCGTTCCGGTCTAGCGTGCGGGCAATCGCGCTCGCCGACTTCGGCAGCACCTACACCAAGCTCAGCCTCGTAGAACCTGGAGAGGGGCGGTTGCTGGCACGGGCCGAGGCGCCGACCAGCATCGGCACCGACCTGATGGACGGCTACGCGGCCGCGCTCGAGGCTGCCAAGGCCAAGGTCGGGGAGCCGATCGAGGTCGAGCACGAGTTGGCCGCCTCCAGCGCAGGGGGTGGCCTGCGGGTGGCCGCGGTCGGCCTCGTCGCCGACCTCACCGCGGCGGCGGCGCGGCAGGCGGCGCTGAACGCCGGGGCGCGGGTGGGGACGGTCCTGGCGGGGACGCTCGAAAACGAGCAGCTGGACGAGCTGCGCGCGGCCCGGCCCGAGATCGTCCTCTTCGCCGGCGGCACCGACGGGGGGCAGTCCGAGCTGGTGGTGGAGAACGCGCGTCGCCTCGCCGGCGCCGGTATCGGTGCCTATTTCGTCGTCGCCTGTAACGCCCAGGTGGCCGGGGAGGTGGCGGAGCTCCTGCGGGACGCTGGGGCATCAGCTGAAGTCGCGGCCAACGTGATGCCGAAACTGGGTGAGCTCAAGATCGAATCGGCCCGCGAAGCGATCCTTCGCGTCTTCCTCGAGCACGTGATCGGCGGCAAGGGTCTCAGCGCCGGTACCGACTTCGAGCGGATGGTGCGGATGCCGACCCCCGAGGCGGTCCTCGAGGCCACCCGCCTGCTCTCGCGGGGCACCGAGACTGTCCCCGGGGTGGGCGATGTGATGGTGATCGACGTCGGCGGCGCGACCACCGACGTGCACTCGACCAGGGTTGCCGAGGCGGCGACGCCGGGGATCGAGGACCCGCTGCTGCCGCCGCCGTCGACCCTGCGCACGGTCGAGGGCGACCTCGGATTGCGCTCGGGAGCGGCGGGGGTGCTCGCCGCCGACGGGCGCTGGATCGAGGGGGAGACCGCGATGGACGAGGCGGCGGTTGGACGAGCTGTCTCTTTCCGCTCGGAAGACTCAAAGTGGATTCCGGACAGTCCGCAAGAGGCAGAACTGGACCGCCTGCTGGCGGTCGGGTGCGCCACTCACGCGCTTTGGCGCCACTGCGGCACGATGCTCCTAAGCCGCGCCGAAAAGGGACCACCGACGCTTGTCCGCGATGGGCCGGATCTGCGGGAGGTAGAGAGAGTTTTGGGTACCGGAGGGGTTTTCGTCCATCGAGAGGACGGCCCGGAGATCCTGCGCGAGGCCCTCTCGCGCCGGGCGCCGCGCTCGCTGGCTCCTCATGATCCGGTCTTCGAGGTCGACTCCAACTACATTCTCGCCGCCGCCGGCATCCTCGCGACGCACGACGCCGATGCGGCGGCGCGCCTGCTGCGCAGCGAGCTAGCACCTGTCGAAAAGGAGACAACCTGACCAATTGCTGGCTGATAACCGCTCGCCGATCGTCCTTGCAATGACGGATGATCTCGGTAAGGGAACCAGGGAACGATGTTCAGGAAACGTCAGAAAGAGACCATCACTCGCATCTTCTACGCGGGGGACGTGCACGGCTCACGCGTCTGCTGGAAGAAGTTCGTCAACGCGGCCGCCCACTACCCGGCCGACGTCCTGGTGATGGGCGGGGACCTATGCGGCAAGGCTCTGGTCCCGATCGTCCGCGAGGGCGATGGCTCCTACAGCGCTCGCGTGATCGGCGAGCAGCGGCTGGCGCACACGGCTGAGGAGCTCGACCAGATGCAGCAGGCGATCTCGACCAACGGGATGTACCCGCTGATCGTCGACCCCGGGGAGGCGCAGCGGTTGGGGGAGGACGCGGCCCGTCGCGATGAAGCCTTTGAAACGGCGCTGCTGGACGAGCTGCGCCTCTGGGTCGAGTTCGCCGACGAGCGGCTCGCCGGCACCGATACTCGTGCCTACGTGATCCCGGGTAACGACGACCCGTGGTCGGTGGACGAGGTCCTGGCGAGCGGTGACCACGTCATCGCCTGTGACGAGAAGGTGGAATCGATCGGTCCGCATGAGATGGTCTCGCTCGGCTACTCCAACCGGACGCCCTGGCACACGCCGCGAGAGCTCGACGAGGACGAGATCTACGAGCGTCTGAAGCGACTAACGGACCAGTTGGAGGCTCCGGAGCGGGCGATTTTCAACATTCACGTTCCACCTCGGGAGAGCAGTCTCGACACCGCCTTCGAGGTTGACGAGGACCTGCGTTACGTCACCAAGGGCGGGCGCCCGCACGAGGTTCCCTGCGGCAGCCATGCAGTGCGACAAATAATCGAAGAGGTGCAACCGCTATTGAGCCTGCATGGTCACATCCACGAGAGCAAAGGGGTGACGAGAATCGGGCGAACGGTGGCAATCAACCCAGGTTCCGACTACGGTAGCGGCCACCTGGATGGCTGCTTGGTGCACGTCGCACCAGAACGTGTGGTCAACCACTACCTGGTCTCAGGTTAGAAACGAAAGGGAGAGGAGAGAATGGCTGAGTTGGGGGAGAGACCAGCGGTACCAGCGTCACCGCCAGGGACCTACGCGCGGAAAGCAACCGGGCTGGTGCGAGAAGTCTCGCCGTTCTCCACCTTCGTCTTCAACATGGCGGGGCAGCCGACCTCGGTTCTCCTCGCGACCTCCGTCTTTCTCGCTCTCGCTCTCTTCCCGGGGGGGTCGATCTGGCTTGGCTTCGCGATGGCCCTTGGGGTGGCCCTCGTCATCTCGGTCTGTTACGGCCTCTTCACCTCGGCGATTCCGCGTAGCGGCGGCGATTACGTCCTCGTCGGACGTGTGACCCACCCGCTTGTCGGACTGGTGTCGTCCTTCCTCTGGACCTGGGGCGTGATCCTCTCGATCGCCTTCATCGCGCTGGCCTTTGTGACCGTCGCACTCGGCCCTTCGCTCACCGCTGTGGGGCTGGTCAGCGGGCACAGCTCCTTGGTCACCGCCGGCGACACCCTCGCCACCAGCAAGGGCTGGCAGTTCGGGATCGGCACCGCCCTGATCGTCGGCTCCTCGCTGCTGCTGGCAGGTGGTTGGCGCTGGACCACCCGGATCATGAACGGCTTCTGGCTGCTGATGATGCTGGGCCTTGCCACCGTCTTCCTCGTCCTCCTGTTCAAGAGCCAGGACGGCTTCATCCACAGCTTCAACCAGTTCGCCGGCTCGATCACCGGCGAACCGAACACTTACAAGACGATCATTGCCAACGCCCACAAGGAAGGGATCAACACCGACCCGGCCTTCAGCATGCACAACACCTGGCCGACCTGGGCCCTGATCTGCAGCCTGACGCTGTTTGCCTGGCTCTCGATCTACATCTCCGGCGAGGTACGGCGGGCGCGCGATACCACCCAGGTGAAAGTGATGGGCCTGGCCAGCACCGTCCATATCGCGATCGCGATGGTCCTTTCAGTCCTCTTCTTCAGCACGTTTGGCCACGAGTTCTTCGTGGCGATAAACGGCCTCAGCGAATCGGAAAGCTACCCCTTCGCGGCGCCTCCCTTCTACACGTTCCTGACCTCGATCGCAGGTGGCAGCACGCTGCTTGCTTGGTGGCTCCTGATCACCTTCGCAGCCGCATATCCGCTGTTGATGATCCCGAACATCACGATCGCGGTCCGCACCTTCTTCGCGTGGTCGCTGGACGGCTTGTTGCCTACGAGCATCTCGCGGGTTTCCTCTCGCACGCACGCACCCAATGCCGCGATTGCCCTCACCGTCGCCCTCAGCGTTGCCACCCTCGGCTGGGCCGTGTTAAACGGCGGCGGTTTCTTCAGCGTCCTGGTCGAGGCCGTCGCGGTGCAGCTGATCGCGATGATCCTGATCGGGATCTCAGCCATGCTGCTCCCCTACCGGCGTCCCGATGCCTGGCGATCCTCAGCGAGCACCAGGCGCGTTTTCGGGATCCCGGTGGTCAGCCTCTCCGGCGGCCTCCTCGCGGTCCTGTTGGCGGGGGTGTTCTTCGTCTACATGTACTACGAAGCGCTCGGCATCGACAAGCCGCACTTCCTGCGCGACACCGCGATCATCCTTGGGGCCTCGATCCTGACCTTCTTCGGCGCTCGCGCCGCTCGCTCGCGCCAGGGCGTCGACGTGGACAAACTCGCAGCGGAGATCCCGCCGGAGTAGTGGAGGGACGAGATATGGAGCCTCTAGCGGATCCCGTCGCCGAGGGGCGGCGGATCGCTGAGGCTGCCGCCGAAAGAGGGATACCGCTCCGGGTGCTCGGCGGGGTCGCGATCGCACTCACCTGTCCCAGCGCTCGCCGGCCGCCGCTGGCGCGGGAGTACGCCGACATCGACCTGACTTCGGTGGGCGGCGCGAAGAAGGACGTGATCGATCTCTTGGAATCGCTGGGTTATGCGGGTGACAAAGAGTTCAACATCCTCCACGGTCACCGCCGCCTCTACTTGTGGGATGAGCGCAATCAGCGTCAGGTTGACGTCTTTGTCGACGAGGCGAACCTCTGTCACCGGATCGATCTCAAGCGCCGGATCGACAAGGTTTCGCTGACTTTGTCACTCGCAGACCTGACGGTGTTGAAGCTCCAGGTGGTAGAGACGAATGAAAAGGACTACCTGGACGTCTGCGCGATCTTCGCCGACCATCCCCTAACCGCGGACGACAGCGGCGTCAATTCCGCCTATATAGCCGAACTCGCCGCCTCCGACTGGGGGCTGTGGCGAACGCTGGGGATGGTGGCTGAGCGGGCTGAGGGTTTTGCGCTCGAGCTGCCTGAATTCGAGGCCGCCGAGCTGGTTGCCGAACGGTTACATCACCTGCGAGAGGAACTGGACAGGGTCCCCAAGACGAGAGGGTGGAGGCTGCGTTCCCGGATCGGAGACCGCAAGCGCTGGTACGAGCTTCCCGAGGAAGTCCATTGAGGTGGGGAGTGTCACTTACTTTAGATAGTCTCGCTTATGTGAAGGGGCTGACCAATCGTGGGGAGAGAGGCCAAAAATGACGCGGCCGAGACGAGGGGAGCCGCGAGCGCGGATCAAGATCCTTGAAGCGAGCCGGAAACTGTTCGCTCGCCGTGGCTTCTCCGAGACGTCGATGGGCGACATCGCGCGGGCCGCTCAGGTGGCGCGAGCGACCGTCTACAACAACTTCGACGACAAGCAAGACATCCTCGCCGGGATCATCAGCGACTACATGGTCGGCTACGCGCAGATCCCACAGAAACTGCGCGAAAATGCCCGCTCTGGACAGACTTCTTTCGACCTGGTCGAGGAGATGGTGCGGGAGGCGCTCACCTGGAGAGTGCAGAACGCGGACGTCCGCCCGATCGTCGCCGTCGCGAAGAACCTCCGCGGCTCCGGCTGGGAGGAGGCGGACAAAGCTGCAGACGATGCGATGCTGGGCTGGATCATGGCGGTCCATGCCGCCGACGAGTCGGCGGGTCTGATCCGCGACGACATCGACCTCGAATTCGGCGTCCGTGCCACCTACGCGATGATCGAGGCGATCCTCGCCAACTTCCCCGTTTCCTCTGACGAGGAGACGATCAGCCGCGTCGCCCACCAGCTGGCGCTTCTGCACTGGTACTCGATCTGCTCCGTACCTCCGTCGGAAGCACCACAGAGTCCGCTGGGTAGAAAGTCCACCTCTGAGGCATAGACATATTGTCTACTTTCGCTACCCTGAGTGGAAGTGACATCTGCACCAAATCATGTCAAGGGGGACCTGGCCCACCTGATTCACCCCCTGACTGACCACTCGCGGTTGCCAGAAACCGGACCGCTGGTGCTCGTCCGTGGAGAGGGCTGCGAGTTGGTGGCGGAGGATGGCCATCGCCTGATCGATGGGATGGCCGGTCTCTGGGCGGTCAACCTCGGCCACGGCAGGGAGGATCTGATCGAGGCGGCGGTTCGGCAGCTCCGCGAGCTCCCTTACGCGGCCACCTTCGGCGGCGTCTCCTCACCACCCGCGATCGAGCTCGCCGAGAAGATCACCGAACTCGCTCCGCCCGGCCTCAGCGGCGTCTTCTTCGTCTCAGGAGGGAGCGAGGCGAACGAGACCGCGATCAAACTCGCGCGCCGCCACTGGGTCCGCGCCGGCCGCTCCGAGAAGTCGATCGTCCTTGCCCACGATCGCGGTTACCACGGCCTGGCAGGGGTGACTACGACCACGACGCGGCTCGACCCCTACCACGGGGACTTCGGCGTCGCGGCTCCGGACATCGAGGAGGTGCCCGCGCCATACCCCTACCGCTGCTCCGCCGGGACGCCCTGCGACCCCGAGACCTGCCCGGTCTGTACCGGCCAGGAGCTTGAGCGCAAGGTCGAAGAGCTCGGAGCCGAGCGCGTGGCCGCGGTGATCGTCGAGCCGGTCTTCGGTTCCGGCGGCGTGATCGTGCCGCCGCCGGGCTACCTGCGGCGGCTGCGGGAGATCTGCGACCGCCACGAACTGCTGCTAATCGTCGACGAGGTGATTACCGGCTTCGGCCGCACCGGCACCTGGTTCGCCTGCGAGCACGAGTCCGTGGTTCCCGACCTGATCACCTTCGCGAAGGGGGTGACCAGTGCCTACGTCCCCCTTGGCGGGGTGATCGTCAGCGACGCCCTTTGGGAGGAGCTGCGCGAGCCGGACGCACGCCCCGGAGTGCTGTGGCACGGCTTCACCCACAGCGGTCATCCCGTCGCCTGCGCCGTCGCACTGGCGACGATCGAAGCGATCGAGCGCGAGGACCTGTTGACGGCTGTGCGCGAGAAGACCGAGACGCTGGCCGGCCTGGTGGCTTCCCTGCGTGACCATCCCCGGGTGGGGGAGGTTCGTCAGATGGGCCTGATGGTCGGCGTCGAGCTGGTCGCTGACAAGGCGACTCGACAGCGCTGGCCGGTCGAGGCGGAGCGAGGACGGCGCGCCGCGGCCGAGGCGCGCGATCGGGGTTTGCTGACGCGCGGTCTGCTCAACGACATCCTCTGCCTGGCCCCGCCCTTCACGATCTCTGAGGAGACGATGGGTAGAGCGGTGGAGATCCTCGGCGAGAGCATCGACGCGACCGAGGACCTCCACCCCTGAGACAGCCCTGAAGGGCGGTTATTCGAGGTACTTTTCCGCCTGTTCCTTGGCTTCTTCGACGCCCTTTTCGGCCTGCTCCTTGCCTTCTTCCAGACCCTTTTCGGCTTCCTTCTGAGCCTTTTCGACCTTCTGCTTGGTCTTGCCCTTAAGGTTCTTTTCGACTTCTTCCTTGGCTTCGCTCAGACCCTTTTCGGCCTGTTCCTTGCCTTCCTGGATGCCTTCTTCGGCCTTCTTGGTGCCTTCCTGAATTTCTTCCTTGGCCTTGTTGGTGATGCTTTCGGTGTCGCTGCTGCTGCCGCAGCCGGACCAGACGACGCCGGCGGCGCCGATCGCGATCACGGCGAGGAGGGCGCCGAGGGCGCGAGGGGTCTTCGTCATGTTCATGCTCTCCCAATCGTCATTGCTGGTTAACGTGGTCGGGCAGTGAATCAGACCGACCCGGATGCCTTCGAGTCTCTCATCGCTGATGCGATCGATCGCCTGCCGGTGGAATTCCAGCGGGTCCTCGAGCGTGTGGCGGTCGTCGTCTCCGATCTCGGCTCCGAGCGGCATGCCTACGGCGAATACTCCGGCGACGGCTTGGCGGGGGAACGCTACGAGGACAGGATCGTGATCTACCGCGACACCCTCGAACGTGACTTCGGCCACGACCAGGACCTGCTTGCCCGCCAGGTCGAGCGGACGCTGCGCCACGAGCTCGCCCATCACCTGGGTTGGGACGAGCGGGGGGTCGGAGGACTCGGCCTCTAGGGCGCGCGGACCTGGCAGTTTTTGACCAGCGTGGAGCGGACCACGCGGTGGGATGCGAAGCGGAACCTGGCACGGGCAAAGGAGAAGGGAACGACGGTGAACCCGGCCGGGGCGCTGCAGGCGGCGGAGACGTAGCTGCGTCGCTCGCCGCGGAAGGAATAGCGCCTCCCGACCGTCAGGTCGATGTTGGTGATTGAGCCGAGGTCGCCGGCGATTTTCGGTACCCGCGTGCGGAGAAGGGTCCCGAACTGGCCTTTGTCCACGGGGACGACCTTCAACGGCACGATCAGGGTGAAGCGGGCGGGGACCGCGGCGAAGAAGTGGAGGAGCAGCGCTGGCTTGCCGTCGAGGCGGCTGTTGAAGGCGACGATCTTCCCGCTCGTGGGGATGTCGCCGCCGAGGGCGACCACGGCCCGGAAGCTGCCGTGACCGACGACGGCGGAGCCACAGCGATCCACTGCCTGTTCCGTGGTCGTCGACTGCAGGCGCGAGGCGGAGCAGGCGGGGAGCCCCGCGGTGGCGAGCTTGCCATTGCGGTTGAGTTCGACTTCGAGCATGCGCAGGGGTGGCGGGTGACTGCCGTCGGTGGTTTTGATCGAGCCGCTGATCTTGATCCGCACAGGCGCCGGCTTTTGCCGCGGCAGCAAGTGCGGGTCGAATTCGGCGTCGAACTTGACGAGGACGTTTCCGTCCGGCACCACTTCTGCCTGGGAGGCGGCGACCCCGAGAAGGCCGAAGAGGGCGAGCAAGGCGGATATGGCGAGGCGGCGTCTCATTCCTCGCCGTCGAGTCTAGGTGCTCGATCCGGCGACTAGGGTTGAGCGATGGCTAACCCCGGCGGCTGGTCCGAGCTCTCCGACGGCGACGATTTTGCCGGCTACCGGATCGAGCAGAGGCTGGGCCGCGGCGGGATGGGGCTCCTCTACCTCGCTCTGGAGCCGGGCCTCGAGCGGCGGGTGGCGCTGAAGCTGATCGCCCCCGAGGCAGCTTCCGACGACGTCTTCGCCAAGCGCTTCGCGGAGGAGTCACGGATCGCCGCCGCGATCGAGCACCCGAACGTGGTGCCGATCTACGCGGCGGGGGAAGAGGAGGGCGTGCCGTGGATCGCGATGCGCTACGTGGCCGGGTCGGACCTCGGCCGGCGCCTCGCCCGCGAGGGACGGCTCGATCCGCAGGAGGCGGTCGAGTTGATCGCCCAGATCGGCAACGGCCTCGACGCGATCCACGCCGCCGGCCTCGTCCACCGCGACGTCAAGCCCGCCAACGTCCTGCTCAGCGGCGAGCCTGGGGCCGAGCACGCCTACATCACCGACTTCGGCGTCGCCCGCAACGTCGCCACCGAGTCCGGCCTGACCCAGACCGGCCGCTTCGTCGGCACCCTCGACTACGTCGCACCGGAGCAGATCTCGGGCGGGCCGGTCGACGCCCGCGTCGATATCTACGCGCTCGGCTGCCTGCTGTTCAAGCTGCTGACCGGCGAGGTGCCGTTTCCCCGCGAAGGGGAGGCGGCCCGGCTCTACGCTCACCTCCACGACCCACCGCCGGCGCCTTCGCTGTATGTGCCGGAGGTGCCGATGGCCCTCGACGACGTCGTTGTCAGGGCGATGTCGAAGGAGCCCGACGACCGCTACCCCTCGGCCGGTGACCTGGGGCGGGCGGCGCACGCGGCCTTCAGCGGCGCGCCCGTCGCGGCTCCGGAGCGGACGGTGGCAACTGGGGCAGCGGCGACGCGAGAAAGCGAGCCGCCGACGCAAAAGCTCCCGGACGTGCCCCAGGCCGGTCCGCCGCGCCGCCGCCTCCTTTTCGGCGCCGGAGCGCTGGCGCTGGTCGCAGCGATCGTCCTGGCAGTGATGCTCAGCTCAGGCGGCGGCGATGGGGCTAGCGGCAAGACCACGAGCGCGCAGACCGTCAAGCAGACGAAGCCCGAGAAGCAGAAGCCCAAGCCGACGACGCTCTCCGCCGCCGCGCTGATCCGCAAGGGCGACGAAATCTGCACCGACAGCCAGGAGACCTATAAGGC
>Ga0068851_10000066_pt1 | contig 58581 bp, 46 predicted proteins | sample KBSCornC12_FD_66588 | JGI IMG/M metagenome (GOLD analysis project Ga0068851, IMG submission 66588) | Corn rhizosphere microbial communities from Kellogg Biological Station, Michigan, USA - KBS Corn C1-2 | ecosystem: Host-associated > Plants > Roots > Rhizosphere > Soil ...
TGCTTTAATTCATGCAAGGGCGTGATGTGAATTTGTTCCTGATCATTCAGCCAGGCTACATTGTTTCGTAGTAACAAGTTCCGGTGGTATTTCTGTTCCAGGCTTTTGACAAAAGCCACGGATTTATCGATAGAACATCCGCTGGCTGAAGCCGAGGTCTCATCCGCTACCAATACCACAAAGAGATCATGCATGATGCCGCCTAAGGCTCTCAGGTTGTGATTATGACTCGTCCATTGCTCACAAAAGGCTTCTATGTCCTCGTTGGCTGGAATGATGTCCTTATCATCAAAAGGCCGGTCGGCCTGGTAGATCCAGACTCTCGATTCATCCGGGTAGGCTAAAAGATTTCGCATCGTATACTTTAAATCAGGGTTATCAAATTTCCTCACGCAAAGACGCAAAGACGCAATAATTTTCACGCAGAGACGCAGAGACGCAGGGAACTTTCTCAATTAATCCTCACGCAAAGACGCAAAGACGCAATAATTTTCTCACAGAGACGGCAGAGGCGCAGGGAACTTTCTCAATTAATCCTCACACAAAGACGCAAAGACGCAGAGAAAATTTCCTATGCCATTTGATTCAAAACCATCTCTGTCAGATCATAAACCATCACTTCGTCCTGCTTATCGGCTGCCTTTACGCCGTCGGTCAGCATCGTAAGACAAAACGGGCAATTGGATACAATAGTTTTAGCGCCGGTACTTAAAGCTTCTTCTACCCTCTCGGTATTGATCCGTTTATCGCCCGGCTCATCTTCTTTAAACATCTGGGCGCCGCCGGCACCGCAGCACAAGCCATTGTTCCGGGAACGCGACATCTCTTTCAATTCCACTTTCAATTCGGAGAGCACTTCACGCGGTACTTCATATACACCATTAACTCGCCCTAGATAACAGGAATCATGGTAGGTCACAATACCCTGGTCATCATTTTGTTTCAACGTTATTTTTCCATCAGCTAACAATTGACGAATCAATTGCGTGTGATGAATCACTTCATAATGCCCTCCTAAATCCGGATATTCATTTTTCAGTGTATTGAAACAATGTGGGCATGATGCGACAATCTTGGTAATGCCATATTGGTTGAGTGTTCCGATATTTTGATGTGCCAACATTTGAAAAAGAAACTCATTACCCGCACGACGTGCAGGATCACCGCTGCACACTTCTTCATCGCCGAGAATGGCAAAATCAACTCCAGCCGCTGTCATCACTTTGACTAAAGCCCGACTTACTTTTTGTGCTCTTGGATCATAACTGCCGGCACATCCTACCCAAAACAAATAATCAGGCTTGCGGCCCTCGCTCGCCAATTGACTCATCGTTTTTATTTCAATCATTGTTTCACTCATGATAATATCAAGGCGATAAAGATCATTGATTAATCGACTCGGTCCATTTACTTCGTGGTTCAGGAATTTGCCACACAGCACCGCTACTTTCCAGACTGTTGAACATGGGTACCCAATCCGGTGGTCCTTTTGATTCCATTAGGATCTGATACCTCCGCATTTGCAAAATCGGATCCAGGGGATCAATTAGTACCGGGCATGCTTCAACACAGGCATTGCATGCTGTACAAGCATTTATTTCTTCTGGAGTGATCTTGTCAAAAAGTGATAACCCATCATCAAAATTTTCAATAGACAAAATTGCACTGTCATGCTTTTTATCCATGCTTATATATTGCATTGATCCGGAACGCAATTTGGAACTCACTTCCTCTACCCTGTCGCGAATATCCATCATCACTTTTCGTGGTGATAATTTTTTTCCAGTTAGATTGGCCGGGCAAACTGCTGTGCAACGACCGCATTCTGTGCAGGAAAATGCATCGAGCAAATTTTTCCATGAGAGACCCATGATATCCTTTGCTCCAAATTCAACTACTGCATCCGATGAAGAAGTTGCTTGTTCAACCGGCAAGCCTAGCATCGATCTCACTTCATTCATCACTTCCGGTATATTGGACATTTCGCCTCTTGGTTTTATTCTTGAGTACCAGGAATTGAAAAAGGCAAGAACGATATGAAGATGCTTGCTGAAAGGAAGATAGAGAAGGAAGGCATACACAATCAGAACATGCACCCACCATCCAATTCGTTCAATCCAAACGAGCCAATCATAAGCAAAATGTTTAAAAAGTAAAGGCCCTAACCAGCCACTGACCGGCAGAAATCCTGTAGCATGGTATTCTTCAGGATTAAGTGTTTGAAGAACAGAATCAGCACTATTCATGGCGAGAATAGCACACACCAGTATTAATTCGCCGAGCAGAATGAGATTCGCATCCAGCCGTGGCCAAGGCGTCATTTCAGCTTTCCAGAACCGCTTTAGTTTTAAAATATTTCTACGAACAAGAAACGCTATTGTAGCAATAAAAGCTAATGCAGATAAAATCTCAATTACTCCAATGGCTAAAGTGTAAAAGCCTCCGAGGTAATGAGCGAAAAAACGATGAAACCCAAAAAGGCCATCCATAAATATTTCTATCAACTCCACCTGGGTGAAAAGAAAAGCGATATAAATAAAGAGGTGAAGAAATGCCGGGATTGGTTTTTTAAACATCTTTTTCTGACCAAACGCAATCAGCAAAAGATTTCGCCAACGTTCACCATCATGACCTGAAATTTTCTCCGGTTTTCCAAGGTGAATGTTCTTATAAATCTTGTAAAACTGCCGTCCTGCCACGGAAAACGTGAACAACGTGATGGCCAGGAAAAAAATGGAGGATACATTCATTTTCACGAGGTCTTAACCCTGAACAAAGATTAGTAATTTTCCCTGTCTCTGTCTACTTTAGCCGAAGAATCCTACATCGTCCTTAATTGAATACACCAATTTTCTCAAATCCAACAGCATGAAGATCCTTGACCAGGGCCAAATCCGCCAAAAGATAAAAAGACTCGCTATTGAAATACTGGAAAATAATTTTGAAGAAAAATCGATAATTCTCATCGGTATAAATAATAACGGAAGCGGATTTGCGAAGCACCTGATGACCGAACTCAAAAAAATCACTGAAATCTCCATCTCCCTCTTTATGGTTCGTCTCAATCCTGCTGCCCCACTCTCTTCGCCTATAGAAATAGATACCCCGATTGAATCCCTCAAGGGAAAGACCATTATCATCATCGACGATGTCGCCAATACCGGCAGAACCATTTTTTATGCCTGCAAACCCATACTGGATGTTATTCCTAAAAAACTGGAAGTAGCCGTACTCATCGATCGCAAGCACAAGACCTTTCCTATCTATCCGAAATATGTGGGCCTTTCCTTAGCGACCACGTTGAAAGAGGATATTGAATTGGAAATCGGGAAGGAAGAATGGGGCGCGTATATGAATTAGGAATAAGGAAGTAAGAAGTAAGAAGGGAATGGGGAATAGCCAATAACCAATAGCCAAGTAAGAAGGGAATGGGGAATAGCCAATAACCAATAGCCAAGTAAGAAGTTATTAATATTCATCTCTGTGTACTCCGTGTCCTCTGTGCGAGGTACTATATCTAAACATTCTCCAGTTTCAACTTATGCAATTCCTCCTTGATCTCAGGAATGTGCTTCAACGTTTCGCGGTAGCCGATCTCGTGCATTTCGTGGATGTTGGAAAAATTGAATTTGCTGTATTGATGGATCTCAGCGGGCTCTATGACGACATCAGCATATTTGAGCTCAGGTTCGATGGTGTTGATGGTGGCGAGACTGAAAGAGCGCCCGGCTATACCAGAAATTGTATTGATGGCTTCCGAGGCTAATTCGACCCGTGGTGTAAGATTGACTGCAATGATATATTGCGCTAATGGACGAATGGGTGAAATCGGAAGATTCATTAATAGTCCTCCATCCGAAAACCAACAATCCCCTAATTGAATAGGCTCATATAAAACCGGAATTGAAGAAGAGGCAACAATGATTTCGTGAAGGGTACCGGAATGTTTAATCTCGACTTTACCTGTATTCAGATTGGCAATCGCGACATACAATGGCTTCTGTAATTCTTCAAATGTTTTCTCTGTAATATACCGATTCAACATTTTCCTGAGAAAAGTATGCCTGACAAAACCTTTAGTCGGCACTCGCAATGAGAACATCCAGAGCAAACTTCGCTCACCAGCAATAGTGAGCATTTCGTCCGGTTTGTAACCATGAGCATACATCACTCCTACAATACTGCCTGCACTCGTTCCTGATATGATACTCGGGTAAATCCCATTCTCTTCAAGGGCCTTGAGTGCACCAATATGAACAATCCCCCTGGTCCCACCACCGGAAAGCGCAATACCCACTTTATGCATACTCGTACTCATTATCCTGAATAAGCACAAAGATAGGCAGTTCGACGCCTGAAATCTGCAAAGCCTGTTTTCTAAAAAAGCTTATCCTTTTGCTTTAAAAGTGGGTACAACATTCGGAGTATAAGGTGCACCAGCTTGTTGCAATCTCAACCGTAACGCAGGCATATCTTTTTCAAGAATGACACTTAATTGGGTAACAATCGGAGCTAATTCCTCTTCAGCAATTTTTAAACTCATCATGTGTGATCCAGTGGGATCAGCGGAACTATATTTTCCTTCACCCGCTATTTTATTCAATCGATCCGTTAATGATGGTGAAGGATCCATATCAAGCTGAACTTTAAGCGGATCACCAGACAATTGTCGATTCAAGGCCTTCAGACTGTTTTCAATCTTTATAATATCAGGCATCCAACTTTCATCAGGTGTTTCCATTTTCGCAATGGTCTTACGGATCTCCCCTAATTCAGACAAAGCATCACCAATTGCACTGGATGTAGCTGTTTGCACGCGTTGATCATCTTCCACACGTTGTTTGAATTGAGCTACAGCAGCAGCATCTTTACTTGGCAAAGCATGTGGATCGAGTGATTTTACCACTATGGATTCTGAATTGCCAATCGATTTCATTTCTCCATTTTGCCAGGTGGCTAATGAAACAGTGTATTTACCTGGTGCAACTAATGGTCCTTCAGTAGGTGAATTAAAAGGATTATAAAAAGAGGGTTCGCCATTTGAAGCTGGTTCTTTATCCATACTTCGTAAGTTCCAGGATATTCTTTGCAGCCCAGCCTGACTAGGAGCGATTGAATATTTCCTCACGAGATTTCCTGCCTGATCTTTAATCAGCAAATACCGCATTGACTTTTCATCATCGCGTTCTTTTGCTAATTGATCGTATGTAGGATAAGGAGTATCCTTTCCTGCTTTTTCCAAACGATCATCTTCTTTTTTCCTTGCGTCTTTGGAAGCGATGATTTTATCTTTTATATAAAAATAAATCAACGCTTCATGCCCGAGATTTTCACCCAGGTAATAATCATTCCCCTGGAATCCTTGTTTCGGAAGGCCTAATGGATAACTGTATTCAAATGACCAGGCATCTCTGACGGGCATGATCATGGCTTCTTTGGAAAGATTAGTTTCCGAAATATTTCTTAACGACGAATAATCATCTAATACATAAAAACCTCTTCCAAAAGTGGCCAGTACCAAATCATTTTCTCTTCGCTGAATGGCCATATCGCGCACAGTAATGGTGGGCAATCCGGCACCCAATTTCCTCCAACTCTTACCACCCGTGTTGGTGAAATAACAACCGAATTCAGTTCCTACAAAAATCAAATTTGGATCAACATGATCTTCAGCGATGGAATAAACTGATCCGCGTTCAGGAAGATTGGCAGATATAGAAGTCCAGGTCATGCCTTTATCCTTGCTGACAAACAGGTAAGGTTTGAAATCACCATATTTATGATGATTAAAACAGGCATACACAACATTGGCATCATGCGATGAAGCAATGATCATATTGACGTAGGAAGTGTCTGGTGCCCCGGCAATGTTGTCAATCTTCTTCCATGTTTTTCCGCGATCAGTGGTCACCTGGATGAGTCCATCATCTGTTCCGACATAAATCAAATTCGGATCAATCGGTGATTCACAGAGTGCAACGATGTTGCCGTAAATAGATGTGGATTGATTTTTTGCAACTGCATCAACGCCCCAAACACGTCCCATTACTTTTAAGCTATTGCGATTAATTTGCCTGGTGAGATCATCGCTGATCACAGTCCAGTTGTTACCACGGTCTTCGCTTACAAACACTTTATTGGCAGCAAAATAAATTCTACCCGCAACGTGTGAACTGGTGACCAGTGGCGCGTCCCAGTTCCATCGATAGGCGTTCTCCCCTTTTCTTTCTATTGGTTGAATACCTACTTCTTCCCCACTTAATTTATCATATCGAACCACATTACCATACTGGCTTTGAGCGTAGACGATATTGGGATCAAACGGGTCGGGTTGTGATTCAAATCCATCACCGCCATGTGTGATGAACCATTCTTCGTTTGAGATTCCATTACCGGATCGGGAACGTGATGGGCCACCGAGACTGAAGTTGTCCTGAGTACCGCCATACATATTGTAAAATGGTGTTGCATTGTCCAGCGCAACTTTATAGAATTGTGTAACCGGCAAGTTGGCTTTGAATTGCCATGCTTTGCCGGCATCCCATGTTTCATAAACACCGCCATCACAACCTGTTAAAAAATGAGCCGTGTCATCCGGATCTATCCACATGCAATGATTATCAACGTGTTTAAAATCTTCACCGACATTCGACCATGATTTGCCACCATCTGTTGAGACTTTCATCCATACGTCCATGCTATACACTTTATTGGGATCTTTTGGATCTGCGATGACATGTGTGAAATAATTACCGGCAGTGAAATATCCGCTTTGCTTGGACCAATTCGCTCCATGATTTGTGCTTTTATAAACGCCACCACCTTCACCAGAGGTTTCCACCATAGCATAAATGATATCAGGATTAGCTGGTGAAATAGACAAGCTAATGCGTCCGATATCATTTGATGGAAGCCCATCTGCAGATTTGGTCCATGTGTCACCACCATTATCAGTTTTGTAGATAGTGGATTGTGGACCGCCACCGATGTAAGTGAAAACATGGCGTCTTCGTTGATGTGCGGCAGCATACATGACATTCGGATTGCGCGGATCCATCACGAGGTCACAGGCTCCGGTATTGTCATCAATCTTGAGGACCTGCTCCCAGTTTGTGCCGCCATCTTTTGAACGGTATACACCTCTATCACCTCCTGCTGACCATAACGGACCTACAGCAGCAACATAAATGAGGTTTGAATTTTTTGGATCTACAATAACCTTAGCAATGTGTTGGCTGTTTTTTAGGCCCATATTTTTCCAGGTAGAGCCACCATCGAGTGACTTATAAACTCCATCACCATAGTCAACGGAGCGTTGGTTATTCGCTTCACCTGTGCCTACCCAAATTGTACTAGAATTACCTGGATCAATAGTGATGGTGCCTATGGAATAAGATCCTTCACCATCGAAAATAGGCTCGAAGGTATTGCCTGCGTTGTAAGTACGCCATACGCCACCAGCGCTTGAAGCAACATAGTATGCTTTCTTATTTCCGGGGACAACAGCAAATTCGGAGATACGGCCTGAGGTAATCGCAGGACCAACACTTCTAAACTTTAAAGCTGATATCGATACTGTGTCAAAACCGGTTTTTGGTTCTTTAGCAGAAGTTTCTTTGGCGTCCTTCTTTTCTTTAGGTTTTGAGGCTGGAGTTTGGCCTGTAGCACCCTGAAAAACTAGCATAAAGGTCAATGCAAATACCAGGGACAGTAATCGAAAAGTAATTTTCATGTTGAAGAAGTTGAGGCTGAAAGATATAAAATGCTTTCCCACATGGAAGAATTGGCTTTAAGCTTTATTGATTTGATAACTTGCCGCGGTAAACTAATTATCCTTATGGCTGTTTTGTCCCTCAAAGTTTTAGATTATTATGAAGGTTAATAAAATTGAATATGAACGTTTAGGTAACTGGAGTCACACTGATCTGGCTTACCTGAAACACGATCCTGCCCTTGCGCCTTTCTATGCTTATAAACCCAACAGAAAAAATTTTACCTCCATCATTTCGGCAAGAAAAAAATACCATGTTAATCGTGAAGTGTTATTGGCCTCTCTTAAGAAACAATATGCTGAGATCGGTAGTCAGTTACCGATAAGCGATAAAGTGATCCTGGATGAAAACACATTTACAGTGACCACTGCTCATCAGCCAGTATTGTTTACTGGTCCGCTTTATCATCTTTATAAAATATCGAGTACAATCAATCTTGCGCGGCAACTTAAAGCAGATCATCCGGACCATCATTTCATTCCGTTTTTTGTGTTGGGTGCTGAAGACCATGATTGGGCCGAGACCAATCATTATTTTCTTTTTGGAAAAAAACATCAATGGGAACGAACAGCATCAGGTTCTGCAGGGCGGTTAAACCTGGACGGCCTTGACTTCCTCATTGAAGAAGTGAAGGAGATATTTAAAAATGCTCTTTTTGGAAATGAAATCTATGAACTATTAAGAACTTCTCTCCAAAAAGCAAAAACATATGCTCAATTCCACCAGGCACTTTTAATTTCTCTTTTCAAAGAACAAGGTCTCGTTGTTTTTAACATGGATGATGTGGAATTGAAAAGATCCTTCATGCCCATTCTCGAAAAAGAATTGATCGATCAGTTCTCCGTTCAATATGTGCCTCGCACGCAAGCGGATTTGGAAAAAGCAGGTTTCAAACCACAAGCATTTTGCAGACCCATCAATCTTTTCTACATGGATGACGGGATCAGGGAGCGCCTGGAACCTACTACAGATGGTGGAGTAATGCGGGTTGACTCGAAGATCAATTATACAAAAGATGAAATCCTAAATGAGTTGCATTCGCATCCGGAACGATTCAGTCCAAATGTGATATTGCGTCCGCTCTACCAGGAATTTACGCTTCCTAACCTGGCTTATATCGGTGGTGGAGGAGAACTCGCTTATTGGTTGGAAAGAAAAACTCAATTTGAAGCCACAGGTGTTCATTTCCCAATGCTGGTGAGAAGAAATTCATTGCTGCTCATTGATGAATCCACAGTGGCACAGATTGAGAAAGCAGGATTGACCTGGGAGGATTTACTTGCGGAATATGACAGTATCGTAAAATCATTTCTTCATCGTCAGAGCACAGGTGATCTCACCTTTGAAGAAGAACAAAAGAGAATAAACGGTGCTTATGATGAGTTGGCAGCAAAAGCACAACGTCTTGATCCAACCTTAGCCTCCGCAATATTGGCAGAAAAAAGCAAACAAATAAAGGCTTTTGAACAATTGGGTTCTCGATTATTACGAGCTGAAAAACAAAACCAGGAAACAAATCTGAATCGTATCAAAAAATTAAAAGAAAAACTTTTCCCTGATGGTGGTTTGCAGGAACGACATGACAATATGATGTCTTTTTATGCTGCTTACGGGAAAGATCTGATTAACGATTTGATCACAGTCTGTGATCCGATGGAAGAGAAGTTTACGATTCTGTGCTGGTAACCACTTCTTCTTCAGTTTTGGAAATAGTTTTATTTTCCAACAACATTAAAACCTCAGCGAGTTTAGTTCGCAATTCACTTCTATCCACGATGAAATCGAGGAAGCCATGTTCCAGCAGGAATTCTGATGTTTGAAATCCTTCCGGTAAATCTTTCTTAATCGTCTCACGGATGACACGAGGGCCTGCAAAGCCTATCAACGCACCAGGCTCTGCTAAATTCAGATCACCCAGCATGGCATAGCTGGCCGTAACACCACCTGTCGTTGGATCTGTCATCAGGGAGAGATATGGAAGTTTGGCTGCGGCTAATTGAGAAAGTTTCGCGGATGTTTTAGCCATTTGCATCAGGGAGAAAGCAGCCTCCATCATTCGCGCACCACCTGACCTGGAGATGATCATCAAGGGCGCTTTATGTTCGATACAGAAATCAATGGCGCGGCTGATTTTTTCACCCACTACAGACCCCATGCTGCCACCAATGAACCTGAAATCCATAGCGGCAACTACAAGGGCCTGGCCTTCTACATTCCCGGCAGCAACAGCCATGGCTTCATCAATACCTGTCTTCTTACGTGCTTCTTCCAATCGTTCGCTATAAGGCTTGAGATCGGTGAAATTCATGAAATCGTAGGAGATCAAATCGTCGAAGAGGCGTACGAAGCCTTCATCGAAAATAAGTTCGAAATATTCTTTGGAACCGATGCGCTCGTGGTACTGGCACTTCGGGCATTTATAGAAATTTTCCTTGAGATCTTTTTGTGTACTGGTCTCGCCGCAGTTTTCGCATTTATACCACAGTCCGTCAGGGGTTTCCTTCTTGGACTTCGTGGCGGTTTGTATTCCATGTCGAAGCCGCTGGTACCAGCTTTTAGGTTCTTCCTGCATAATCGGGTGCGTGAGGGTGCAAAATTGGAGAAAAAAAACTGAACCGGAAAGTTTGGGGCTTTCCGGCTCATTAGATCAGATTGTAATATCTGTTAGTTTTTATTTCAATAAGGTGACATTTCCCTTTTTGGAGAATTTTGCATTGTTCACACAAACCGCAGAAAAATAGAATCCGAAAACATCGGGGTCGAGCGTTTTGCCTTTAAAGGTGCCATCCCACCCGATATCCTTATCGAAAGTGGAAAAGACTTCCTGGCCCCAACGGCTGTAAATGTGCATTTCAAAGCTGGTGATAAAATTACTTTTAATCACTAAAATGTCATTATGACCATCACCATTTGGTGTAAACGCATTTGGAAGGAAAATATCTTCATCATTACAAGCCGGATTAAGCACGCGAATAGTAATAGATGCAGTGGCTGTACAACCATCCCCATTGGTCACTGTAACTGTATAGGTCACGAAACCTGTATCTACAGGAGAAATGATTGGGTTCCAAACTGGATCGATGTGCTCAGTACTTGATGTCGATGACCAGACATAAGTATAGAGCAACGGTTGATTGAGTTGGACAAATAACTGTCCGGGTTCAGAATTCAGAATTAAAGTATCGGGACCGGTAATAGTGAAATTGATCGGATCAAATAAAGCAACAACCACTTCAGAATTTAATGTATCGATACAACCGAGATCATCATTGGTGACGATGACTGTGTAGGCTGTTGTGTCTTCTGGACAAACCGTTATGCACGGCGCATGTATCGTTCCATCGCAACCTGCAGGCATCCAGGTATAACTCAGGTTTTGATTGTTGTTATCCGTCACACAAAGCGTAGCATCCTGCCCAAGGCAAATCGTTTGTGATCCTGAAATTTCGACATTAAAAAAGGTAGGGGTGAGACAAACACTTTCATCGGCCTGACAACCCAAAGTGTCAGTTCCTATAACCTGAAAGCAACTGGGTGTGCCGGGCGTTACCATGATGCTTGGACCTTCTCCAATGGTGTCATGATTTGAATTCAGCCAAACGAAATCAATGGGTGAGACATTTGAAGTAGCTGTCAGATTGATGGACTGGATATTACAATAACTGGCATCAGGATTTGTACTGACCGTAAAATCAGAAGCTGGTTTAAAAATTGTCACCTCATCAGAGGTAGAACAGCCTTCTTCGTTTGTGGCAATAATGGTGTATGTGGTAGTGGAGTCAGGATTTATATTCAGTTCCAGCCCATCGTCTACAGGCAGTCCATGTGCATACCAAACCAAAGTCAGGGTACTAGGATCTCCATTAGTTGTAGCGATTAAAGAAACTGGATCCACTCTGCAGTTAGTTGTATCATCGGGTGCATGGATAAAAAAGTCATCCGGTGATTCCACAAGAATGCTATCCACAATCTCGCAATTCAATAATCCTGCCTGGGTTATGGTGACATAAAACATTGTATTGGTATCAACACCTGCTATAGGATTAGGTGAATTAGGGTTATTTAAAAATTGCGCCGGTGACCAGACATAGGTATAGGAAGGATTAAAATCCGGATTGAGTTGTACTGAGTCTTTAAAGCAACTTAAGGTTGTATTACCCAATGTGTCCAAAATCGCATTCGCAGTAATGGTCAGGGAAGTATCCACATTACAACCATCAGCAGAGGAGAGTGTAACTGTGTAATTTCCTGGCGTTGAATATGTATAAGTAGGATTCTCCAGGTTAGAAGTCCCAGGTGGAGTGTCCCCAAAATTCCAATGATAAAGAACGCCCCCCATTGAACTATTCGTGAATTGAACATCCAGCGATTTGCAATCCGTTTCATAATCAAATTTGAGAGTCGGAAGCTGCTGCACACCGATATGTGTAGTTCCAGTTACAGAACATAAACCATCCGTCACGGTAACTGAGTAATCATCGGAAACTCCGGGATAAGCGATGGCACATCCATCTACACCGCAAGTTGCACACAAACCATTTCCTGGTGCCCAGGTATAGGTTAAGTCAGGATCGCAATTTTGTAAAAGTATAGAGGTATCACCCCGACAGATAGAATCTCCTCCGACCGGAAAAGGTATAGTAATCTCTCGAATAGGAAATGAGGTAGTGGCAGTTGCTGTACATCCGTTGCACGATGTCACTTGCAAGGCTAACAAGGCAGTGGCTGTCTCATCGAGGTCAAACGAAAAGGAAGGATTAGTTTCTGTGCTAGGGAACAAAGTGGTGTTACCACCTGCAGTAGGATTAACTGTGAGTATCCATGCCCAATCACAGGCAGCATAATTGCCGAAACCATTACTTTGATCGTGAACGTTCAACACTACTCCATCTTCTGTACAGGAGCTGACATCATACGTAAAGGCTGCATTGATCTGATCATCGAAAACGCCGACAATCTGATAGGCTGTATCATGACAAAATCCAAATTGATCCCTGGCGACAAGAGCCACTCTCCAAAAGCCAGAATGAGGAAAAGTATGGGTAGGTGAAACTTCTGATGAACTATCACTATTGACCCAATTATTTGGATCATTATCTGCATCGAATACCCATCTATAAATATCCGAGAATTGAGAGGTATTGTTAAAAGCTACTGTGAGTCCATTACAGGTAAGTGATGAGGCATTGAATGAAGCCTGGGCAACTTCGCGACATGCGCGGACGTTGAACTGAAAATCCCGCCTGATCTGACCTGTTTGTTGTTTAGTGGTTCTGTCATAAGCTGTCACACAAATACCGACAATAAATTGACCGACCGTGGAAGCTGTAAGCGTCATTTTTCCAGTTACGGTATCCATTTTCAAAGCGATTCCGCCGAGTAAGTTGTCGATCGTATATGGTGGACGATAGACGACATGAGGATAAGGTGGATTTGGCGGAGGCTGAGGCATATTGTTAATCTTATCTCCACCAGCATACGGTATGCACAATGAATATTTCATCGAATCCCCTTCCGGATCACTTGCATTTCCCATGATTTCCAATGCCTTATTGGCGCATATGTAGATAGGTGGGAATCCATTGAATACGGGTGAACTATTACAAGTTTGCTGTGCAAGCGCACTGATTTCAGCAGTAAGTGTCATCCCGGTATCATCCGGATTGATGAGGTTAGTGATGGAAGCATTTCGGCAACAACGTTGATACGCTAATAAGTAACCATGCGCTAAAAAGGGAAGCCTGATGGTGTCGATATACGTTGTGACTTCTACACATACATCTCCGGCTATGACACTGCAATCACTGATCAGGATTTCATTCAGGGTATCGATATTATTTCGAGCGATCAATAATTCTCCATTAAATCCAACAAAAGGAACAATCTGGTTGGTCACCGCATCAAAAACACCAATGGATGCAGGATCATCAAACGGGGCATCGTTGTGTCCCAGGAAACAGTCGCGTCGCATCGTCATGCGGATTTCATAAGAATTGACACCAAACTGATCAGGCCCCAGGCATCGATAGGTAATGTTACCACCCACGATGTGGGAAGCCTTTGCTTCCTGGAATGAAAGGAAGAATACGCCGCAAAGGAGCATGCCGATGCGAAGCATTGTTTTTCCGTTTAACATGAGATGAGTCATATATGATTTCATGTCTATCATTTCACAATTTCAATAATTTCTACCCTGCGTTCTCTTGAGGCTTCCGGACTATAAATGGATTTCCTCTGATTTTTTCTGTCATCACTTACGTTGGTGGGTGCGGTCTCTTCACCAAATGGTTTCTGCGTCACCACTAAATCTCCGCTCTCCATGTATTTCCAAAGAATACCATCGCTGAAGGATTTAAATTCATTTTGAATACTGGAAATCCGTCGGTTGGATAAGCTTAGGTTATAAGCATTGGAAGCGAGCGGGCTGGCATACCCTTTCAAATATATAGTGAAGGTGAGTCCTTCTTTGAGATACTGTTCGAGGATGTGCATGAACGATTCAAATTCACGTCTTCCAGTCACCAGGTCCTCATCAAAGAATGCTGCGATTGCTTTTGCATTTGCATCCTTCTCTGCCTGCGTGGCACCGACACCATATTTTTTTATAAAATTATCACGTTGAGCCATGTAAGGTTCATACGTTTCCAGGTACCGTACTGATGCCGTTTCCGACTTGCTTTGTCGACCTGGTTCATCGTTGTTAAAATAAATTGCCAGTGGCAAGAAGTCATTAAGATTTCCAATTTCGAGATAGAGGTCTTCAATCAAGGTATCTGCAGTCGGATTATCATTGGAATTAAATGTCAACTTTTCTGGCAAGTAACCTTTCTTAGTACCTGCAATCTGAACATCCCGGTTAGGATCCACCAGGAAGAAATATCGAACAGCGACAGGATCTAATTTCACACGGGGAGTGCCTCCAGGTATTTCGGTCAATTCAACTCTTACTCCTTGCAATGGCAATCTTGTGCGCTTTTCAAAAGTTCTGACCATCAACACTCTTTGTGCAGGAGCGAGATAAAGTTTCACCACGATCTCTTTCGATTCTTTAATACCGGTGGTGGAGATTTTTGCAGAGTCAGAAGTGAATTCGGGTTTTTCACCTAATACGTCGTAAGCTGAATTTCTGTTGACGGTAATCACCACTTCATTGGAATCGCCAGTTGAATAGGTCTCGGTATTAACACCGGCTTCAGTGAGATAGACTGTACAATTATTTAGAGGTTCACCTGTCAGTTTATTAAAAGTCAATACTCTTGCACTGACTTCGATCGGCTGTTTGGTGAAATAATAAATATCAAAACAACAAGCTTCATCTTCCGGAGAGAGATACATGGAGCCAAGACGGTTGGATGAAAAATATCCTTCTTCTTCATCGGCTGACAGTGAATAAAAGGCATCATCTAAACTGCTGTTGACTGGAGATCCAAGATCAACCGGAGTGCCCCAAACGCCATTCACATTTTCAACACTATAAATATCGAGGCCACCAAAACCTAACAAGCCTTCCGTACTATAATAAAGCGTATTGGAAGCACGATGATAAAAGGGTGAGACTTCGCTTGTAGGTGTATTAAGTACTTCGAAATTGACTGGTTCTGTGAAATTATCTTTCCCAACAATGTAGCAATAGTATATGTCAAGCCGACCTTTTCCACCGGGCCTGTCTGATGTAAAGTAAAGCACCTCACGTCCAGATAGCGGATCATAACCAACGTTTGGCTGTGTGGTCGTAAAACCAGCCATATTGATAGGTTCGGGTAATTTCTGAGCAAGGCCATATTGACCATCAACGATGTCACGGTAATAGAGATCACAGCGAATATCTGAACCATTGACATAGTCGCACAACGTATAAAATACTCGATCCTTTGCGCCATTGAAGGCAGTGTGTGCTGTTGATAAGTTGGAGTCACTGAGACTGCTATCGACTTTACCCTCACCATTGTCCTTACTGATGAGGATCTTTGAATATGGACGTTCTGGCTGAGAAACTTGTTTGTCCTGACCCAGGAATCGAAGCGAACTATAATAGAGTTGATTAGAATCCTGAGCTGCACCAAATTCTGAAAAGGTCGTGTTCACTTCAGGACCGAGGTGCACCAAATCAAGTGAGGTGTCTATATTTTCCAATTCTTTTAGGGCCCAGTTGGCAGTAGCAATGTGTTTTTGTGCCATTGAATCCAGTGCCGGTTTTTCAGCACTATGTTCAGTTTGATAAATTTGAAAGAGGTCAAGCGCTTCCTGGTATTTTCCGAGTCTTTCTTTTACGTAAGCCAACCAAAAATTGGTTTCCGGATAATCGTTTGCTTTTGAATCGGAAGCAACTTCTTCGTAAAATTTTTCTGCATTGGTAAATGCGGAATAAAGACGAGCAGATTCGGCGAGGTCGTATGTAATTTCAATATTATTGGGTTCGATCTCATGAGCTACCCGCATAAAGTTGTAGGCTGAGAAATAATCCTTTCTCGCCATGGCTTCTTTCGCTCCCTTTACGTAGGCGTTCAACGTCTGTCCATGAGCCGATGAGAGGATCGTGATCGAGATGAACGCTGAAATTATTAGTGGACGCATAATTTGTAGTGCTGTTATTCGATGTACGCGGATCAGAATATGGAACAAACTTTCGTTTGTTTCAGTGGCCATAGTTTCTTGTAAGTATAAGTCAGGAAGAATTCGGGTCCTCCTTTCTGGTCATTTGCAGTTTGAAAATCCGAAGTAGTAATATCATAACTCATTCCTCCTTTCCATCCATCATATCCCAAAGCAATCATTGGGATTAAGGCATCTTCAAACCTCGTTGCCAATCCTAATTGCAATTCAACCTCTCTTGCTTTTTTATTACTGATATGAATGATGACACCACCGCCGGCAAGAGTTTCTTTGTACGGGCCTTGCAGCTGATATAATCCGTTTCCATAGATATCTAGTCGATTGGCAAGTTTCAAAACTCCCAAGGCACTCAATGATGATCTAACAGGCAACTTAGAAGAAGACCTGTCATAGAAACTCATTCCGGGTTCGTTCAGGTGGAAGGCGCCCAAACCGATATCAATCTTAGTCCGATCCTTGCCTTGTAATCTTATGTTTGCACCGGCACCCAGATCCAGGAATACAAAGCTGGTTTCAGTAAAACTTTCACCAGTTGCCAAATTAGGATCAAACTTTTCGCCATCCCATTGCAAATCCCAATGGAGATTGTTTTCGAATTTAAAGGAGCGTTGACCGCCTCCTACTGAAGCTCCAAGCGTGACGAAAAATGATTTTGACAATGCCCTGGTATAAGAACCATTTAAGGCTAATGTGCCGAGACTTAATTTGGAATCGCCCGCCTGGTCGTAATCGAAGAGACCGCCGATAGAGAAAAATCCTTTTGGAGTCTGGGTTTTCCGGAGTTTCATGTCAAAACTGCCCGAGAAAGTGGAGTATTCCACGGGGACATTGGCCCATTGACTTTTATAGAGGAGGGCGACTTGCTTATCGCCATTAAACATGCCCGTCAGGGCCGGATTGATCTGGAGCCTGTCGAAATGGTATTGCGACAGATGGATATCCTGGGCAGACAGACCCGTCACTACGAGGAAGTAAAAAAATACTCCCGCTATTGATATGTTCACTTTCATGTCAGTTCTCAGGTTTGATATAAATATAAAAAATATATCTAAATCACTGCATTACAGCCTTCAAAAACAAGGGTTTGGATTATAATTCATTAGAATACCGTATAGCAAAAACCATACTCAAATATTCTATCGTTTATTCTTAAACTGGGTGCGTTGGCAATTCGGTTGGATCCTGCAAGATGATCCGGAGAGGGATGATTCTTAACGAAAGATATGATATTATCTTAAAATTCTAATTTTTTCCTTATAAAAAGTTAACGACTGTCCTATCTCCACCATCTTTACTCCATGATCATACTCAATGAAAGCCAGATCAAAGCCTGGGACGCCTATACCATCGAAAAAGGAGTCCCCTCCCTGCAACTTATGGAACAGGCGGCCAGTGCTGTGGTGGACAGAATTGACCTGTTGATGGGTGAAGAGGACCAGGAAGTATTGATCCTTTGCGGCAATGGAAACAATGGAGCTGATGGCCTGGCGATAGCAAGATTATTAGTCGAGATGGACTATATCGTGGATGTTTACGTCAGTCTTGAAGGTGACCACAGCCCCGAGTGGAAAGCCAATTATGAGCGACTGGTCAACCTGGACCCTGAGCAATTGGAAATACATACGACGTGGAACCCGGATGCCATTGAACTTAGCCCATCAGGCACAATTCTCGATGCCATGTTTGGGACGGGGCTATCCCGCCCTCTCGAGGGTAAGTGGAAAGAGATCGCCAGTTGGGTCAACGAACAAAGTAATCTTACGGTTGCAGTAGATATGCCTTCGGGTCTTTATGTTGACAGAGCTCCCGAAGGTGAGGTTGTTTATGCAGACCTGGTGCTGACTTTTCAATGCCAGCGACTGGCCTTCATGATGCCGGAAAGCGAACCCTATATGGGAAATGTATTGGTCTGCAACATCGGACTGAATGATTCCTTTCTGCTGGAGCATGATATCAGGACATTTGAACTCACCGATTATTACCTGGTTCCGTTTCTAAATGAGCGAAATCGATTTAGTCATAAAGGTGACTATGGCCATGGCTTCCTGATTGCTGGTAGTGTTGGAAAAGGTGGTGCAGCTATACTTGCATCTGCCGCGGCCATGCGATCCGGATTAGGACTTTTGACCAGTCATGTTCCGCAAAGACTGTATGCTATTTTACAAACAGCAATGCCAGAGGCGATGGTCTCCATTGATATTCACCAGGATCACTTTACAGGATGTACACTTCCGGATAAAGCTTCAGCGATAGGAATTGGGCCGGGTTTGGGTTTAAATCCTGAAACAATTGCCGGTTTCGAAAAACTTTTACAAGAATATTCTCATTTGCCGATGGTGATCGATGCAGATGCATTGAATATTCTTTCTGTTCGTCGCGATCTCTTTGATAAGTTAGCACCAGGCACTATTATCACTCCACATCCTGGTGAATTTGACAGGTTATTTGGAGAACAAGAAGATCATTATGCGCGATTTCATACGGCCATCAAAGAAGCTCAGCAGCGAAAAATAAATATCGTATTGAAAGGTGGTGTAACGATTATATGCCAGGCCAATGGCGTGAGCTTTTTCAATACAAAAGGAAATCCGGGAATGGCGACAGGTGGAAGTGGTGATGTATTGACCGGTGTGATTTTAGGTTTATTGTGCCAGGGGTATTCGCCTGACTATGCTGCATTGCTTGGCGTGTATATTCATGCTGCTGCCGGCGACCTTGCTGCGGATGATCAGGGTCTTGAAGCTTTGATAGCTAGTGACATCATAGAGTATCTCGGGGATGCCTTTGAAGATCTGCGTCATCGTTTACCGGATGTCAACGAAGAAGAAGAGAAAGATGTCTAAAGTTGTCATCCTGACTGGAGCAGGGATCAGTGCAGAAAGCGGAATCAAAACATTTCGCGATGCTGGTGGATTATGGGAAGGCTATAACATTGAAGATGTAGCAACACCCGAAGCCTGGGATCGTCATCCGGAATTAGTACTGCATTTTTATAATGAGCGGCGGAAACAATTACTGACCGTTCAGCCGAATCCAGCGCACCACTCTATTGCTTCGTTGGATGAACGATTTGAAACTGTGGTCATCACGCAAAATGTGGATGATCTCCATGAGCGAGCCGGCAGTAAGAAAATCATTCACTTGCATGGAGAGCTTTTAAAAGCGAGGAGTACTCTTTATGAAAATTTAATTTACGAGTGGCCAAAAGATATCCTCATGGGTGATGTGTGTGAGCTAGGTGCGCAGCTTCGACCGCATATTGTTTGGTTTGGAGAAATGGTGCCCATGTTGGAATATGCTATTGAAGAGATTATTAATGCAAATCATATTCTTGTGGTGGGTAGTAGCATGCAAGTATATCCTGCAGCAGGTCTTGTTGGATATGCACCGCCGGATGCGAGGATCTATTACATTGATCCGAAGCCGACACTGAATTATGAATTATCTAGAAGGAAGGGATTGGAAGTTATAGCAAAAGCTGCTACTATAGGTGTACCTGAAATAGTCAAGAGATTACTTGGTTAATTTTAAAACTTAATTCGTGTTAATTAGTGTAATTAGTGGCAGAGAATAATTGTAATGGTTAGCCACGAATTACACGAATTCACACGAATTTCAGTTCATTATTCGCGTTTCAGAGGATCAATATTTTTATATAATGGCCACGTCCATTTTGCAATGAACTCTTTATAAGCTTTCCAATCCTTTTCAATGAATGCATTGACATCATTCACTACTTTCTCTACTTCATTGTGCGTGGTGTTCAGCATAGCTTTCGCATTTGCGCCGGGATCGCCCAATGCTGAATTGAGATAGCTGCTGGTCGAACCTAAATAAGAATTGAGATTAATCGGGTTCGTATATCCTTTCACATCTTCGGCTTCCATAAATTTAGTTTCAATTTCGGCGAGCTTTTTATTCAATTCCTTGTGCTTGTCTTTTATTTTCGTTTGTATGCTATCCGGTGCATTGGCCATCATCGTCTCGGTCATTTTCATATCCTTTCGAATATCCTGTAGCGCTTTGAAGGCTTTCTGGGCAACATCAACTTCTTTATTAAAGTCGACCACTGCTTTTGTCCGCTGCTCAAGATCTGTTGGTGTGATATCAAGTCGAGGATCCAATCGCACAATGACAGCCGTAGAATCTTTTACTTTGTTGAAGGTGGTGACAATTTTATACTGACCCGGCAACACATATTCTCCCGAAGGATCATCGGCATCTTTGGGTGGTTCTGATCGGGATGGAAAGCGAACACCTTTATTCCTCAGATCCCAGGTTACCGTATTCCAACCTTCTTCAAGTTTTTGATTCATTCTTCTCAGAGTGTCCCCAAGTGAACTGAGCACGACCAATTTGAGAACGTTTTTATCTTTATCGTCTTCCTTTTTCTTTGTTGAATCAATTGGTGTAGTGGCTTGCTTTGGTTTTTCTACTATTTCTTCTTCTTTCTTTTTTGATTTGTCTTTATCGGAAGGAGGTGTGACTTTCGGAGGTTCTTTCTTTTCCGCTGGTTTCACATACACTTGAAATCTTGCTCCACCTGGCCTGTTGCCTCCTTTGAACTCTGCAGATGCAGAAAAATGAATTCCATCTACTGAACGCATGCTGGCTTCTGTAGCTTCTGTTGCAGAAAATAAAGTGTAAGATTTATCTAACCTGGTTCGATTCAAAGCAATCTCCCGGAGTGGAAGTAAATTATCAAGCACCCATAGTGCACGACCAAAAGTGGCAATGTTGAGACTATTGTCTGTCGGATGAATTTTCATATCCATAGTAGACACTCTTGGAAAAACTTTTGATGGGAAACGACTCCAGCTTACACCTTTATCCGTACTCATATATAATCCATCATCAGCTCCAAGAAAAAGTAAATTTGGAACAACCGGGTCCTGCGTAATGCATTGAACAAAAGAAGTGATCTGTTTATCATTTACAATTTTGGTCCATGTTTCACCATAATCCGATGTATGGTAGGCATAGGGTGCCCAGTCATTTCGGCGATAATGATTAACAACAACAAAAGCTTCCCCTGCACTGTAGGTAGAAACTTCAATCTGAGGAATCCATGCCCCTTGTGGACATCCTGGCAATCGAGAAATAAGATTATTCCAACTTTTACCGCCATCCTTTGTCAACTGAAGATTGCCATCATCTGTGCCTACCCAAATCACATTATGATCAAGATTAGATGGAGCAATACATAAAATGGTGGTATGATTTTCAGCAGAAGTCGCATCGATAGTCAGGCCGCCTGATTTGTTTTGCTTTTGTTTTGTCGTATCGTTCGTGGTCAAATCAGGTGAAATGATTTCCCAACTTTGTCCACAATCCACGCTCTTGTGCACAAACTGGCTACCATAATAAATACCACATGGTTCACCGGGAACTACTGAAAGTGCAGCATTCCAGTTGAAACGAAGTTTTATTCCGTCGGGATGAACAGGTTTTATAAATTCATTGAAACCAGTTTGACGATCGTAGTAAGTGAGACTGCCACCCTGGCTCATCGCCCAACCGTGACGTGTATCCGATAATTTAGGCAGCACATCGAATCCATCTCCAAAATAAAGTTCGCGCCAATCATAATTTCGAATGCCGCCGGCTTTCAACACAAATGCCGGACCCACCCACGAACCATTATCCTGCATGCCACCATAGAGATTGTAAGGATAATCATTGTCAATATTCAAATGATAAAACTGGCCGACAGGAATATTGGCACAGAAATACCAATTGTGTCCGCCATCTCTTGAGATATTCAATCCGCCATCATTGCCTTCGATCATGTAATTCGAATTCTCGGGATGAATCCAGAACGCATGGTGATCAGGGTGTACACCTTCACCCCAATCCACCGCGCTTGCAAAGGTCTTACCACCGTCTTCACTTTTTGAAATCGAAGAATATAAATTCCAAATCCGATTTTCGTTTTTAGGATCTACATACAATTCGCTGTAATAAAAAGGTCGGTTACCAATATTTTTAGTAGAAACTAATGACCAATGATCACCACCATCGGTGCTCTTATACAATCCATTTTCTTTTGCTTCTATCAGCGCATAAATAATATCTGGTTTTGATGCTGCTAACGCCAACCCGATACGGCCAAGGTTTCCTTTTGGCAAACCATCATCAGCTGTTTTCTTCTTCCACGTCTCACCGCCATCATAGGTGAGGTATAAACCGGAGCCCTCTCCCCCACTGGTGTAATCCCATGGCGTCCTTGCATACTCATACAAAGCAGCAATCAATTTTCGAGGATTGGTGGGATCCATAATTAAATCGGCAACACCTGACCGATCATTGGAATACAGAATCCGATTCCACGTTTTTCCGCTGTCCGTTGATTTATAAACTCCTCGTTCAGGATTTGGTCCCCATGCAGAACCTGCAGCCCCTGCATAAATGGTAGAAGGATTAAACGGATCAATGAGAATGCGATGAATGACTTTTGTTTCTATCAACCCCATACACGTCCAGGTCTTTCCTCCATCCAGCGACCTGAAAATTCCTTTCCCACTGTTTTGAGAATTACGTGGATTGCCTTCACCGGTTCCGACCCAGATTTCGCTAGGATTTTGTTGATTGATTTTGATGGCCCCAATGGCTAATGCTGGTTGATCATCAAAAATCGGGGTCCATTCGGTACCACCATTTTTTGATTCCCACACGCCACCGGATGCCGAGCCGACGTAGATATGATCTGGCTCTTTCAAAACCACATCGATTGCTGTAATCCGTCCACTCATGCCAGCTGGTCCTATATTTCTAAAATTGAATCCCTCTAATATCTTTTCATCCAATGTTTGGGAAAATGATAAATCAAAAGAAAGTATGACAAGGATTGAAAATAAAATTGACCGCATAGGATAAGGATTAAGGGATAAGTGATATGCACTAAATTGAATTTGTATCCATCACCGAAAATTAGCAGCACAAATTCGAGAGTTAATTTGCCACTAATTACACGAATTCACACGAATTCAACACTTCTTAATTAGTGCAAATTAGTGTAATTCATGGCTCTTATTTTTCTTCCGGTTTTGGGGGCCATTCATTGTTGTTTCGGTCCTGATCTGCCATGCGATGAAAAGGATCGATGATGATCGTCTTGATTTGATTGGCTGCAAAAGGAAGATCAAACAGATATTCAGGATTCACCCAATTCCATGTTGGTAAAACAGTATAGGGTTTTCCCATTGGATCCTCTTGGGATTTCGATCCGAGCATAAGATCAAGTGGAACAGTATAAAAGTATGAAGTCCCATCTGTCAGCTCAACTTCCAAATCAACTGGCATTGGCATTTTTCCATAATTGATGAGGTGAACCCAGGTGTGCTGATTGATATCCATCAGCGAATCAATTCCGTAATCAATCGTTTTGGTAGTAAAGACCATATATTCTTTGTACCAATCTAATTGCATGCCACTGGCTTTCTCCATCACCAGCATTAAATCATCAGCATCCGGATGTTTGAATTTCCATGTGTTATAGAAATCCAACATGCCTTTATTAAATGCCGTCGTCCCGATCACATATTCCAATTGATGTAAAAAGATTGATCCTTTATTATAGGCAGCGAATGAATATGCAGAATTGTATTCAAAATGATCGGCATGTGTAGACAAAGGCTCTTCGATTCCACGGGTAACGATTGTGTAATAGTTTCTAAAATCACCTTCGAATGGAAATTCATTGGGCTGGCCTGGAATAAGACCTTTTGCTTTTAAATGTTCAGTCACCCTGAGTTCAGCATAATTAGTGAAACCTTCATCCATCCAATAGTACAGGCTTTCATTAAATCCAAAAATGCCATAAAACCAACTATGCAAAAATTCATGGACTGAAACTCCGACTAAAGAAACCAGTGGGCGGTTACCTGTGATTAAAGTAGCCATCGGATATTCCATGCCTCCATCTCCCGCTTGTATAAAAGAAAACTGGGGATATGGATACGCACCAAAATTTTCATTGATATAATTCAGCGCTTCTTCCATGATCGCCGGAAGTTTTTTCCAATTACGTGAATTGGTCTCACTCGCCTGGTAAAACGTATTGAAAGTCACACCATTCTTGCAAGCGTAAGTATCATGCACATAATCCGGGTCTGCTGCCCAAACAAAATCATGAACACGCAGCGCTTCAAATTGCCACGTGGTTTTCTTACCCGCTTTTTTTGATTTGCCTCCATAGCCATGAGCAATCGTTTTTGCATTTTTCAAAATACCGGTTGCCGCTACAGTATATGCGCTATCAATATTGATGGTTACCTGGAAATTGCCCCATACTCCATAAAACTCTCGTGCTATGTATTGTTCAGTGTGCCATCCTAAGTGATCGTATTCGCACATTTTGGGATACCACTGCGACATTGAATATCGAATCCCTTCAGCATTGTCACGTCCACTGCGCCTGATCTGAATTGGTACCTGTGCATTGTAATCCATTTCGAGCTTGATGGTTTGTCCCGGCTTGACAGGCTGACTCGGAATAACTTCAAGAATAGTGCCTTTCACAGTATAAGTCAATTCATGACCGTTTTGCAGAAGCTTAGTTATTTTTTGAAAGCCTTGTTCTCCAGGTTTAAGTGAACTGATACGTGATCCAATGCGCGGATCAGGATCTGCCACTGTCTGTGAGCGAACATCCATTTCACTTCCGGGCTGGAAGGCATTGAAATAGAGATGGAAATATAGTTTGGTTAAGTTATCCGGGCTATTGTTCTTATAGGTGATGGATTGTTGGGCATCAAACCGATTAGTCTGAACATCCATGACCACGTTCATTTTATAGTTTATCTCCTGTTGCCAGTAAAATTTAGTGCTTTGAGCATGTAGCGGCAGAGCTGAACCAATTGAAATGCAAAACAATAGACAAATAGCTGCCATTTTAGAAGGCATCATAGATAAATGGGTTATTTTCGAAAAAGTAATGAAGTTTTGGAGGAAAGGAGCATCCATTCTGTTGATTCTGAGCGTAATTATACGAACCAACAAGGAAAACCGATGTTAAAGGGAAAGCAAGGGCTTTTTTGCGAATAAAATTTTTACATTTGAAGTTCTATGAAGCAGACCAGGGCACTTATCATTTGCATGTTAGTGATCGGCATTGGAAGCCGGCTGGTACCGCATTATCCCAATTTTACGGCTGTGGGCGCTGTATCTCTTTTTGCAGCGGCATTTGGAGGCCGTAGAAGTGTTGCGATTATCATTCCCTACCTGGTCATGTTATTGAGTGACCTGATCCTCAATAACATTGTCTATGCCAGGGCTTACCCAGCTGATTATGCAGGCTTTATTTTCCTATATCGCGGAGCTTTATGGAGTTATGCTGCTTTTGGATTGATCGTGATGTTTGGCTATGCTCTTTTCAAAAAAGGAGTTGACTTCACCAAAGTCATATTCGGAGGATTAGGTGCATCGCTGATTTTCTTCCTGCTATCCAATTTTGGGGTCTGGGCAGCTACCGGAGCTTATCCTATAAGTTTTGCCGGCCTGATGTCTTGCTATATTGCCGGCCTGCCTTTCCTGTTGAACCAGGTATTAGGTGATCTGTTTTACAGCCTGATCTTATTTGGAGTTGCGCTGCATGTCTTCATGCTCAAGCCAAAACGTCAACCATTGTAAGTTTACGTTACTTCTGATTTATTTTTTCCTCGGCATCCATTTAATTTCTTCCACGCCATCTTGTTTTCCAAGCCATCTTGCGAGTACAAAAAAGTAATCGGACAATCGATTTAAATACAACAGGATAATGGGCTCAACATTCGAATTATGGTTCAAAGCAACACAACGTCGTTCTGCCCTTCTGCAAACTGTCCTGGCTAAATGTGCTGCACTAATGGATGGACTTCCTCCAGGGAGAATAAAATGTTTGAGTGGTGGCAGACTTTCCTGCATCACGTCAATCGCTTTTTCCACCATGGTGATATCTTCTTCGAGGAGATCAGGTGTGATCATTTCTTTCTCCGGATCACTCGCTAAATTGGCACCGACGGTAAACAATCTTGATTGAATGGTTTGAAGAAAAACATTGACTTCAGCGTGAGCATGTGTTGACATCAGCCAACCGATCACGGAATTCAATTCATCAACAGTGCCGTACGCCTCAATTCGGATATGATCTTTGGGCAATCGGGCTCCGCCGAATAAACCGGTTGTGCCATCATCACCGGTCTTCGTGTAAATCTTAGTAGACATAATAAATAAATTGACTAAGAAAGTGCCGCAGCCACTTGCACATTGGCATTCAGCGCATCGGATTCAATTAATCCATCACGCATTTTGACCACACGATGAGCATAAGTTGAAATATCCTGTTCGTGTGTCACCAGGATGATGGTATTGCCAAGCGCATGAATTTTTCCAAAAATATCCATGATTTCAAGAGATGTTTTTGTATCGAGGTTACCGGTAGGTTCATCTGCAAGAATAATGGAAGGATTATTCACCAACGCCCTTGCAATGGCAACGCGCTGCCTTTGTCCACCTGACAATTCGTTTGGTTTGTGCGTCATGCGGTCAGCAAGACCAACCTGTTCCATAACATGCTCTGCAATTTCAATTCGGCGAGAACGTCGCATACCTGCATATACAAGAGGTAATGCTACATTTTCCAATGATGACAACCTGGGCAACAAATTGAAGGTTTGAAAAACAAATCCGATTTCTTTGTTTCGAACGGCAGCCAATTCACCATCGCTCATATCACTCACCAATTGATCATTGAGGTAATATTCCCCTGATGATGGAGTATCCAGGCAACCCAGGATATTCATGAGTGTGCTCTTGCCCGAACCTGAAGGACCCATCAAGGCTACATATTCGTTCTTTTTGATGTTCAATGTAATGGATCGAAGCGCATTGACCACTTCTGTACCCATTTGATACATACGGGTGAGATCTTTAACAATAATAATTGGGTTAACCTGTTCCATGGGATCAAAAATATTGTTTTTAAAACTCGACTACGGAAATATTTGGATGATTCAGGCCTTTCAATCGAGGAAGGTTTTTAATTTGCCCCTCCTTATCAACTCCTGCTCATGCCATCGGATAGTGCTAAAACGAAGAACCTGATCAAACATATTGCCATAGCCGGCAATATTGGTGCGGGAAAAACGACCCTGACGACTCAATTGGCAAAACATTTTGGCTGGGAAGTTCATTATGAGGACACTACGAATAATCCATACCTCAGTGATTTTTACGATGATATGCATCGCTGGTCATTCAATCTGCAGATATATTTTCTCAACAGTCGTTATCAGCAAATCCTGAATATCCGTAAAGGAACTGCTACTGTGATCCAGGACAGGACCATATTTGAAGATGCGTACATCTTTGCACCGAATCTTCATGAGATGGGCTTGATGGGACGACGTGATTTTGAAAATTACATCACGTTGTTTAAAAATATGAGTACGCAGGTCTCACCACCTGATCTATTGATTTATTTGCAAGCCAGCATTCCAACGTTGGTCAAGCATATTCACAACAGGGGAAGAAGCTATGAAGGCAGCATGAGCCTGGATTATCTGAAAAGGCTCAATCAAAAATATGATGAGTGGATTGAAAGCTATAAAGAAGGACCTCTCCTGATCATCAATGCAGACGACCTGGATTTTGAAAAAAATGCCGAGGATCTGGGCAAGATCATACAATTGGTCGATAGCCAGATACACGGACTATTCTAGCATGTGAGAGAGTGAGAGGGTGAGAAAGTGCTCAGCTTTTCGCTTGTGTGTGATCAGCTTTATCAATTGAGGTGTTGATTTGAGTCGCATGTGGATCACTGGTTGAGCTTTTGATCGCTGATGAAGCATCATAAGCATAACAGCCGGCTAAGAAGATGGCGTGCAACAAAACAGAGACGACGAGTCCTAATACACTGCTGGTTTTTTCCCGATTGGCATTCATATCAAATGGTTTTTAGATGAAAAAGAATGTAACGATGAAATTCATACCTGTTATTTTGTAGTAAGACTCGAGAAGAAACGAACCGGTTACCTATGATATTGTTAAAATGTCATTTCCCCGATTTACCGGCCTGAATTCATATTACACTAAAAATTAATATCATAAATCGTGCCAATGCACTCTTCCCCCTATGATCTGCTAATACAAACCTGCCGCCAATACGGTGCTTCGCTCGTTGCAGTTTCGAAAACCCGAACAATAGATGAGATGATGGTTTTGTATCAAAAAGGTCAGCGCGTCTTTGCTGAGAACAGGGCCCAGGAGATTGTCACCAAAGCTCCATTGATGCCCAAGGATATAGAATGGCACCTTATCGGTCATCTTCAAACCAATAAAGCCAGGATCATCCTCCCCTACATAAAGTGCATTCAATCCCTGGATAGCGATCATCTCTGGGAAAAAATAAATGAAGAAGCGCTGAAGCTGAATCACAAGATCAATTGCCTGCTCCAAATAAAAATTGCGAAAGAAGAAACCAAATACGGCTGGGACTTCGATCAGTTGATAACATTCCTTAAATCTGACATTACACATCAATGGGCACAAGTAAACATCATCGGTGTGATGGGAATGTCAACCCTTACTGACGATGTCGATCAGGTGAGAAAAGAAATGCATCAACTTAAAATGTACTTCGACCAATTGAAATCTGAAGTTTATGCATCAAAAAATGATTTCACTATCATTAGCATGGGCATGTCTGGTGATTATCAGGTTGCGTTGGAAGAAGCGAGCAATATGATCAGGATCGGGACGAAACTGTTTGAATAAGGAATGCTTCGACTTCGCTCAGCACAAGTAACGAATAAGGAAGCAAGAAGGAGAAGTAAGAAGTAGAAGTAGAAGTAAATAATAGCCAATAACCAATATCCAATAACCAATTTAGAAGTAAGAAATAAATAATAGCCAATAACCAATAGCCAATTTAGAAGTAAGAAGTAAGAATAAGGAAGTCAGAAGTTGCAGCTACTTGCTCCTATACCCCCTTCAGGGGGCTAGGGGGTAGAGGAAGGAGGCAACTTCGCATCATGATACCTTATCAACACATCGCGGATGTTATTGTACATCGGCATATCGAGTTTGATGAGTTGCTTGGGATCAAACCAGGCGGCATCCTGAATGCCTTCTTCTTTTTGCAGGACGATCTGATCCGGTTTTTGCGTTTGCATGAGATACCAGCGTGTACGTTTAAGCGTGCGTTGTTTGCTCATCATATAACAGTGATATCCATTCTCCAACCGATCCATGATCTTGAGATCGGATAATCCGGTTTCTTCTCTCACTTCACGGACAGCCGTTTGTGCGAGCGTTTCACCCGGATCTTGCTTGCCTTTCGGAAGATCCCAGACCCCTCTTCTGAATATCAGCAGCACTTTGCCGAATGGATTGATGACTAATCCTCCTCCTGCTTTGATATAAAAATAGAGTGACCTGAAATCCTTCCACAATTGTTTCACATTGTCTGCCTGGATGATGATGCCCTCGTGATGCTTATTCTTTTCCAACAGTTCGATATAGTTGATGAGCATCTTAGGCTTGCCTCTGTACTTTGCATGGATGAGAGTGCGTTCGAAAACAGTTTCATCTTCGAGATCTGAGGTTTGAGTAAGGATCAGTGGGCTCTCGTTAATGTATATTTTATACCTTTGCATTAAGGGGTATTTTAACTACAAATGTTTAACAATCAATTACTTGCATCAAAGCTTCTAGAAACCGGAGCTGTTCGGATCCAACCGGATCAACCTTTCACATGGGCTTCAGGTTTGAGGTCCCCTATGTATTGTGACAACAGGGTGCTTCTTTCTTTTCCTGATATCCGAACAGGCATTATCGATTTAATGGTGAAGGTGATAAAAGATTTTGAATTTTTTAATACGATCGCCGGTGTGGCTACTGCAGGCATACCTCATGGCACATTGCTGGCGGATCGATTGAAACTTCCTTTTGCTTACATACGCTCAAAACCTAAAGATCATGGCCGGCAAAACCTGATCGAAGGCATCATTGAACGCGATGCTAAAGTGCTAGTCGTTGAAGATCTGATCTCCACCGGCATGAGCAGTCTTCAGGCTGTTCAGGCAGTACGTGATGTTCCTGCAAACGTAATAGGTGTGATTGCTATCTTTCAATATGGATTGCCTGTGGCGAAGAAAGCGTTTGAAGAGGCTAATTGTCCATACATTACCCTGACTGATTTTGAAACCATCATCCAGGTTGCTGCGCAGGAAAACAGAATAGAAAAACATCATCTCGAGATATTACGACATTGGTCAACTGATCCGCATGAATGGTCGGCCCGGTATTTATCTACAACCAACGTACATTAACTGAATTAACGTGATTGACAAGAAATCGAAGAAATTCCTGAAGGATTACCTGAGTAATGCCAGCCCGACCGGCTACGAAACTAAAGGACAAGAGATCTGGCTAAATTATATATCCCCTTATGTCGATGAGTGGCACACGGATGTGTATGGTACGGCTTATGGTATCATTCAACCGGGAAAGAAATATCGTGTCGTTATCGAAAGTCACGCGGATGAGATCTCCTGGTATGTCAATTACATCTCCGACAAAGGAAATATTCACGTCATTCGCAATGGAGGATCTGATCAGACGATTGCTGCCAGCAGACGAGTGAACATTCATACTCCTTCAGGCACTGTGCGCGGAGTGTTTGGATGGCCGGCCATACACGTACGTAAAGGAAAAGATGCCAACCTCGCTCCTACCCTGGAAAACATTTTTATTGACGTGGGTGCCAAGGACAAAAAGGAAGTGGAATCACTTGGCATACATGTCGGTTGTGTGGTGACTTATGATGATCCATATGAAGAGATCAACAAGAAATGTTTTATCGGTCGTGCATTAGATAACCGGCTCGGTGGATATTGCATGGCGGAAGTGGCCAGGAAAATTTTTGAAGAGAAAATCAAATTACCCTATTCATTATACATTGTCAATTCAGTACAGGAAGAAGTTGGACTACGTGGAGCTGAAATGATTGCGCAAACGATCAGGCCAGATGTGGCTATTGTAACTGACGTCACGCATGATACCAGTACCCCATTAATTGATCCTAAACAAGAAGGAGATATCCGGTTAGGCGAAGGACCTGCTTTGACTTATGCTCCTCCGGTTCACCGGAAATTATTAAAACTAATTGAAGACACTGCGCTTGAAAATAAAATTCCATTTCAGCGCCAGGCATCTTCACGGACCACGGGGACAGACACCGATGCGTTTGCTTATGCGAATGGAGGAATCCCTTCAGCCTTGATTTCTATTCCATTGAAATATATGCACACAACAGTCGAAATGGCTCATTTTGATGATGTGGACAACCTGATTCGATTGGTGACAGCTTCACTGAAAAAAATTAAATCCGGGCACAATTTCAAATACCTTGATCAATAAAGCACTGCGCGATATTGTTAACCTGTTGATTTATGGTGGTGCCTTTATAGGCTTATGCGCAGCATGTCTCACGGCATTGAGCCTTAGAATTAACGGCAAGGAGGATTCTTTTTTCATGTATACTCTTTGGATTGGTATATGTACAGCAGCTTTGTATTCCGGGCACCGGGTCATTGGGCTCAAAAAAATGGAGCACATTAAAACCTCCGAACGATTCAACGTCCTTCGCAAATACCAAAATCATATCTGGATATACTTTGTGATCTGGATCATTCTTTCCGGTATTCTGTTTTTAACTTTTGGAACTTTTCAATTATTGATTTGGATGCTGCCGGGAGGATTCATTGCCGTGGGCTATGTGTTGCCAGTGATATTGGGAAAAAAAAGATTACGGGATTTAGGCTGGACCAAAATCATTATGATCGGCTGGTCCTGGGCCTGGCTGACTTCATTCGTGCCTCTTTATTACCTGGCTAAAGAACCTTTGTTCATGGTGAGCGTGATGACACTGGAAAGAATATTTTTTATCATAGCGATTACCATACCTTTTGAAATACGGGATATGCAGGTGGACAAGTCTGTTGGACTCATGACGCTTCCGGAAAAATTTGGTAAGAGGAACACTACCCTTTTGGTCTGGTCCTTGTGCATCGGCATTGTACTCTTAAGTTATGTTGCCGCCTATCATTATTTTAATGACGCCTACTTCATCACGATGGTGATCATCAGCATTTGCATTTTGTTTATCTACCGTCACAGTTCTAAAACACAGGATACTTATTTTTTCGGAGGGCTGACGGATGGATTGATGATATTGGCTTTGCTATTGCATATCGGCCTGAATCATTTTATTTAGTACTTCCTACCTTTACATTTACAATCATCACTTAAAATCTAACTACCAATATGGCTACAAGAGAAACATTTAATTCAGGAGCAAAATGGGAACCTATCGTTGGTTATTCCAGGGCAGTTCGGATGGGTGACATTATTGAGGTATCGGGCACCTGTGCTGTCGACGACCAGGGAAATCCAGTCGAGATCGGAGATGCTTATGGACAGACGCTTCGAATACTGGAGATGATTCAGCACGCTATTGAAGAACTTGGAGGATCATTATCTGATGTCATCCGGACCAGAATCTACGTCACCGACATTTCGAAATGGGAATCCATTGGTCATGCACACGGAGAATATTTTAAACTTATTCGCCCGGTGACCACGATGGTGGAGGTTTCAAAATTAATTGCACCTGAGTATTTAGTGGAGATTGAGGCGAGTGCTATTGTAGGGGAATAAAATGAATGCATACAAAGTCAAAGAGATCTATTACACCCTTCAAGGTGAAGGTGCGCAGACCGGAAGGCCAGCCGTTTTTTTACGTTTTACCGGTTGCAATCTTTGGAGTGGTCGTGAAGAAGATCGTGCCGATGCCATATGTTCTTTTTGTGATACTGATTTCATTGGCACGGATGGAACATTAGGTGGACGATATACTGCAGAGGAATTGGCTGAGAAGATCAATAGCTTATGGCCTCAACATATTGGTCGGCCTTATGTCGTTTGCACAGGCGGTGAGCCTCTTCTCCAAATGGATGAACCTTTGATCGATGCCATTCATCATAAAGGGTTTGAAATCGGTGTGGAAACCAATGGGACCATTTCCCTGCCACAAGGATTGGATTGGGTCTGTGTAAGCCCGAAAGCACATACTGATGTGGTGGTGCAAAAAGGAAATGAACTGAAACTAGTCGTTCGACAAAAAAACTGGGAGCCAATCTTATTTGAATCGTGGGATTTTGATCACTTTTTTGTGCAACCTATGGATGGGCCGGATTTAAAATCATTTACCAATTGGGCCGTTCAGTTTTGCCTGGCCAATCCAAAATGGAAATTGAGTATTCAGACTCACAAATTGTTAGGCATCCGATAATTTAATTTCCAATAGACTAACGAATCAAAGTGATGTCTCCAATTTTGACTTTTTGATTTCCTTTTTCATCCAGGTAAGTCAGTTTATATACAAAGACTCCGGGATTCAAATATTTTCCATCAGATTTTCCATCCCAAGAAAAAGGTTGACCAGAAAGTTGCCGATACATCATACCACCCCATCGATCGAATATTTCAAAAGAAACTAATCGATCATCCGGAATATTGGTGGACACAATGACCTGGTCGTTGATCTGATCGCCATTAGGTGAAAATAAATTGGGAATAAAGAAGGTTGCTTTTTCAATTACAGTAATCACCATTTCGTCAGTATAAATACATCCTGAAGTATCAGTCACTGTCACTTGCAAAAGCGTAGTAGTATCAGGTTTAATCCAAAATGGATCCAGGTTCGGTGATAGGAATGGAAGATTCCATTGCACCTGGCTTACCCCGATATTCGTTACAACCGGTTGGATAAATGTGCTATCTCCTTTTGTAATGGTGATATCCGGACCAAGATTAATAGTCCCGAAAGAGTTACTGTGTACTGATACAGGTTGTTCAAACGTACATCCTGTCAAATCGGTAATTGAAACCAAGTGTTGACCTATTCCTACTGATGAAATGGTATATGGAAAAACACCTACTGCAACAGGTGCACCATTATCCAGTTGAATTGAAAAAGGAGGCAATCCATCGACAACATCATTGATGATGATCTCCCCATCCGTCTCGTTTGGACAAGTCGGAGGAATAGCGGTGAAGTCAACACTGGTGGGGCCAATAAATACTGCGGTGAACGTATCTCTTTCTTCGCACATCAGGGTATCGATCACAACCCAGACATAGGTACCGGGTTGTGACACATTGAAAGAAAAATGTTTTACGGTATCCTGTGTAAGCGTATTAATCCAATATGTCATAGGAAATCCTGCAGCCCCGGTCACAAATGGAATCAATCTGAACGAATCACCTGGACACAAAGTAAGTGTATCCACCAGGTCTTCAATCATCAAGGCGCAATTGCAATTTGGCGCTGTAATAAATGCTGTCGATATACAAGCTCCTAATGCGGACGTCATATCTACCTTAACATCCTGACCGGAAGGAATACTATCGATGCTGTATTTTCCAACAGAGATAGTTTTCAGTTTTCCAAAATTTGAAACGATGAGATTCGCATCTGAAGTAAAGATTACACTATAAAAATTATGGGAGGCATCGCACGGTCTCCCTTCAACTATGATTGTGGGTAACTCTTCCACAGTGACTGTAATGTTAGCTGAAGCCGGACATCCTGGCATTGAATCGATCAGTGTATATGTCAGCGTATAATTTCCTTTCGTAGTATTAGTGGTGTTGAGCGTCGACCCATTGATTTGAGGAAAAGTGCTTCCGGAAGGACCACTGGAAACCTTCCATGTGCCTGGAGCTGCATTAATGATCTGTGTGTTGAGATCAAAAGTTTCACCCTCGCATAAAAGAATACCGGTCGGTGATAATATTAAGTCGGGGCAACTACAATTACGGACAATAACGGTAAAGAAATAAACAACATCAGTGCAAGGCGCCACAGCTGAATTAGTGATATAGGAAAACAAATGTGAACCTGGTGCAATACCATCAAAATCAACTGCTGCAGGATCACTCATATTTACACCAATTCCATTAACATCTCCCCATACTCCATTGACATCTCCACCAATGAGGAAGGATGAAAAATTAACGACAGACCCACTATCAGGATTATTGCACACCGTTGTGCTTAATTGTGATAATAAAGCAAATGGAGGTGATGAGAAATTAACTTTGATCGAATCAATAGCTAACAGGCAAAAGCCAAAAGTGTCTTGCGTTTTGCCAATCAAATAAATCTGTCCACTTGCAAAATCAGTTGCGGATGGTTGAAATAAAGAGGGCGAGCCTGTTGTTGGTGTAAAAAATCCAAAACCAGTACTATTCCATTGAAAGGTAGTAGCTGAACCCCCTATAGTTCCTGTAACCGGGAATGCTGCACCTCCACATAATGCAGTATCATTCTGCAAAGTAACGGTCGGTTGATCCTGGATAAATATGCTAAATTCAGTACTATCCACACATCCATCTAACGGCGCACCATTGAATGTAAAACGAAAACGATAATCTCCCTGGTCGACACCATTCACTGAAAGTATGGAACCATTAAGCGTCGCTGGATTGCTTCCCGGAGGAGTGGAAAGTATCTGCCATGTTCCTGGTGCACCAGCCATAATGAAAGCATCCAACGGCAAACTCGTCATACTATTGCAAATGCCGGCTGGTGGATTATTTAAAATGAGCAGCGGACAATTACAGTTCTGTACATCCACATAGATAGTGTAACTTTTTTCAGTACATGGAAACATGGCAGAATTCGTCTGGTATCCAAAAGTATAATAGCCTTGTGCAATTCCATTAAAATCTACTGCAGCCGGATTGGAAAAATTAACAGGCACTCCGCTGATATTGGTCCAAGTGCCAGTATTGTCACCGCCAGTGATGAGTAAATTAAAATTCAGAACTGATCCGTACGCCGTCTCATTGCAAATAACTACTGTATCGTCGACAAAGGTTGCAAAAGGTTCTGCATTGAAAAACGCATTCATCGTATCGACTTGTTCACCACATACAGTGTCCAATACATGCAAACTGAGAAACACACCCAGTTCCATTGAGTCCAAATGACCCGGGTGATAATTAGTGGAGAGTGATTGATTGTCATCAAACATTCCATCACCACTCGTTTCCCATTGAAAGCTAAGAGATGATAATGGCGTATAGATACCACTTAACACAACTGTATTGGGTCCACAAAATGTTTGGTCAGGACCTGCTTCAGGAACAATCGGGGCATTCACCATAATAGTTTCCATAGATGAAGCGGGACAACCTGGTTGTGGAGCAGTGACATTGAAAGAAACAACATAAGCACCGGGATCAGCATTGTTTGCAGTAAACAAAGTTCCCGTTATGAAAGCAGGATTGGAACCTGGTGGTGTTGAGACTATAACCCAATTACCCGGATCCCCAGCTACCAATAAAGTATTCAAATCCAATGTTCCACTAGTTGAGCAAAGAGGAGATGTGGGTGGAATCGTTTCAAGATCCGGACAATTACAATCGTTAATATTGATAGGGATATTGTAGGTCGTTGATCCACATGCCGGAAATGTGCTTAAGATGGTAACCGAGATCAGCACAAACTGACCGGCTATATCCTGAGGGCCCGGATCATATGTGACATCGACATCATTCACTACCATCAATGTACCATCTCCATTAGTTGACCAGGTGATTGTAGAAAATGCGCCCTGTACATTAATAGAAAAAACTGCAGAGTCGCCAATACATACTTCGAGATTTTGAGGAATTGTCACCTGGGGTGTTGCGACAATACTGATTACTAAAGGCTCAATAGTATTCACACAAGTATTTGAATTGTCTGGTGTGAAAGTTAAAGTAACAGAACCGCTATTGATATCTGAAGGACCTGGCGTGTAGATTGTCATTTCTGCCGCAGGATCATCGAAATCGCCGTCACCAGATGTTTCCCAGGTAAAACTCGCAGTTCCACCTGTCAGAGTTGCAATGATATTGGCTACATCATTATCACAAATCGTTTGTGGCGTGTTTGTTGAAACAGAGATCGAAGGTTGAATGGTGATCACCATCATGGATGTAGCAGGCAAACAAGATCCATTTGCATCTGTAGCCGTCAATGTCAGCGTCACGCTTCCACTGGCAATATCATTTGGTCCCGGCGTGTATTGTGCATTGAGATCAAATGGATCATCAAAATCACCGTCACCATCGGTGGACCATTCTGATTCTGTTGCCGAACCTCCAATGCTTCCGGAAAGGTCCACTGTTTCGCCAGCACATATTATCTGATTCGAACCTGCAGTTGCAGCCGGTGCCGCTAAAAAAGTAAGTGTAAGTGAATTCGGATCTACAGTAACCGGACAGCCAGCATTACTCACTACTGAAACAAAAGTTACTGTAGCGGTTATGCCTACTGCGAAAATGGGAATATTCAATATGCCGGTATTCGGATCAAATGATGGAAATAAACCACCAAGACAAACCTGGATGTGATAACCATTGTCTATCGGTAAATCATTAATCGGAAAAGGAGGAAATCCTGAGGATGTCACCACAATATCTGCCGTAAACGGAACATCATTGCCTATCAATTGAAATGAAATCTCGGTTGGCGCATCCGGACAATTTCCTTCACACACATCACCTCCCCCGGAAAGAATTAACTCCGGACAACTCACAGTCAAACCAAAGTAAGAAGTAATGACTTCCGGGCATGCTACTGGTGGTGGTGGATCAGGTATACCTGCAATCCAATAGTCACCCCCTCCCATCGTCTCACAAAAATCTGGCGGAACTGTCCAAACAACATCATCAACATTGACTGCTGGTGGAAGAAAAGTTGGTACGTCAACCGGAGGTATGACATCGGCAAATACTCCGCTGCCCATATTTGACCAACCCCAACCATCAATCGAATTAGCAGGAGGTTGATAATCAAGATCTATATCAAATTGACAAGTGGACCCATTGATCGTGATCATGACCGGGCATGAAGAACATGGCGAATTGTTATCAAAATATCCACCGGTACATGCCCCTGTACCATCATATGTAATGATATAAACAGGCAGACCTGATGCGCAAAGTACATCACTGTTGATAGGCACATTATTATTAGGACTACTCTGGATGATCAGTATCGCATTAGCTGGAACAGGTCCAGGAGGAAGTGCTACAGCACAACTAAAATTTCCTGCATTACCTGCTACGAAACTATTCCATGAGAAACTCCCGGGTCCAAGGTTGGTAACTGAAATATCAGATGTCGAGAAACCGCCGGAACCTGTCCAGAGCACCATAAATTCATCACATTGATCTCCTGAACTTCCAACCTGCGTATTATCAGGATTGACCATGATGTAAAGAACTTCAGGAGGATTTGAACAAGGATCTCCGGTGACTGGAGCGGTAGCTATGATTGTACCATCACCATTGTAAGGATTTCCTGAAGCACTGCCAAAGAGATACCAATCTACATTACTACCAATAGGCAGATTTACACCTGTGACACTAAGCGTTACAGAAGATCCTTCACACAGAATATTAGCATTGCCTGAAGCAGAAGACGTGGGAAGATCGGGACATTGGGCTGAGGCCATGCATAGGGATCCGAATACCAATGCAATACAGTAAATCCGTCTCCCTCTTGCCCTTTCTTGTGTCATAAAACGGCTTCAAAGGTAAGGATAGTCCTGATAGTCACCCGATCCTATATCCTTGGATTATTCTGTCCGAAGTTCGTATTTCATTTTACCGATCGAACGCTCGCCTTTTACATCCGGTTTACCATCTCCAACGGTATATAATTCAATGGCCATTTTGCCCTGAATATTTTTAAATGAGAAAGTCTGGATCTTTCCTTTCTGATCAATGAGATCAATGGTTTTGGAAGGTGGTTCTGTTTCTCCGACGCAATCTCCGGCATAGCACAAAGAATACCCGATAAATGGCTTCATCCCGTTCAATTGTCCATTTACCAAAACAGCTAAACGGTTATGTTGAAGTTGGCCATCAATAAACAAAGCATATTCTCCTGCAATAACACAATCATTGAGAAATTCTTTGAAGCCCCAGGCTTGCTTTATTGGATTGGTCACTTTTGAATAAGAAGAAGCAGTCTTTACTTTGGTCCAGGAGGAATCAATCAATTCAATCGTGCTGTCTGAAGTTACTTTAAACAGCATATCCCCTTCTGCTGATGCTTTTGGAATAACAAATTCACAGGCATTGGCGGTTGCTGCAAAAGGCAACTTATAATTCTCAAAACCATTATCCATGGTGACAGTGTCCTTGCCATTAAAAGTCATTTCATAAGAAAAACTAGGAACATCATAAGGCATCTTATCCGGGCAACTTTTCAGCACAGTTTCATTGATATACCTGCCGGATGGAACATTGCATTTCATTGAAGTTGGTACAGAGGAAGCGGATGGAGTCGAAGCTTCTTTACAAGAAAATAAAATAGCAATGGTCAGAAATGAAAATAGAAGTTGACGTATCATTTTTTAAAATGTAAAAGGGTGATGGGTAAATGGTTTATGATTTATGATTATGTTTTGCATTCATTGCCTCAATTTCGTCAGGTGAATAAATATGGCCCAGGCGTTTGACCAGGGAAACGATTGTGGTGGCAATGATCGCACCGCAGAAAGCAGTAAAGATATCTTTCTGAGCATCCCAAATATCCCCCTGCAAACCAAGATAGGCATCGCCCTGCGCTGGAAAGAACACATCCGCCACAGCCCATTCTACCAATTCATACATCGCACTGACCGACATCGTGATTTCAATAGGGAGATTCCAGGCCACCCACCGTGGAAATTTTAACCACTTCAGAAACATTTCACGCATGGGATAAGCCAGCAGGAAACCAAAACTAAAATGGACGATCCGGTCATATGGATTGCGGGCCATCTGAAAATAATCTTTCAGCCAAAAACCAAACGGGTTTTCAGCGTACGTATATTTTGCTCCATAAACATGAAGACACAGATAAATAGCAATGAGCAGGTAGCTGAGATCACTGAATTGAAATTTTCTATAGGAATACACGAGGAATCCTAGAAATAAAAACACCAATGTGTTTTCCAGCAACCAGTTGGAAACATCTGTTGTCCCAAGAAAGGAATTGCTCCAAACGACCAGGAAGGCAAACAAAAAGGACATCATCCAGTAATTGGAACGGAACTTTGTACGAAAAGGGGAAATAGCAATGGAGAAAGGCATAGTAGTGGTTGTGATCGCTTTGAGCAGGCAATGCTATAAAAATTTATCCGCGTGGCAAAGAAAGCTTTCGAATCAGGGCCGCTCTTTTGAATTTATACAAGGACCTTTTGTGTAATTGGTGATGCCGGCGCATTCGGCGCTACAGGCATTTCCATAGGTCTTGTTGTTGCATCCGCAAACCGGATCATACTCCATAGTACAGATACAATCTTCTTTAGGATGCTCGACACAGGTTGACTTCTTACAACTCGCTCCTAATCCAAAAAGAAGCGTTATGATAATGATGAATCCTAAATATGGACGATGCTGCATAGCAGAAAGAAATTAATACCTGAATAAAGATATTAATTTCTTTCTGCGGCTTACAATCATCTTCGCATTGGGCTACACCCAATGCCAAATGATTACGGCCTTTCAGGCCTTGCCTCTTACTCTATTACAGTTTGGCAGCCCACCAATGTTTTACTCTCGCGCCAACCAAATACATCACTGGTAAGATGATGAGCGTGATAAACGTGGCAAATCCCAAACCGAAAATAATCGTCCAGGAAAGAGGTCCCCAAAAGACAACATTGTCACCACCGAGATAGATCTCCGGATTACCGGTAGCTAATAAGTTGGCAAAATCAATATTGAAACCAATGGCTAACGGAATTAAACCAAGAACTGCAGCAGAAGCGGTCAACAACACCGGTGTCATCCGGATGCGTCCTGCTTCAATAATAGACTGTACTAATTCATGACCTTCATGCCGCAATTTATCTGTAAACTCTACCAGCAGAATTCCATTCCGCACAACAATACCAGCGAGTGCCACGATTCCCATCCCCATCATGATCACAGAGAAGTCCATATTAAAGATGGCCATTCCTAACAGCACACCAATGATGGAGAAGACCACTTCCGTCATGATAATAATGGTCTTGCCCATTGAACTGAACTGAATCATCAGGATGATGAGAATGAGGAACACCGAAATCACTAATGATCGTCCAAGAAAATTGATGGCATCGATCATCTCCGCATCTTCTCCCGCAAAACCTACTCGCACACCTTCTGTCTGTGGGAATTCAGCAATTGCAGCTTTCACTGCATTGACCACTTGAGTTTGTTTGGGCTGATAAGCAGCTGTAATGTTGGATGAAATAGTGACCATCCGTTCCAAATCTTTTCGGCGGATACCACCATAGGTGTTGGTATACTTTATATCAGCCAAAGCCGACATCGGAATGGATCTCAGCATACCTCCCGAATTCATATCTCTGTAGGTGATGATAAGATTTTGAACGGCATTGATGTTTTCCCGCTGATCCTCTCTCAAACGGACATCAACAGAGATTTCATCTTCGCCATCCTTAAATTTTGTCGCTTCTTTTCCTAAAATGGCAGTGCGGAATTCGTTTCCTATCTGGGCGGTAGTGATTCCTTCCCGGTTAGCACGTTCGCGATCTATCTGAATATTGATTTCCGGTTTGCTGACGATAAGGTCACTTCGCAATTCTTCCACACCTGGAATTGACAATGAATCGAGATACCGTTTTACTTTTCGTGATACTGCAGACAACTGATCGAAATCGTCACCAATAATTTCCACTGAAATTGGTTTAGGTGTTGGTGGTCCACCAGATTCCTGGTCCACAACAATTTCTCCACCAGGTATAACTCCTTGTGTTGCCTTTCGGATTTTGTCCATGTAATCGCGGGTGCTGACCCCATTTCGATTACTATATTCTACAAACGCAATACCTACTTTTCCTTTATTGGAATTCGCTGCGCGATCAAATTGATCTTCTGAAGCCCCTAATGCTACATTTGAAATCACGGATTCCACAATTGGATTATTAGGACCCAAGACATCCATGACTTTAGCTTCAAGCACACTCGTCAGTGAATCGGTTACATCCACATCAGTACCTACCGGCATGGTGAGGTATACAAAGATGAAGTTTGGTTCTGCTTTAGGAAAGAGGACTATATTATTTTGCCTGGTCAATGTGATACCACAGGAGGCAAAGAGGAGAATGCCCATACCGATCAACATCTTCCAGGGATGTCTAAGCGCAAACGTCAGGAACCTGGCATAACTGTTTTGAATTGCGGGCCAGCCATGTATTTGAAACCATTTGACTGCTTTTGAAAAAAAGAATTTATACAACGCACCGAAGGCGAGACAGAATATTACAAAATTGCCCATCCCGATATTGCCCGATGTATAGAAAAATAGTGTCACTAAAACCAAAAGCACTATCGACAGAATTCTCCTGCGTTTTTTCTTCACCGGGGAGGTTTCTCTATTCTCACGTTTCGCATCTCCCATAAAGCGAACAGCAAATACGGGATTGATCACATAAGCGACCAACAATGAAGCTGACAGCGTAATGATGACAGTGACCGGTAGATAATGCAGGAATTTTCCAAATATTCCTTTCCAGAAAACCAGTGGAAAAAATGGTGCGAGCGTCGTGAGCGTACCGGACAATACAGGAAGAAACACTTCTCCTGCAGCCCGTTTTGCAGCCTGAACGATAGTCAGGTCTTTATTGTCGTGATAAATCCGGTGCGTGTTTTCAATGACAACAATAGCATCATCCACCACAATCCCGAGCGCAAGCAAAAACGCAAAGAGGACAATTACATTCAATGTATATCCGAGAAACGGCAATAACATGAAAGCAATACACATCGACAGTGGCACCGAAAGTGCCACAAAGATGGCGTCTGTCAGCCCCATGAAAAACATCAGGATCAACGTCACCAAAATAAATCCAATCACAATCGTATTGATCAGATCATGCAATGTGGATCGGGTGGCGCGGCTCTGGTCACCAGTGATGGAAACTTCCAGGTTTTTAGGAAACTCATTTTTTTTGAGCTCCTCCACAATGGTTTTTATTTTATCCGAAGCTTCGATCAGGTTTTCGCCTGTGCGTTTGATGACGTTGAGCGATACTACATTCCGGCTATTGAGACGACTGAAACTTTCCCGGTCCTTATGACCCATCTTCACTTCCGCAACTTCCTTGAGCTTGAGTATAGCTCCACTTTGAGAAGCCACTATAATATTGCCTACCTCATCTACATTTTTAAAATCACCACGAACCGATACAGACCTCGTCATGCCACCGATGTCCACGTTACCGGCAGAAATCGTCATGTTTTCAAAGGCTAGTGCATTTTCAATATCACGGAAAGTGAGCCTGGCCGCCGCCAGTTTGTATTTGTCAACATTGACCTGCACTTCTTTTTCAAGAGAACCGATAATGTCGACCCTGGTGATCTGACGCAATTCTTCAATGCGGTCCTGGAGTCGCTCAGCAAAATCTTTTAATTGGTCCAAACTGAAATCACCGGCGATGTTGACATTCATGATCGGGATTTCCGAGATATCAAATTCAGTGATGGTAGGATCTTCCAACAAATCGGTTGGTAAGTCACGGGCTGCTTTATCTACACCATCCTTCACCTTCTGTTTGCAATCCTTCACATCCAGGTCGGTATTGAATTCCACGATGATGCTGGAAAAATCCTGAACAGAGGAGGAGGTTATCTTTTTCACGCCGGTCAAACCTTTGAGTTGTTTTTCAATAGGTTTGGTGACGAGTTGTTCCATATCGGAAGGTGATGCTCCGGGATAGATGGTTGTGACAAAAATCTGTGGTACGGTGACGTCCGGAAATTGCTCTTTCGGAATGGACATGTACGACATGAGCCCGGCAAGCGTAATCAGGATTGTCAGCACGAAAATCGTAGCACGATTGTCGATCGACCAGGAGGTTAGTTTAAATTCTTTCATAGCTGGAAAAGAGATGCACTGCTGCCTCGTTATTAATTTATTTTTTTACTTTGGAATGAACTGAAAATTGATTAATATTTAACCGTTTCTCCCACATTCACATCCTGGAAACCGGTTGAAATCAATTTATCACCTTCCTTCAATCCGCTCACTACCTCTGTATAACCACTGTAATTCTGACCCATCTGAATGGGTGCTTTGCGCACTATGCCTTCATTGGGCTGACTTGCTGCATCCAGTACCAAAACATAATCACCATCGGTTCCGGTTTGAACATAATTGACTGGGATGGAAATGGCTTTTAGATTTTGATAATCAACAATCTTCAGCACAGCTATCTGGTTGGCGCGATAATCTCCTTTACCCAATTCGCATTCAATGGTAAAAGTTCTGTTAGTCGGATTGATGCTTTGACTGACATAGGTGACACGACTGGACACTTCTTTATCCTGGTCAGGAAAATAAACCTGTACCACATCACCTTTTCTAACCTTGGTAGCGTAGGCTTCAGTGACTTCACCTTTGATAAGCAGGTGATTTAGATCAAGAATATTGCACAATGGAATACCGGGAGAGATAGCCTGTCCTGGTTTGAGAATCACTAAATCGACAGTACCTCCAATGGGGGCATATATTTTAGTATTACCCACATTTTCTTTCATAGTAGCTATAGATCGTTCGAGCGATTCTTTTGCATTTTTAGCCTGAATATATTGTACTTCAGATCCTATGTTTTGTTCCCAAAGTGATTTCTGACGATTATAGAGATCCGTTGCCACAGCAAGTTGACCTTCCATTTCATCCAGGCTTTTTAGGATAACAGCGTCTTCCAGTTCAGCTATCAACTGACCCTTTCTGACATTGTCTCCATTGTCGACCAGGATCCGTTTTAAGGTCCCGGGAATTTTTGAAGTGGCGGCTACACTTTCATCAGCATCAACTCTACCTTGCAAATCGATGAAGTGTCTGAAGACACCGGTCTTTACATCCGTGACACCGACGGTGCGCAAACGTTTTTCGATCGTGCCATTGGATTCGAGTTCTATTTCCAATGCAGAAATTTGTGACTCCAATGCTGCCCGCTGATCTTTTAGTTCTGCAAGTTGAGCAACGGGATCCTTCTTAGCCGTCTTTCCACCGCAAGCCACCAGGCTACTGATGATGAGTGTAACAAAGAGGGTTTTTATTGCAAATGATATTCTCATGACTGAGTTGGTTATGTAAGTTTTGTGATTATTCATTTTGTTAGCGGAGACTATATTTTACCTAATGCTTTTCGAAGATCAACTATCGCTTGCAGGAAGGCATAACGTGCTTCGATAAGTGATCGTTCAGTTTGAAAGAGACTGGCCTGGGCCTGCGTCACTTCGAAACTGGAGCCGACTCCTTCTTTGAATTTTGTTTGTGCCGTATCATGGATGCGTTGAGCCAAAGTGAGGTTATGTTGTTGATCTTCCATGTTCTGCTTGCTATTATCATATTGTTTGCGAGCCAACTCCAACTGGAGATCCAATGATCGAACTAAAGTGGCTTTTTGCTCATCCAATTTTAAAGTAGAAACAACGGCGCGTTCCTCTTTTGCATCGGACCAGCCACCATCATAAATCGGCATGCTCAGTGATAATCCTATGATCGATGATGGAATCCAATAAAGATTGTGCTCTCCTTGAAAACTGGGGTTATACGAAGCGAAAAAAGAAACTTTAGGCAACCAGTCCTTTTGATAAACTTCAACCTGGACATCAGAAAGTTCACGCGCTTTTAACATTTGCACATACTGTGGTCGATTCATGTAATCCAATACTTCCGCCGGATTCACATCATCATAATCTGCTAGTAATTTGTCGACGTTATCGGTTAACGTGAGCACATCAGTGAGCGGTTTATTCATGGTGAATTTCAATCGATCCAACATCATGTCGCGTTGGCGGATCTGGCTTTCCCGTAATGTTTTCAAAGTAGAAACCACATAATCCACACGATCGACATCCAATTGCTCTAAAAATCCAGCACCGAAAGTTGCTTTCGTCTCTTTTAAGAGATCCTCCTGGTTGGTTATGTTTTTATCTAAAACAGCGATACTTTCGGTAATCACGAGTGCCGGCAAATACGCATCCGTTACATCGTCGCGCACGCGCTCCTTTACAGTTTCCAATTGTAACTCAGCATAATCCCGGTACATTTTCGCAGCCTTGAGGCTCACTATATAATCGCTATTGAATAAAAGCTGGTCGTATGAAATTCTTCCGGAATAATTATTCTTCAATGCGAATTTCACTTTCGTCCCCGGAGGTGCACCTTCAAATCCAAGCGCTTCTGCCGGTAAAGCAGGCTGCAAAAGATAATGCTGGGCATCAATTCCAAGGCTGAATTTGGGATAAGCATCAGACCGGTTTTCTTTGATTTGCCAATCCGCATCCTTCATGCTCAACTGGGCCAGGTGAACATCCGGGTGATTGGTTAATGCATACTCGATGCAATCGGCCAGGCTCATAGCTTCCTGTGCTGAAGAGGCTACAGTAAAGCCAAGCGGGAGAAGGAGAAATAGAATTCTACGAATCATGTCAGTTCAATTTCTTTTTGAGGTAAGCAAGTCCTTTACTGGAAATAATACCGTGTAGGAAATGCATCATATATTCTTTGAATAAGGAAACTCTAGCAGTGACGTTGTCGGGAAACAATTCCGGATCAAACAAATTAAATACGGTGGCGAGATGGAGTTTAGCAATGATATCAATGTCAAAATCATCACGATAAAGTCCTTCCTTGCGCCCACGGATGATGTTTTGTTTGATGACTTTATAGACAAAATCATGTTGATACTTGCGCACCATTTCCCAGGCTTCGCGGTGATATTTCTGAAGATCATAGACGATATTGGTCTTCATTTGGCTCATTTCCTGGGAGTTGATATCCAGCAGGATCAGGATTTCTTCAATGGCATTATGGGCGTCAGCAGCCATTTGAATGCACTGTGATTTTTCCCTGGAGATATGGTGGCTTAATACTTTAAAAACTAAGTCATCCTTCGACGTAAACCATTGATAGAGAGTCTTTTTGGAAATGCCGAGATCAGCGGCCACATCATCCATGGTGAGGCTCTTTATCCCATATTTCATGAAGAGAGCTTCAATGTGATTGAGGAGGTTGGTGCCCTGTACGGAGATGGTCATAATGGGACTGTAAACATAGGAAACTTTTTTTGGTTTAAAAGTTTTCTATTTTTTTACAAATAAAAAAGGCCACTCCTTGGGAGCAGCCTTTCGAGTACGAGTTGTGTTGAGGTTACATTTTTGGCATCAACACGGCATCAATAGAATGGATCACACCATTGCTTTGATAAACGTCGTAGGTGCTGATATTGGCCCAATTGCCAGTTTCATCCTTGAGCATGATATTATGGGGGCCATTGGCTGCAATCCATAATGTTCCACCGCTCACGGTTTTCAATTTGGTGTCGCCTTTTTCAATCATCGCCCACATTTTGGCGAAATCATATTGACCAGCCACTACGTGATAGGTTAGGATATTGGTCAGCATCTTTTTGTTCTCCGGTTTCAGTAGCGTTTCTAATGTTCCAGCCGGCAGGTTTTCAAATGCATCATTGACTGGAGCAAACACCGTAAAAGGACCAGCGCCTTTTAGGGTCTCAACAAGTCCAGCTGCTTTTACGGCAGTGACAAGTGTAGTGTGTGCTTTTGAAGCTACTGCATTATCAATAATGTCCTTTTTAGGATACATCATTTCACCACCAACGATGACTGTACTAGTTTGAGCAGAAAGTGAAATGGAAAAAAACAGTGCTACCAGGATGGCAGCTGAATTTAATAGCGTTCTCATAAAAACAATCTAGTTTAAGTTTAGAAATGAATCGCCCACATAGGCGTACAAGCTGATTATACGTGACAATCATCCCGATCGGATTTTAGAATTTAAAAAATTGTTCCTTTACTCTTGTAAAATTTGCCTTTCCAATGACACTCGCTTTCCGTTTCTTCCTTCTCACATGCCTTTATCTTCCTGATGTATTTGGGCAGCAAGTGGAGTGGATTTGCTATTTTAATCAGGAGCAGAGTACTGGTCGGCTTTCGAAGACCTGGATTGGACCCGAAGGTGACATTTATGTAAATGTTATTCAGTCAAGTTACTCCAAACGGGAATCCTATACCAACCTGGTGCACGTTTCATCCGGAGGTGAGGCTAAAACCATCCTATCAAACAAATTTCAGGGCGGGATCGGAATGCTTTTTCCTATGACGGATGGTCATTACTTATCTGATGGCATTCAGGAAGATCCCGATCAGAAAACCAGGAGGAGATTCCGATTATTGGATTCAGATGGAAAGCCGATCGCCCATACCGAACCCATGATTGGAAAGATCTACGGCCGGTTGCAAAATGGAAATGAATACATCTGGCTAAATTCTCCCAGCGAAGGATTTGGAATACATGATTTCTATATCACGCGTGCCTCTAACTCCTTTGATGTTCATTTGGATACTGTTTCATTAAAATCCATATGGATTGACAGCATGGGCATCACAGACCATTCCATGGACCCGGTAATGTTAGAAGACAAGTCTATTTCCATTTCTGGACTGTATGGATTCACCGGCAATTTGGAGTTTACGGGGATGAGCCCTAATAATGGAGTTGTTTTTAATATCAAGGATGGCCAGGTGGCATGGAAATATCCGTTGACATTATCCCTTGATAAACTTGAAGCTATTGCCGCGAATAGGAATTTTACATGGGCGCTGTTTGCTTCTCCCAAACGAGTACGAACTTTGGTCAAGATCAATGAAAATGGGAAAGCTGTCCTGAATCGGGATATTCATCTTCCTTACAGCGTTGTGAATTTCATTCTACTGGATAAAAAAATCATTCTGCTTGGGCCTAGTAGTATTTATATATATTCTCTTCAGTGCAAGTTGCTGGGCGAATATTCTTTAGGGGAATACTCTATCAGTGATTTCAAAGATATTATACCCTTAAGTGAAGATTCGTTTATTGTGACCGGAACCAAAATGAATCAAATCGCAGTGGTGAAAATGAAATTGCTTTAGTCTGTCTCCTTAAAATTAGTTTTCTTTCTTTCCTTCTTTTTCTCCGCATTCATTTTTTTACTGGTCAGCCTTTCTTCGATAGCTTCCTTGGATGGTTTTGTTCGCTTTCGTTTGACTTTAGGGATCAGGGCTTTTTCTAATTGAATGCGCAATCGGTCGATGACATCTTCTTTATTGGAAAATTGAGAGCGGCTTTTTTGCGAGCTCATGATGAGTATTCCCTCATCATTGATTCTATTGGCCAATTTCGATCTGATAGCGAGTTTTTCATCATCGGTGAGTCCTCCGGATGCCTCTATATCAAACAGGACCTCCACTTTCGTTTCTGTCTTATTCACATGCTGACCACCTGCACCCGAGCTGCGGCTAGTGCGGAAAGTGAGTTCGTTAGAAATTGTTGTCCAGTTCATACATGGGTGTTGTGCCACGGGTACGACTCGTGGTTAACAGTATTTGAACCCTTCGGGTTCATGATTTAAGCCATTCGAGCTTAGAGGTTATAAATGACAAAGTCTCGAGTCTTAAGTCCCACTTCTTATGTCTTACATCTCAGCAGGAATGCTGCATCAGAGACTAACTTTTTTAGATCCTTGATTCGTTTCCTTCAACCACATGATGAGCCCAGCCATATACACTTGCTGATCATCCCACATATCCATATGACTGCCATTCGGACAAAAAAGAAAACTTCCGTTTTGAACCTGTGTGCTCATCCACTTCATATGTTCCGGATCCATAGTATCATACTTCGCTCCAATCGTGAGCACTGGAATGGAAAGTGTTGGAAGTTGAGCTTTTCGATCCCAATTGACGAGATTACCTCCGATACCAAATTCACTTGGGCCTTGCATGGTCACATACAGAGAATGATTGATTTTATTAAATGAACGTTGCATCGGTTCTGGCCATTGGTCCAATGGTATCCTGCAAATATGCTGGTTATAAAAGTTAGGCATCAGGAGCTCCATGTATTTCGGATTGTCAAAGTCTTTCTTTGCTTCAATCATTCTTATCGTATCCAATACTTTCGGATCCATTTGTTTCGATAAAACATCCTGAGCATATTTTCCATAATCAGGACAGCTTGACATCATATTTGAAATGATAAGTCCTTTGAGATTGTCCTGGTATTTAAGTGCATATTCCAACGCCAGTATACCACCCCATGAATGTCCGAGGAGATAAAAATTATCCTTATCCAAATCCAATGCTTTCCGAACAGTCTCCACCTCTTCGACATAGCGTGCAAGATCCCACATCGTGGTGTCCTTTGGATTGTCTGAATTTCCGCATCCAAGCTGATCGTAGTAAATAAACTCAATGCCTTCTTCCGGAAGAAAAGATTCCAGGCATTCAAAATATTCATGCGTACAACCAGGGCCGCCATTCAGTGTGAGCAACTTTATGGAAGGATTGTTTCCAAATCGTTTTGTCCAGACACGCATCGGCCCTTTAGTGGTTTCAATCGTGACCATTTTTATGTTGCCATTTTGGATACCTGGTTCTTGTGGAGTAAAATATTGTTTCAGATCAATGGCATTTGAATCAGTTGTGGGTGTTGATGGCTGACAACTCATGCAAATGGATAGTCCCAGGAGACTAATAAGGATGAAGAAAAGATTTGATTTCATCATATAAAATTTAAGACAAGTTTAAACTTCAATATCCCATTCATTAGCAGGCCATTTGAGGTGAAGCGAATATACTCAATTACGTTTTCGTGATGTTATTCCTTCAATTATAAAAAAAACGCATATCTTAATAGAGCCTTTTGGAAGGGAAACAAACGATCGGAAATTAATTTTTGACTTAAAATCATATCTCCATGATCTCCGTAAAACAATTACTCGCCAATAAAAAACGGAATGCCGTTTTTACTCTTCGCCCTGATAATATGGTTATCGAAGCGCTTGAATTGATGGCTACAGCCAACATTGGAGCTGTCATGATTACTGAAAACGGAAAGATGGTCGGGATTTTTTCGGAAAGAGACTATGCCCGGAAAGGAATCATACAGGGCCGTAAAGCCAAAACAACCCCATTGTCAGAGGTGATGATCCACAATGTCTATACTGTTAATCCAGAGACGACCATGGAAGATTGTATGGATATGTTTACCCATAAATTCATCCGTCATCTCCCGGTTTTAGAAAATAATGAGATCGTGGGTATGATCAGCATCGGCGATGTCGTCAGTGCTATTATGGAAGAACAGAAGGATCATATCAATTTCCTCGAAAAATACATTTCAGGTTCCTAGTCTTCGATCGGAGAGGTCTTCAGGGGGATTGTATCTTAGCTTCTCATCCACCTTATCCCGTTCATGGCGATAGCCATTCTTCTTGCATTTGTTATCGGGTACGGGCTCATTGCATTCGAGCATCCGCTAAAAATTGATAAAGCCGCCACCGCGCTGATCACTGGTATTATCTGTTGGCTACTACTCGTCTATGGTTTAGATCAAATGCCTGCCTTTTGGGCCACAGTACCCGGGGAGCACATAAAACCCGATCCGGATTTTATTTCGCATGCTTTGTTTGAACATCTTGGAAGTATCTCGGAGATTTTATTTTTTCTATTAGGAGCAATGGCCATAGTGGAATTGGTCGATGCTCATGATGGTTTTCGTGTTATCACAGATCGTATCACGACCGAAAACAGGATTAAACTGCTTTGGATAATCTCCTGGATTTCTTTTTTTCTTTCTGCTGTGCTGGATAACATGACTACAGCGATCATTATGTGCGCGATGTTGCGTCGAATGATCCGCGACAAAAATGATCTATGGTGGATGGGTGGTTTTGTCATCATTGCAGCCAATGCTGGTGGCGCCTGGTCACCCATCGGTGATGTGACGACTATCATGCTATGGATTGGAGGACAAGTGACGAGTTGGAATATCATTCACTCTACTTTTTTAGCTTCTTTAGCCTCTCTAGGTATTCCTTTACTCCTTGCTTCCTATTTTTTAAGAAAAAGGAAACCTGGCAGTGAAGATTTATTGATGGATGAGTTCGGAACTATAGCAAGGACGACACCTTTTGAACAAAAACTGCTTTTCGTCCTCGGTTGCCTTTCTTTACTATCGGTTCCGGTTTTTAAAACGGTCACCCATCTTCCACCCTACATGGGAGTGTTGCTCTCCCTGGGCATTCTCTGGATAGTAACAGAGATTATGCATCGCAATAAAGAAGTTGATCATAAACGAGGACTTACAGTCAGTTATATTTTAAAACAGATTGATACGACGAGTATTCTTTTCTTCCTCGGCATTCTTTTAGCCGTTGGTGCCCTGGAGACATCTGGTCATCTACAACTTTTAGCAGAGGCACTTAATCATCATGTCGGGAATATTTATGCAGTCAACTCGATGATCGGTTTATTATCTGCTATTGTTGATAATGTCCCGCTTGTAGCCGCCAGCATGGGGATGTATGATTTGAGTTTTTACCCACCGGATCATGATTTTTGGGAATTACTGGCGTATTGCGCCGGAACTGGTGGAAGCATTTTGATCATTGGATCTGCGGCTGGTGTTGCTTCGATGGGAATTTTAAAAATAGACTTCCTCTGGTACCTGAAGAGAATTTCTATTTATGCTTTGATCGGTTATTTTTCAGGAATTGCTGTTTATTATTTACAGCATCACTTATTCTAAGTTCTATTTATAAACATATTTTGTTAGAAGGATACCCAAGGTGTCCTTACTCGTGTAATCAAAACCATTCAAAAGTTCAACTGCATAATTCTTGTTAGAAAATCCCGGAGTGCATTCGATGGTATTCAATTGGTAATATTCCTGTCCCGGATTGGTAACATTTGGTCCAGGTAATGCAAATGAAGTCACGCCGCAAATGATAAATGCATCTTCCTTTTTATCGTAAGTCAGCAGTCCTCCTTGGAGTGAATCGATATTGATCGAATCCTGTATTACCGTATAATTTAAAGTGGTGTCATATTCTTCATTATCAGTAAAAAAATGAATCCGAACAGAATCTTCACTTAAGAGGACCACTTCTCTCAAATCAAAAGCAACTGTAAAGAAGTCTCTTATTTCCTGCTTGATTTCCTCTTTATTCGCTCCATAAGAACCAAGGCTGGAAGATAAATTTGTCAATCCCAAGGAGGAATCAACCAAATACAAGCTTTCGTCCGATTGTTCAATATGGTCGAGTGTATAGGTTATTGGATAAGCCTTGTTCTCATCTTTACCACAACTTAAATAAGAGACAATCATCAGGAGTAATACTAAATATTTCATAGGCATTGAGTTATTTTTCAAAGCTAAGAAAACCCGGACTTATAAACATATTTACAATTAGGGATATCCATCTTTCGGGAAGATGTTGTATTATAGCTATCCCAAAACAGACCTAATCACCCCAAATGAAAAACCGCACCCTGGTCTTTCTGATTTCAGTTGGTATCCTATCTGCCGGATTCCTCATTTATTTTCTTTTCAGAGACGATTCCATTTTATTGAATCGATGGACACATGGCCTGTTCAATGGACCTCAGCTTGAGGCTATCCGCAGGTATTTTCAAAATCTACATCTTCCACATTGGTTTAAATATTCGCTGCCCGATGGGCTTTGGATGGCATCGTTAATGATCATTATTCTTTTGATCTGGGATTTCAAAGTGCACTTTCGTGCGCTCACCTGGATGGCGTTAGCTTTTGCATCCGGTGTATTTATTGAAGCAGCACAGGGTATCGGATGGATTCCAGGCACGTTTGATGTTATGGACCTGGTGTGGATCCTCATTGGGGGATTGTTTCCAATTTCTTTTATCGCATTAAAAGATCATTTATGCAAAACAGATTAAAACCGGTACTCACCTTCATGGTGATCGGGGTATTTCTTCTCATTGCCCTGGCTACTGATTCTCTTTCGGATGAATCCACAAATGAAACAGTGGCGATTACAGATTGTAAGGAAAAACCTATCGCGACAGGGAAGGTGCATGTTGAGGTGCGTTCCGATCTCCCGGGTCATTATGGCATGTTATTGATTACACAACAGAAAGTCCGGCATGATACGACTTGCATGTTTGATGTCATCACTAATAAAACAGTGACTTTTAATTGCGACGACACCGGTCTATACATTTATGATGATGATGACACGTGGACCCATGACAACAGTGAGGACCTTTGGCGCGTTGAGGTTGCCATGCGTGCCGGAAGCTTAAGTGGAATAGATTTATTTGATCGCCAGGTCCAGGTGAGAAAATATTATCAATCAAATTTTTACTTCACAGTAAATCACAAGTCAGGACTATGAAAAAGCAAGTGGTATTATTGATCATGGTGCAATTCATTTTTGCAGTCATTTCCCCGGCTCAGAATTTTACATTTCATGCTGATGCCCCGTTTGGTATCCAGGTAACCCGAGGAGATGGCTCAAGGGGTGCACAAAAAGTTATATTCTATGACTATGATGGAGATGGCGACCAGGACCTGTTGTTATCCGGGCTGGACCAGATAACCAGTTTCGATTCATGGAATGACATTCATTTCTTCCTGGAAATGCAGGAAAATATAGGGGACAATCATAATCCTCAATTTGCCCCAAGGGATTCGATTTTTGAAATGCTGACTTTACCGAGAGGTTATTTTTTACCCTCGATTGGTGATTTGAATAATGATGGAATGCCTGATTTCATTTTGGGATCTGACATTGATTATATAGGCAATCAAACATTTCTTTATGCAAAAGGGCTCGGCAATAATGTATTTGAATCTACAAGGATGGATTCAATGGGTCTCCCTGATTTTGTTCCGGAGAGTGTATTTATGCCGGAACTAGTGGACCTGGATCATGATGGTGATCTTGATTTGATTGCCAGTGGATTCATGTCTGCCTTTGCTGAAGAAGATGGACCTGATATTCCTGTCTTTTATTATGCCAAAAATAATGGTTCGAAAAATCAACCGTTGTTTGATGGCTGGTACTATTATCCTTACGGTTTGACACCGGATCCTCATATCGAAATGGTTACCAGTGGTGATATTGACAATGACGGAGATATAGATTTCATTGGAGTCACGAATTTAATTCCTAGCGACTCCCTGAACCATATCTATGTTCACCTCAATCATCCCGGACAAAATGGTAAGCCATTATTTGATACCATCCCTGTGGCATCCCCTTTTGGATTACCTACCACATTTGGTGCGACTCAGTTGCTCTCCCCTGACCTGGTGGATATCGATGGAGATGGGGACCTTGATTTGTTTGTTTTTGAAGGCAACTCACAGGGCCTGACCCTTAAATATTACGAGAATACGCTCTGCATACCAACCACTACTGATGTTTCGCAAACCATTTGCGAAGGGGAAGTTTTTACAGTCGGTAATGAATCTTTTTCCGAACCTGGTGAATACAACATTCATTTAGAAAATATACAGCATTGTGATAGCCTTGTTCATCTCATTCTCGATGTTCTGGGTCCGGTAAGTTCAAATGTGGAGGCTACTATCTGTGAGGGTGAATCTTATACTGTTGCTAATGAGACCTTCACCACAAGCGGTAATTATATGGTGCACACCATCACCGTTGCAGGGTGTGATAGCCTGATTTTTCTCACACTGAACGTTAATCCGAATTCAAATACACAATTAAATGAAACTATATGTGAAGGAGAATCTTACTCAGTCGGAAATGAGTCTTTCTCCACTACAGGAAATTACATGGTTCTGTTGAGTGCAGCAAACGGATGTGACAGTATAGTTCACTTGTCGCTTACAGTCAATGAGACTTTCAATACTCCGCTTACAGAGACTATTTGTGAAGGAGAATCCTATCCAATAGGAAATCAATCTTTCGATACTCCGGGACACTATGATGTTGTCCTGAGTAGCCAGGCAGGATGTGATAGTACCATTTCTCTTGACCTCAGTGTCACACATGTTGACAATTCGGTGACTGTTATAGATATTCTTCTCACAGCAAACCTATCAGGAGCATCATATCAATGGTTTGATTGTGATGCGGGTCTAATTATTCCCGCTGAAACCAATCAATCGTTTACACCCACCGCTACAGGTAATTATGCAGTAAGCGTCACTGATGGATCTGGCTGCTCGTCTCTATCAGCCTGTATTCCTGTCATCGTCAGTGGAATTGAAAATGCGTCCTTATCAAAAGCGATTTCGATTTATCCTAATCCGGCTTCAGAATGGATCACGATTTCCAATTCGAATGATTTACATGTTTCCGCCTTGTCGCTAATCAATTTATCTGGACAGCTTGTAAAAGAAGTTACTAATACCAACTCTGGCAAGATGAATATATCCTTACTGGATAATGGCATCTATTTTGTGAAAATAAAAGTGAACGGATTTGAAATCACGAAAAAACTGATCGTCCTACATTGATCAAAAGAATCCGTCTACATCATATCCAATAAGCTGGTCTGGGGATTCCTTGCTTTCCCATATAAGGTCAGATCGTATTCAAAAGGATCCGGTTCCGGCAGATAGCGACGTTTGGCTAAATTGAAATGTGCGCCTATCATCTCTGCATATTTCCCTTCCCCTTTCATGCGAATACCGGAGCGGCTGTCATTCAATTGACCGCCATGAGCATCCAGGATCTTATTGATTATTTTTTGTGCACGGTCCTTGTATTTTTTCTTTACCCAATCCATAAAGATCGGGCCGACGTCGCCATTGAGACGAACGACAATGTACCCGGCATTTTTTGCTCCTGCTGATGAAACAGCATTCATGAGATCCATGATTTCATGATCATTCAATCCCGGAATAATCGGTGCTAACATCGCATGAACATGTACCCCGGCTTTAGTCATCTGTTCAATGACTTGCAATCGACGTTGTATAACGGCAGTGCGCGGTTCCAACTGGCGTCGCAATGTTTCATCTAAGGTATTGATGGAAACGGCTACGCTCACTAAACGCTTTTCTGCCATTCTCGCTATAATATCAATATCGCGAAGTATCAATGCGCTTTTGGTGATCATTCCCACAGGATGTTGAAATCGTTCGAGCACTTCCAGAATTTGCCGGGTGATTTTCAACTTGGCCTCAATGGGTTGATAGCAGTCTGTATTTCCGGATAACATGATGGGGGATGGAATCCATTTAGGAGATGCTAATTTCTTCGCGAGCAATTGTGGAGCATCGCGTTTAATCAAAATTTTACTCTCAAAATCCACGCCTGCGCTATAGCCCCAATATGGATGTGTATTCCGTGCATAACAATAGACACAGCCATGCTCACAGCCCTGGTAGGGATTCATAGAATATTCCAGGCCGATATCCGGACTCTCCACTTTATTAATAATGGTCTTCGCGTGGGTTTCGAGATATTCCGTCTCCACAGCTTCGGGAGGAGGTGAAAAATTGAGGTCCGGATGATTGGCTTTGCGATGGGCGGCAAAGGGATTGTCCGTATTATATTGGGCACCACGACCTTTCATAGTAGCGTAATTTGACCTAAATATAGTCTATTTTTGATTAATTTTACGTCATATTAGATAATTGTCAGAAATCAGGTACTTTTGGAAACTTCCTGATATTCAGCGTATTTATTCTCCTTCTTGCGCTCCTCGGGGGTTAATTTTGTAAAGCAGGCAGCAAAATGCCTGATTACCGTATCAATTTAGTAGCACACAGTTTAAAGTTTACCCTTTGCAGGAAAAGGAACTGATCCAACGGTGTAATGCCAATGACAGAAGAGCCCAGCGATTATTGTATGATCGTTTTGCGCCTCTACTAATGTCGATTTGCAGACGCTATGTCGGTCAGCACCAGGCAGAGGATGTGTTACAAGACAGTTTTGTTCGGGTCTTTACGTATCTCGTTCAATATCGAAATGAAGGATCCTTCGAAGGATGGGTTCGCCGGGTATGTGTCAACACCTGTATACGGCATCTTGAAAAAGCAAAACGCCTGCAAATTGATTACAAGTCCGATGATATGCCGGAGTATGCCATCGATGCTGATGTTGTGGACCAGATGAGTGCGGATGAATTGATGGGATTGATTGATCGATTACCGGATGGATACAAAACCGTTTTTAACCTCAGCATCATTGAGGGATACCCGCATAAGGATATTGCGGAGATGCTGGGCATTGAAGAAAGCAGTTCGCGGTCGCAATTGACGAAAGCGAGAAAATATTTACAACGA
>Ga0068851_10000067_pt1 | contig 58532 bp, 28 predicted proteins | sample KBSCornC12_FD_66588 | JGI IMG/M metagenome (GOLD analysis project Ga0068851, IMG submission 66588) | Corn rhizosphere microbial communities from Kellogg Biological Station, Michigan, USA - KBS Corn C1-2 | ecosystem: Host-associated > Plants > Roots > Rhizosphere > Soil ...
ATGCCGGTATATTTTTTCCAGGTGCAGTTCATACGGAAGATGATGGCATATTGGAAGAAACCATGGATCTCAATCTTTTTCATCCTTATCATCTCACACGTACTATCCTTCCCTCCATGATGAAACGCAAAAAAGGACACATCATCAATTTGTGTTCTATTGCGAGTTTAATCTCTTATCCAAATGGTGGTGCTTATACGATCAGCAAATTTGCATTGTTAGGTTTCAGTAAAGCATTGCGTGAGGAAATGAAACCTCATGGAATAAAAGTCACCTCCGTAATGCCTGGAGCTACATGGTCAGGATCATGGGAAGGCGCAGATTATCCAAAAGAAAGATTGATGCCGGCTGAAGATGTGGCAGAAGTGATTTTGTCTACTACGAGATTGGGACCATCGTCGGTGGTGGAAGAAATTGTGATCAGGCCGCAGCTGGGAGACTTATAAAAATTGGGGGAAGAAGAGGCAGAAAAGGCAGAAGGGCGGAAAAGGCAGAAGAGGCAGAAGGGCGGAAGGTTACAAAGGAGAGAGTGAATTAATATTTCTCCGTGTACTCTGTGATCTCTGTGCGAGGATAAGAATGTGAGAACAGCAATTAAATTAAAATGTATAAGCTTCTAATTATCTTTTTCTTTGTTCTTTTTGAAATTTCACTTTATTCTCAAAATGAAGGAGACTCATGGGTAATTGGCTATTCCGATGATTCATCAAATCACAAAACAAGCGTAATGCATTTGAATTTTTCAAATGCTAATTTGAAAGTTGAATATCATTACGATGAATTGTTATGGATGACCGGTACTGCCGCTAATATATGCGACAGTACCGGCGATCCAATCATATGGACAAATGGTATGCAGATCTTTGGGAAAAAAGGTATTGAAATTGCCCATCGGATTGCTTATGATAGTGATCCAATTAGCTATTGGAATTATTATTCAGATCATGGTGAAGGCCCCATTGGCTTTCCATTGCCTGACGGAGCAGTTATTTTACCTTTTCCTTTGTCTCCCAATTATTATTTTGTTATTTACCATTATTCAGAAGTTCATCCAGACGGATATTTTCAGGTAACTAAATTTCTATCAGCCCTCATAAAAGTGAATAATAATTTAACTTATGACTTAATCTATCAGGATTCAATAATCGGACCTTATAAACACTGGCTTGCCAGTAAGATTTGTGCAACCAAACATGCAAATGGAAGGGATTGGTGGATCACTACTTTTGATGCTAATAGTCCTCATTATTATTCATTTCTATTAGACCCTAACGGTATACAACTTGACCACGAAGGCAATGTAGATGAAATTGTAAAGGAGGGATTGGGACAAGTAGAATTCTCAAGTCAAGGAAATTATTTCGCCAGGCTGGACGCGATAACTTTGGATGAAGGTCAATATGTTACATTATTTCGATTTGATCGCTGCAGTGGAGATTTTGAAAGACTTAACACTTTTCACACTGATGCAGGTGCTACTACAGGTGTCTCATTTTCACCTTCCGAGCGATACCTGTATGCAGATGATAATTCACATCTGTGGCAATGGGATTTATTATCGTCCGACATTGCTGCCTCACAAGTTTTGGTAGATACATTCGATGGCTTTATCCAGCCAAATTGGTTTGGAATGTATTTTGGCCCAATGGCTTCAGCTACGGATGGAAAAATTTATATTATCCCTCCAGCTGGCAGCAGTAAGTATATGCATGTGATAGAGAGACCAGACCTACCCTCACCAGATTGTAGATTTACCCAGCATTCAGTCTATCTTGAAAAATCAAATGGTCGGTCTGCTCCTAATATCCCAAATTTTAGATTAGGTCCAATTGATGGTAGTCCGTGTGATACACTTGGTATAGATAATCACCCGATAGCCAGATGGAAATATGAAGAAGACTTGCCAGGAATTTGGAAAACAATAAGATTTATCGATCTATCATTCTATAATCCCACGTCCTGGCATTGGGATTTCGGCAATGGAAGCACAAGTGATGAAGCCAATCCGGTGCATACCTATGAGCCCGGACTTTATCAAGTTTGCCTTACCGTCAGCAATTCGTTCTCTTCTGATAGTACTTGTCATTGGGTTAATATCCTGAGTACAAATGTTAATCATGAAAACGAATTGTCGGATGATTTAACTTTTTTACCAAATCCATTTCACAGCGAGATAAATATTCAATCCCAAAGCGAGTTTTCTCAAGAAGTTAAAATTACTTTATTTGATATTTTAGGCAAACCAGTCTTTAAGAAATCATCTATACTTGTGCCCGGCAAATTTAATATTCCTGAATTGACAAATGGATTGTATTTCCTGGTTATTGAAGATCAAAATGGCCATTTCTATACAGTCAAAATGATGAAAATTTAGATCAGAAAAGTGACCATATATTTTACTCATCTGTCGGTTTTCTTGCGGCGAAAGCAGTTCGATCAAGAACAGGCGGATCCTCCCTTACATAACGAAATGCAATACTATTCAGGTATAATACTATTTTAAGGCGCTCTTTCCAATCCAGATTCCAGTAATCATGCCACTTTTCATCTACTTCCTGAAGCGTTAATGCTTCAAAATGATTTCGGTCCAGTTTATACTCTTTCATTTTGAATAAACTCCTACATATTCCTCCTATACTGCCCACCGACTTCATACAATGCATGCGTCACCTGTCCGAGTGAACAAGTCTTGGCTGCTTCCATTAAAGAGGCAAACGTATTTTTATTTTCCATCGAAACCTGCTGCAGGTTTTTCAGTGCTTCAGCTGCAGCCTGCGTATTAGCAGCTTGCAGATCTTGTAAGCGTCGGATCTGATGTTCTTTTTCTTCAGGGTTTGAGCGAATGACTTCGCGCGGCAAAACAGTCGGAGATCCATCTTTGGATAAAAAGGTATTCACACCGATGATTGGATATTCACCGGAGTGCTTTAGTGTTTCATAATACAAACTCTCTTCCTGGATCTTGCTGCGCTGATACATGGTCTCCATTGCGCCTAACACTCCACCTCTTTCCGTGATACGATCAAATTCAGCTAACACAGCCTCTTCAACGAGGTCAGTTAATTCTTCAATGATAAAAGCACCTTGCAAAGGATTTTCATTTTTTGCTAAACCCAGTTCATGATTGATGATCAATTGGATGGCCATCGCACGACGAACACTTTCTTCAGTTGGAGTAGTGATCGCTTCGTCATACGCATTTGTATGCAGTGAATTGCAATTGTCATAGATCGCATACAAAGCTTGAAGCGTGGTTCGGATATCATTAAAAGAAATCTCCTGCGCGTGCAATGAACGACCACTCGTCTGAATATGATATTTTAATTTCTGCGAACGATCATTGCCTCCGTATTTATACTTGATGGCTTTTGACCAAATACGCCTGGCTACACGACCGATCACTGCATATTCCGGATCTACTCCATTCGAAAAGAAAAAGGAAAGATTCGGAGCGAAATCATCAATATTTAATCCGCGTGATAAATAATACTCAACAAACGTAAACCCGTTAGATAATGTAAAAGCAAGTTGAGTAATCGGATTAGCCCCTGCTTCGGCAATATGATATCCCGAAATCGAAACGGAATAAAAATTGCGGATATTTTCTTCGATAAAATAGGCCTGCATATCACCCATCATTCTCAAGGAAAACTCAGTGGAGAAAATACAAGTGTTCTGCGCCTGGTCCTCTTTCAAAATATCAGCCTGCACTGTACCGCGAACAGAATTCAGCGCCTTGGCTTTTAGCTGATCATAAACTTCTTTTTCCAAAACTTCATCGCCTGTCAATCCAATCAACATCAAGCCTAAGCCATTATTTCCCTGGGGCATTTCCGCATCATATTGGGGTCGCGGAAATCCTTTTTGGTCATATTTATTTTTCAAAGCCTCTTCTACTTTGCCTTCCAGCTTATGTGCTTTGATATAGAGTTCACATTGTTGATCAATCGCAGCGTTCATAAAAAACGCACACATGGTTGCTGCGGGACCATTGATGGTCATGGAGACTGAAGTCTTTGGATCACAGAGATCAAAACCGGAGTATAATCGTTTCGCATCATCCAGTGAACAAATACTCACCCCTGCATTTCCGATCTTTCCATAAATGTCAGGACGATAATCAGGATCTTCTCCGTAAAGAGTTACACTATCAAATGCAGTGGACAAACGAATCGCCGGCATTCCAATAGAAACATAATGAAATCTTCTGTTCGTGCGCTCAGGTCCACCCTCTCCCGCAAACATGCGCGTGGGATCTTCTCCTTGTCGCTTGAATGGATAAATACCTGCTGTGAAAGGAAAGCGTCCTGGTAAATTTTCCTGCGTCACCCAATTAACAAGAGTGCCCCAATCTTTTGCCACGGGCAATGCCACTACTGAAATCTGTGTCCCGGACAATGACTTAACATGCGTGCTGACCTTAATTGTCTTATCCCTGACTTTATAGCTGTAGTCATCTTCAACATACTGCCGCCTGATCTCCGGCCACTCTTCAATCCAACGCCAGACATCGCCATGCACGTCTTGCTTTAGTTTATTAAACTCAGCATCAAGAGTAGAAGCTAATTCAGGATTCTCTTTTTCTTTAAAATGAGCAGATGAAGATTGCAATGAATAGAGTAAAGCAACTTTCTCTGCTTCTTTATTTGCCCAATCATCGTATTGTCGATTATTCTCTGAAATCTCGGAGAGATAGCGCGTGCGTTGTGGAGGAATGATATAAATCTTCTCACTCTCCCCAGTCTTAAAAGGAAATGTACTATGAAATGGAGCTTTGGCCTTTTTCTCCAACACCTCTATAATTTTCAAATACAGTTCATTCGTACCAGGATCATTGAATTGCGAAGCAATAGTACCAAAGACAGGAATTTTTTCATCCGGCGTATCCCACAATTCGTGGTTGCGCTTGTATTGCTTCCTCACATCTCTTAATGCATCTTGTGCTCCCCGCTTATCAAACTTGTTGATCGCGATGACATCCGCGAAATCAAGCATGTCAATTTTCTCCAATTGTGATGCTGCACCAAATTCAGGAGTCATGATGTAGAGGGACACATCAGCATGATCAACGATCTCAGTATCCGATTGCCCGATACCAGAAGTTTCGAGGACGATCAGATCAAAGCCCGCAGCTTTTAGAATATTAACCGCTTGTTGAATATGTTTGGATAAAGCGAGATTCGATTGTCGTGTGGCGAGCGAACGCATATACACTCTTGATGACACCAGCGAATTCATTCGAATGCGGTCACCTAATAATGCACCACCGGTTTTGCGCTTGCTTGGATCGACAGAGATCACCGCCATATCCTTGTCGGTGAAATCGAGCAGGAAACGACGAATGATTTCATCGATCATACTTGATTTCCCTGCACCACCGGTTCCTGTGATTCCTAACACTGGAACATGAGCTGTCTTAGCTTGATTCGTTATGTCGGCGATCCAGTGTTGATTTTGTTCAGGAAAATTTTCAACTGCTGTGATTAATCTTGAAATCGCAAGATGATCTTTTTTAGAAATCTTTTTGAGTTCACCATTGACATTTTCACCCAGCGGGAAATCACATTTTTGCAAGAGGTCATTGATCATGCCCTGCAATCCCATATGTCGCCCATCATCTGGCGAATAAATCCTGGAGATGCCATAGTCCTGCAACTCCTTAATCTCTTGTGGCAATATCGTTCCACCTCCTCCGCCGAAAATTTTAATGTGACCGGCACCTCTTTCCTTCAGCAGATCGTAGATGTATTTGAAATATTCGTTATGGCCACCCTGGTAAGAAGTGAGTGCAATGCCCTGCACATCTTCCTGTATGGCAGTATCGACGATTTCCATCGCACTTCGATTATGACCGAGATGGATAATTTCAGCACCAGAGCGCTGCATGATGCGACGCATGATATTGATGGCAGCATCATGCCCATCAAAAAGAGAGGCGGCAGTGACGATGCGGATGTGATGCTTGGGTTGGTAGGCTGTGACAGGTTCCATGAACAGCTGCAAAATACGGAATTAACACTACTTCAACCGATCGAGGACTTCTAGCAATTCGCTCATTATCATGGCCGTAGCCCCCCAAATAATGTGTCCATCGATGTCAAACGCAGGTACATGATTGAGAATAATTCCTGTAGTGAGATGAATACTGGTCTCAGTGACTGACGATGAGTTTCGAAAAGCGTCAAGTGGAAATTCCAATATCTCATCCACTTCACTTTGCTGACGGACCAATTCGGGTGTTGAATAAGAGTAAGCGATAAAAGGATGCACCCTGAATTTACTGACGGTAATGTAAAGTGGTGATAGCTGTCCCAAAACATCCAGCGTAGTGAGGTCCATGGCTGTTTCTTCTTCAGCTTCTCTTAGGGCAGTGTACATCAAGTCTCTATCAGAAGTTTCTGCTTTTCCACCAGGAAAAGCGATTTGACCTCCGTGCTTATCTTTTTCATGAGCAGTACCTCTGCGAATAAAAATGATGTGCCAGTCATTGGACGATTTTTCAAATAACGTAATGAGTACTGCAGCCTCTTTTATTTCAGCAGGATCAGGCGATACATCCGCTCTTCGGACAGCATGTGCCATTTTAAAATGGGCAAGTTGACCGGGAAGAGGATTCAATAGCAATTCCCTGTGCAGCGAATCGATGAATGCAGGACGGGTAATGATCATTTTGCAAAGATAAGGCGAATGCTGAGGCTGAGGCTGAGGCTGAGGCTGAGGCTGATGATCCAACTGAAAGTAAAATAAAAAAGGTAGGGGCTCAAGATCTTGAGCCCCTACCTTTTTTATTTTACTTTCTACTTATTGGATTCTTGTAAGTATTTCTCTAATGCCATGGACATAGAAGGAATACCTGGAGCCGGGGCAATGACATCGATGTGAAGGTGATGATCTTCAGCTGCTTTGGCAGTGATATTGCCGAAAACAGCAATGCGGGTATTATTTTGCTTGAAATCAGGGAAGTTTTCAAATAAAGATTCAATACCCTGTGGGCTGAAGAAAATCAACATGTCATAAAAAATATCCCGGAGATCAGAGAGATCACTCGATACAGATTTGTACATGACAGCCGATTCGAAATTGACTTCCTTTTGTTTGAGAAAATCGATGACATCCTCTTTGCCAAGGTTGGAACATGGCACAAGGAAACGAGTTGTGGCTTTATGTTTTTGCAACGGGCCGGCCAAGTCCTGGATAGAACGTTCGCCAACGAAAACTTTGCGTTTGCGGTATTGAATGAATTTCTGGAGGTAATGGGCGACCGTCTCCGAGGTACAGAAGTACTTCATGTCCTGGGAAACCTTAACCCGCATCTCCTCGCAGAGACGGAAGAAATGATCAATACTGTTTTTACTGGTCATCACTACAGCCTGGAACTCGTCCGGACGGATGCGGTTTCTGCGGAATTCCTTCTCGGTGACAGGCTCAACGTGATTGAAGGGCCTCCAGTCGATCTGGATAGCGTATTTCTTCTCTATATCATAGTAGGGTGATCGTTCTGGCTTGGGTTGTGAGACCAGGATGGTCTTCACGGTTCTTTTGGGGGTTGTAGTAGAACTAGCTTTGATACTGTTTGTACCCATTCCGCGGTTTTTGATCAACATTTCACTCACCAGAAAAACTTCGAAAGTGCCCAGAGGGGAAGGATTTCGACGGCGCAAAGATATACAAAAAAGAGAAACAAGCTGTGGGCGATTAATCCCCTGGCCGTCAGTACCCAACGCAACTGACGCATTAAATAGGCTGCAATAAAGGATATAATCCCAATGATAATCAGCGGTTTATAAATGGATTCCGGCCCGAATAATAAAAGGACGTTGATCGGAAGCAGGATCAATCCAACCATAGTATTGAAGATGCTGATATCGAAACCAAACAAGGTCATTTCCTTCTGGTTGTTGAAGAGCCACCGCAAGTACCGGATCACTGAATGCCGAACAATATAAATACCCAGCACCAGGATCATGGGGAGCCAAATGTTCCATTTAATGCTTCCCTGGTAATGAAAGACCTGCATCGCGTGATAGATAAATATGCCGGCCTGGAAGATAAAGACAGCATATCCCATCAGCAGGAGGATCTGGCGCATGGTATTACGCTGGTTCCGGTGATGAAGCGAGCTGTAATTCTCATTGGATATCACCCGCCAGAGATCCCGGACAAAATTGCGCTCAACATTGACAATAAAGATCAGGAAGAGAAGACTTAACAGGAGGAAGAAGATCTGAAAGCCCTTTGAAGAGTTTTTTATTAGTCCTTGAGGCACTATAGAGGGAGTATTGGCCTTGGCAGTATCCTTTTCTACTTGATCCATTGTCTGAGTGGAATCCCCGCCTTTCTTCAATTCAAAAGGATTCCCGGAGTTTGATTTTTGAGCAGTATCTGGCTTATTGGTGCCCAGGTTTACGATTGAAGTGTCTTCGTAGGTCGATTTATCAGGTTGTGAAATTTTAGGAACGTTAAGATCCTGAGCCTTATTTAAGGAGTCGACATTCGGATTCGGTTTGACCGGTTTTACAACTTCTATCTTCTTTGCAGGACGGAATTTGAGGTCGAACGGGTTGCCGCTTGTCTGAGCAAACAAGCAGAATGACATTCCCAGGAAAATGGCAACCAGGAGGTTCCTCAGCATGGCCGCAAAGGTAGCTTAGCGACCTGATTTAATCCTTATCGAACCAGGGTGACATCCCATGTAAAATTTTGGGTGACCCCGTTGGCCATTAAGGCAATCATGTGGCAGAGATAGACTCCGGGGTTCAATGGCTTGCCTTTGAAACTTCCATCCCAGCCATTAGAAGGACTTCCGGGTGGAAAATCTTTTTGCAGGAAAACATTATTTCCCCAACGATCAAATATTTCAAATAATTGGACCTGGTCAATACTCTTGATGTTGCCGATAAAAATGACATCATTAACCTGGTCACCGTTAGGGCTGAAAACGTTTGGGAAGTCTAAATCTTTTGTTGATAAGACTGTTATTAAAAGTTGATCATCGGCTATACATCCATCCGAATTACTGACTTCCACTTTGATAGTTGTGGTCGATAATGGTTTTAAAGAAATAGAAGAACATTGTGTGCAAGTATCGGCTCCGAACCAGTTATAATGATCAATAATCGAAAATGAATTTGCTTTTAATTCAACATATTCTCCCAACGAAACAGTAAGATCAGAACCTAAGTCCACCTCTGGAATGTCAGCAAAACGAATCGGTGTGCCTTCCGAAACAGAAAGACAAGGATCATTAAAATCCGGCAGGCCATTTGTCCCTTTCACTGCTGTGACCGCTGAAATAAAATAAATAGTGTTGGTCTGCATAGGTGGCACAAAACTAAATTCAGGCTTATCACTCCAGGCTATGATACCACCAGGCAAGTTGCCATCGTGTAATATATACAGCAATGTATCACCGGGTTCCACATTTGCACCGCCAAGAAAAATGGCTTGTATGGCTTCATCAAGACAGGCATCAATTTCATTTAAATCCATTTCGCCCGAATTTTTGAAACAAGCACAATCCTGAAGCCCATTGATTGGTATCGATAGGCAGCCATGGGCGTCGACCACCTGGAACGAATATGAACTCCCTGCCGCCATCAGATTTGAAATAAAATCTGATCCAGTTAGTGAAGTTCCGTTCACCACATAAGGTGGTGTTCCATCAGCAATTGTGAAACTGACGTTGTAATTCAAATGATCCTGGCTGCAATCTTCTTCGACATTATTAACTACAGGTTCTGCAAAGAATTCTCCCTCGACTGCATCCGATGCCATGCATCCGCTTTGATTGATTTCAAATAAGAAATGGTATATACCGGGCTTTGAAACAGTTACCGATGTAAGAGGATCTTGATCGTTATTAAAAATTGCAGTTCCTGTGCCTGAAGACAAGGACCATTTTCCGTTTCCAATTCCTGTCAAATTTGCTTGTAGTCCGCAGATGGCAAAGTCCAGCCCCGCGTCAATTAAAGGAGTTGTTGTGGTGACAACTGTAGCACACAATTCATTTGAAACTCCACATACATTCGAAGCCATGACACAAATATCTCCACCAGTTGCACCATTCCAATCAATGGAAATAGAATTTGTTCCTTGGCCTGAAATAATAGACGCGCCTCCAGAGAGTGTCCACTGATAAGCATCTGCTCCAGTGGCCGTGGCAATTGAATAAACTGAAGTCGAAGTTTCACAAGGATTCAAATCACCAATGATTGGTCCGATTAAAACTGGTGGCACTTCCACATCAATAGCATAAGTCACCGCTGGAGATGCACCACAATCATTTGAAACAACAAGCTGAATTTGTCCGGCACCTTCATTCGACCATAAAATATCTATTGAAGTACTGCCTTGACCTGAAACGATCGTGCCCTGAGAACCAACATTCCATTGATAAAGTGTTGCACCTGATACTGGATTAGTAAAATAAGTATCAGTTTCTCCTTGGCACAAAATAGTATTCCCATTTATGACAGCTTGTCCAATCGGCAGCGTGAGCACCGTGACCGTAATCGAATCAACACTAAAAAATCCTGATTGCAAATCGGTAACGGTTACATGGTATTGTGTTGAAGTATTTGGAGCAACCAGGATGGTATTGGACGATTCACCTGTGGACCAAAGGTATACTGTGTTAAATGGTCCTTGAATCGTAGCATCAAGCGTAACTGTTTCACCTTGGCAAATAATCACATCCGGCCCCAGTTCAACATCTGGTGGTTCGTTGACAAATACCGTGACCTCATCTGTAGAAGTACATCCATTTATACTTACAGTTATAGAATATGTTGTGGTGACAGTAGGTGAAACAGAAATAGTTTGCGAAGTCTCACCAGTGCTCCACAAATAAGTACCACCACCAGTAGCTGTTAAATTGGCAATACCGCCTGTAAGAATAAAAACATTAGGTCCGGCATTCGCCACAGGCAAAGGTTGCACTGTTACTGTAACAAAATCTACAGCAGAGCAACCGTTTGCATCACTTACAGTAAGTGCATAGGTTGTAGTAATGCCGGGGGTAACAATAATAGTTTGACTTGTTTCATTTGTGCTCCAGTTAAATGAAGTTCCACCCGCACCAGTTAAAGTCGCATTGTCTCCGGCACAAATGATTTGATCGGGCCCTGCGTCCGCCAGCGGAAGAGGTTGCACTTTTAAATTCATTGATGCAAAATCGGTGCAGCTATTCGGTGCCGTCACCGTTACGAAATAAGCAGTTGTTGTATCGGGAGAAACCATAATCGTTGAAGTATTCTCACCGGTGTTCCATAAATAATTACCTCCTCCTGATGCAATGAGAGTTGCTGTTTGTCCCGCACAAATTGTTTGATCAATTCCCGCAGATGCAATGGGATTTGCTAAGACCACCACTTCAACATCATCTGATGCACTACAACCTCCATCGGTAACTGTCACAGTATATGTCAGTGTTGTGACTGGTTCAAAACTGATATTGGAACCAGATTGACCTGTACTCCAATTAAATGTTGCCAATCCCGATCCCCCGGTTGCAATCAGGTTAACTGTATTTCCTGCACAAATCGATTGATCAACACCTGCCTGAACAACAGGAACAGGATGAACGATGACAATGACATCATCTGATGATGAACAATTAAAATTATTTGTCGCTGTCACAGAATAGGTCGTGGTTATTGACGGTGTCACATCAATGATATCGCCTGTTTCACCTGTGCTCCAAACATATTCACCACCACCTGTCAAACCTGATGCGATTAAAGTAGCAGATTCTCCATCGCATATATCAATGTCAATTCCGGCATCCGTATTCGGTGTAGGATTAACATCAACCGTTACTGACGCAGTTGATGAACATCCGTCTTCAGTTACCGTGACTGTATAAACTGTATTGCTTCCGGGACTGACTGAAATAGAAGATGTGCTTTGCCCAGAGCTCCAATCATAATCGGTACCACCCGAAGCAACAAGTGTTACAGTCTCTCCATCACAGATTGTTTCATCGGGACTTATTCCGGGAATAGGTACCGGCACTACTTCAACCTCCACACTAGCCACATCATCACAATTATTAATTGAAACTGTAACTGAATAAGTAGTTGTATTGCCAGGCAATACCGTAATCGTTGCTGATGTCTCACCGGTGCTCCACTCGTATGACGTCCCACCTGAAGCTGTTAATTGTACAGATTCTCCTTCACAAATAGTTTGATCGGATGAAACATTGGCATTGACATTGGTTACTTCCACTTCTACCTGATCGGTTGCCTGACATCCATTATCAGTCAATGTGACGGTGTATGTTGTTGTAACATTTGGAGAAACGGTGATTTCATCTCCTGAACCGCCATTACTCCATTGATAAGTGCCTCCACTTCCGGTTGCTGTGAGGGTAACACTTTCTCCAGGACATATTGTAACCGATGGACCCGCATCAACTGTTGGAGCCGGCTCAACTATAACTTCAACATCATCACTATCTGAGCAGCCGTTTATAGTCACAGTCACTGTATAGGTTGTGGTTGACGAAGGAGACACACTTATGTTTGGTCCATTCTGACCTGTGCTCCACGTGTATTGATTATTCTGCGTTCCGCCAGAGGCACTTAAGGAAGTAGATTCACCTTCGCAAATAGTTACCGGTGGTCCTGCATCGGCAATTGGAGTTGCATTGACATTCACAACAACTTGATCTGTGGAAGAACATCCACCATCCGTGACCGTCAATGTATAGATGGTAGTTCCATTTGGGCTTACCGAAATATTTTGGCCGTTTTGACCAGTGCTCCATTGGTAAGTTGAATTCGCGCCACCACCTGAACCTGTCAATGTTGTGCTTTGGCTTTGACAGATACTCACATCGGGACCTGCATTTGCGGTGACTGCATTTGGATTGACAATGACCATAATAGTATCCTGATCCACACAACCATTATCAGTGACGGTCACACTATATGAAGTGGTAACAAGAGGACTAACACTGATTGTGGAGGAAGATGCGCCTGTGCTCCATGCATATGTATCAGGAGTGGGATTGACTGTAGGTGTAAGTGTAACTGATTGACCGGGACAAATTGTAATGTCGGGACCTAAATCAACTGTTACACCCGATCCACCTCCGGACACAAATGTGATCGACCAACTATTTAACACCCCGACATCCCCTCCTACATAATCGTTGATTAATAATGTCCAGTTGCCGTCTGCGTTTAAGCCAGTAAATGTATTCGCAAATGTGAAAGTGCCGAGAGGATTGCTATTTGGAAATGGAGGCGTTGTGCTTTGTTGCCTTCCTTCTGGCATCCATGTTCCAGTAAAAGGAGGAGATCCCTGGGTAATAAATAATGCAGTATTATCCTTGAATATACTGTTGGTAAAATTATCACCTGGGCCACCATTACTGGAGGAAAGTTCCAATACTTGTCCAGTTGGAGCAATGATAAAAATAGCAATATCACCATCCCAGGTATGCTGTAAATCCATCGTGACATTATCAATGGTCACACAGCCATTACCAATAATCCCGACTCCTGATACTGTGGCGATAGAAGTAGTGATGCCTACAGACTGAGCTGGAGCACCCGGTGGTATAAGCAAACCACCCTGACCATTGAAGGTCTGTGCGATGAGGAGATTGGAATAAATAAAGTTCAGAATGAGCAGGAGGCAAACAGAGGGGATTTGAAACTTGCCTGTCCAGTTCCTTTTAGCATGAATCATCTGATCATGACTTGGGTGTTAATTGAAAAAGTATAGTTTACGGGTGCCGAAAATGCTAAAAAATATTCAGATTGTGGTCAATAGCTCGTTAATGATCCGGAATTCATGACTTCCACTCTGCGGATTCGAGGATGGTTGTGTCTCCCGCTACTTCCAATCCTGCAGTGGAAGCTGTTGATGAGTAGATGCTTTTTCCGGATTCAAAAAGAGTGACTTCCAGGCTTGCCTGAATGCTTTCATTTATTTTTCCTTCCATGCGACCTAAAATCGGAGAACGTAATGGAGAGGTTTTCCCCCGGTTTGCTTTTATATCCAATTGAAAATTTTTCCGCATGAAACTCATCGTCACAGCATCATCATCAACGGTGCATTTCATCTTCGATTGATTATAGGTGGCAAAGCGATATTCTTTGCCATCCAGCCATAGCAGCACGATGAAGCCCGGAAAATAATTTCCCATCCATGGAATGTGAGCGACTGAAGCCATTAATGAAGCCGGCACATCAGATTGAAAATTATTGCTGTGCGCCCATATCCAGCATTTAGGAAATGAGGACCCCCAGTCTTTTTCGATATAACCGACGCCATTATGCCAATTAATATTTCCGAATGAGCCTTGTGTTTGCCCATCAAGTTTGTGATACAGGCTCACTATTCCATGATAACATTGCATAAAAGGTGTGAAAGAATACCAACCCATTATTCCAGGATTCAATAATGAGGATGAAAGTGGATTGATGTTGGGAAAAATTATTTCGCCCTTAATTTCTTCCAATGCTAATGTTGCAGAATTCGAGGTAAACCGGTTTTTTCCAATTGAAAAATCAAGTTCGTTTTTGGAAAAAGAAACTTCATTTATATCAAAGCGATGATAATTCGAATGCTGATTCACGCCATCGATGATTTGAATAAAGGCATGACGATCATTTTCATCATAAAGAGCAACTCCCGGAATGATCGCAATGGCTTTCTGCTGATCCTGTGAAACGAATTTATAATACCAGCCCTCGAAATATTTCTTCTTGGACAGGTTGCCCTGGAAGATTTCGGGGTGGTAGAGTTTTGATGTTTTCATAAACCTTGCACGGAGTACACAGAGAACACGGAGGATGATTTCAACATAAATCTAATTCATAAAACCAGGCTTATGCTGAGTTTCCCGCAGATCTCGCGGATTTACGCAGATACAACTGATTTGGTTCTGCGGCTCTCTGCGAGTTCTGCGGGAGCCTAGGATAGTGTAATTTTGATACTATAAGCACAAATTACATGTCCAATCCTGAACACATCCGGAAATCCTACCACCACGGTGAACTCATCCTTTCGGATTTAACACAAGATCCTATTGATCTTTTCCGTGCATGGTGGAAGACTGTGATCGATGCCGACATCACTGAACCGAATGCTATGACGTTGGCAACCGTCAATGCAATGCATCAACCTTCTGCAAGAACAGTTTTATTAAAAGGCATCTCCGATCATGGATTTGAATTCTATACTAACTACGAAAGCAGGAAGGGACAGGAAATGGAAAAAAATCCTAATGTGGCATTGTTGTTTTTTTGGAAAGAATTAGAGCGACAAGTACGTATTGAGGGTGTTGTTGAAAAAGTAAGCCGTCAGCGATCGCAGGAATATTTTCAATCACGACCGCTTGGAAGTCAGATCGGAGCATGGGCATCTCCACAAAGCAAAGTGATTGAAGATCGATCTGAATTGGATCTTGCCGTCACACGAATTGAAGAAAAATTTATCGGACAAGATCCGTTACCTGTTCCGGATCATTGGGGAGGATATATTGTCAGGCCACATCTATTTGAATTCTGGCAAGGGAGACCTGATAGGTTGCATGATCGGTTTGAGTACAGGTTGGAAAATAAGGAATGGAAGATTGAGAGGCTGGCACCTTAGCCCGCTCTGCCCCTAAATCCCCTAAAGGGGACTTCTTAAAACCTTGTAATGGGTCATTAGCAGAAACGATTGATTAACTTTATAGAGCTTGATCACAGCACTTCTGCTTTATGAGCAAACCCCAACACATCAAAGGCATAAAGGCTTTACTGCTCTTCCTTACGGTGGGGTTAGGATTCCAAATTGAATCGCAGGCGCAAACAATTTATGGGGCAACAGGCTTTCCGGATGCTTTGTGGACAGTCAATCCAGTTGGTTGCTATTGTGATGTGTCTATGATTGGTCTACTCAAGAAAGCAAATGGCACACCTGTATATCCCGAAGGCGATATAGCACTTAGCCCTGAAGGAATAATGTACCTGAGTGCATTTGGGGAGTTGTTTACTGTTGATCCGACTACGGCTATTTGTACCCCTGTTCCTGGAATGCCCGTCATCCCTTATTTTCTCAATGGACTAGTCTGTGCCGGAAACGGGATACTCTATGGTATTGAAGAAAACAGTGGCAAGAAGTTATTCAAGTTCGATGTTAACAACAATACTGCGACATTAATAGGACTCGTCCCATATGAGAATGGGGGAGGAATGTTTATCTACAATTCATCGGTATATATGGTCGCCTACGAAGGATTAGCCCTTGTTGATACTATTAATCCAATGAACACTATGTTGGTTTTTAGCTTTCCACCAGGCTTTTACGTTGAAGGAGTTACAGTATATGGTGACTGTAATATGGCGATAATGAATGCTTATGACGGAGATTACGGTTTCTGGTTATTAAGCTTGATAGACGGAAGCCTGATTAAAATATGTAATAATGGTTTTGTTTTCATGTTTATGACCAGCATGAATGAATTTTTTCCAACAAGTTGCACTCTCCTATTGGATCTGGATTGTAATGATTCATCGGGTGCCACCGAAGCCGATTTCAATTCGCCCACCTTTAGCTGTTTAACTCCTGATGGTGTGCCGATCGCTGACGAAGATGATATCATCATTAGTAACAAGAAAATTATTGAGATGACGATTTCGCTTTCACCAGCTTTTGAACCGGACGGATCAAATGAATTTCTCGATGTCGGAGGACCAATTTCGTCTTCTATTAATGTTATTGGAGCAGGAACCGACAATATTACTCTTATCAATTCCGGCGGATCGGCCAGGATCCAGGATTTTATTGAAGCGCTTCGCGAGATAAACTATCTGAATACTTTAGAAATACCTACAGAAGGACAACGCACTGTAGAAGTGCAGTATACAGTTGATTCAGGAGAATCTTGCGAAATAGCCACAGCTTATATTGATGTGATTGATCTTCCATTTATCCAGGTTGATCTCGGTCCTGATGTCACTCCATGTGAAGGTGAATTGACCACCTTTGATGCTGGCAATCCCGGTGCCACGTATTTATGGTCTACCAATGATATCACCCAAACCATTACTACTGATATAGAGGATGAGTACATCGTGACGGTAAGCAATGGTGTGGATTGTCCGAACATGGATACAGTTTTACTTGATGTTTTACCAAATATTGATGTTTCCCTCGGGCCTGACACCTACATCTGCGATAACGCATCCGCTACTATCTCGATAACATCGAATTCCACTTTTCCCATCACTGTAGAACTCGATATCTCTCCGGGATCACCTATAACGATATCAAATATTACCGGGAATTATTCTTTTACTGATCAACCAACCGGGTTGACTACCTATACAATTACTGATGTCATTCCATCCGAACCGGCATGTATAACCATTTCTGATCCGGATCAAATTATTGATGTTTATCCAACTTATTTTACACTCGTGGACACAAGTATTTGTGATGGGGACAGCGTCTGGCTAGGCACATACTGGCAGACCAATGGCGGCGTTTATGGAAGTACTTATTCATCACAGTTAGGTTGCGATAGCGTTGTCAACACGACCATTCACATCCTTCCTCAGGTCATGTTATTTCATGATATCGATACTTGTGTTGCTTCTGCAACAGGCGTATTCGTGACCTATCTTGCTAATCCCAATGGATGTGATACGATCGTGCAGACGACGATCCATCTCACACCATCGGATACTACTTTACTTACCACATCAACTTGTATTGCTTCTCAATCGGGCATACAGACAATGATAACTCAGGGCACGAATGGATGTGACAGTGTGATCATTACTACAACTATCTATTCCCCTCCAACCGACACCACACAGGTATTAATAACAACTTGCGATCCTTTTGCAGCCGGCATTTTTATGGATACCATTTTGAGTTTGGCAGGTTGTGACAGCCTTATCCAACGGCATGTATTATATTCTCCTCCGGATACCAGCTATACCTATAGTGAATCTTGCCTTCCGGCTGATACGGGAATATTTTTAACCACCCTTATCAATATCATAGGATGTGATAGTTTAATAATTCACTCCATTTCTTTGACTACACCAGATACAACCTACGCCAATCTGACTTCATGTGACTCAGCTGATCTAGGTACTCATGAGCAGCTTTTCGTTACATCCTTGGGATGTGATAGTTTACAAATCACAACTGTGACCTTTTCGGCCCAGGACTCTACATTTCTTTTTTCAACCTCTTGCTTTTCAACCGACACAGGAATTACTGTTCAGGAATTTACGAATCAATTTGGTTGTGATAGTGTAGTCACTCAACATGTGACCCTGGCCCCGAGTCAATTCATCACCCTTCAATCTATATCATGCAACCCAGCGGATACCGGTGCATTTGTAACCCATCTCATCAATCAATATGGATGCGATAGTACAATTGCAACCATTATTTCACTGGCACCTTCTCAGGATCTCGTATTCAACACGTCTACTTGTCATTTGGCAGACACCGGCACGTTTGTTCAGCACTACCTTAATCAATTCGGTTGCGATAGCGTGGTCACTGAGATTAAAAGTTTCTCATCCGCACATGACACAGAAATTCATTTAACAAGTTGTGACAGCGCTCAGGCTGGAACAATAGAAACGATGTTAACTGCATCCGATGGTTGCGACAGTTTGGTTACTGTCATTACAACCTTTACTCCCGCTCCACAAATAAACCTGATGCCCTTGGTGGATTTTAATGGATTTGGAATTAGTTGTAATGGTGGATCAGATGGAAGTATTATTTCGAATGTTGTTGGCTCAGCTCCGCTACATTATTTATGGAATACTGGCAGTACGGATGCATCTGTATCAGGACTCCCGGCAGGCCTTTATGATTTAACTGTAACCAATATTAATGGTTGCTTTACAACTGGAGAAATCCTGCTAAACGAACCTCCTGCATTACAATCAACTTATGCATTGAAATCTCCCGATTGTTTTGATGTGATGGGTGGAAGCATAAATATTTTTCCTCAAGGCGGCGTTCCTCCTTATCATTTTTCTATCAATGGCAGTAGCTACCAGGCTAACTCTTCCTTCACAGGTCTCGAAGGTGGCTCATACGATGTAGTGACATTGGATGCCAATCAATGCCAGGTTAATTCAATGATTGCATTAGATACACCACTTCAAGTGCAAGTGGATTTAGGTGCGGATATCACAATTATTCCGGGGACTCCTGTTCAGCTATTGGCTATGATAAATATTCCCATTGACTCTTTGGCTTTCGTTAATTGGACCGGCATAGATCATACTTCCTGCCCACAATGTTTACTGCAAACTTTAACACCTATTGCTACTACTACATACACTATTGAGGTAGCTGATTGGAATGGTTGTTCTTCCACAGACAGTGTTACGGTTTTTGTCGCCGACGATACCGAAGTCTTTGTGCCAAATGTTTTTTCACCCAATGATGACCAGGTCAATGATCGACTGCTCCTCAATGGAGGAAAGGATGTTGGAGAAATCCAATCCTTTACTGTTTTCGATCGATGGGGAAATTTAGTTTTTGAAGCTAACAATTTTCAACCCGGGGATCCTCGATTTGCCTGGGATGGCACCTTCAATGGCAAGCCGGTCAATCCTGGTGTCTTCGTCTATCAAATGTTGATGGTTGATCAGCATGGAAAGTCGGTTGTGAAATACGGAAATGTCACAGTCGTGAGATAATAACTAAAAAAGGATGTGCCACACCTAGGTGTGGCACATCCTTTTATGTTAATCCCCATTTACCCCCTTCAGGGGGCTAGGGGGAAGAACGAAATCAAATAACGAGTTCCTTCTCCTCGATGAGTTTGCGAATATTGATCAATGCATACCGCATACGACCCAAAGCCGTATTAATACTCACATCAGTCAGGCAGGCGATTTCTTTGAACGACATATCGGCATAATGACGAAGGATGACCACTTCGCGTTGCTCTGAAGGAAGCATATCGACTAATGCTTTTACGCGATCATAAGTCTGATCACGCATCATTGACATTTCTTTATTAGGGTCTCCACTTTCAAGCACATCGAAGATGTCAAAGGTCTCGGTGGGGGAAACTTTCGTGCGGCGTTTGGAACGGCGGAATTGATCCACACACATGTTGTAGCTAATCCTCAATGCCCATTGCAGGAACTTACCTTCGTGGTTGTATTTGCCTTTTCGGAGGGTGTCGATGATTTTGATAAAGACATCCTGGAACAAGTCGTCGGCCAGCTCGCGATCTTTGGTAAACATGTAGATCGACGAATAAATCTTAGCCTTATGTCTGTGAAGGAGGGTAGAAAAAGCGGCCTCGTCTCCGGCCAGGTAAGTGTCAATTAATTGTTGGTCATTGAGCGATTGTACTAGCATACTACACGTGTTTATGGGTTCGAGAATGTTGTCTCTCCGCAGAGGGACCAGCCTTAAAAACAGTGTAGAGTAGTATCTATAGAAAGAATTTTAAGTGGCTCAATGGTTAATTATGCTGCTAAACTAAGAGAATTCCGTTCTTTGTGCCAAATTATTTTCGGATTACGGAATTCTTTAACATGAACTTAACGGGAACAGGGATGTTTCTGCTGCCTAAGCGATTTTAAACCCCTGACTTACTCTGAAAGCAACAAAAACTGCGCCAAACAAGCCGATCATGCCGGGAAAACCCAAATCCAGCACTGCTCCTACCCCCACTCTTTCGCCAAAATCCCGTGATATTGAGATCGTTGGGGCGCGCAGCAACAACCTTAAAAATGTAAACGTCTCCATCCCCAAGAATAAACTAGTGGTGGTGACCGGCCTCTCCGGATCCGGAAAATCAAGCCTGATCATGGATACCTTATATGCTGAGGGTCAACGCCGATATGTCGAAAGCCTAAGCTCTTATGCCCGCCAGTTTCTCAACCGGATGAAAAAACCGGACGTGGATCATATCCGTGGCATCTGCCCAGCCATCGCTATCGAACAACGAGTGACTGGTGGAAATGCCAGAAGTACCGTCGGTTCAATGACCGAGATCTATGATTATATGCGACTCCTTTTTGCCCGCATCGGTCAGACCATCAGCCCGATCTCCGGGAAGCATGTAAAGAAAGACACTGTAACGGATGTTGTCAATTTCATATTCAAACTTGAAACAGGATCTCGTGTATTAGTAGTTGCGCCCATTAAAATTCACGACGAAAAAAGAACGATTGAAAAAGAATGCCAGCTCCTCCTGCAAAAAGGATACAACCGCATTCAATGGAAAGGCGAGACGATGAAGATTGAAGATTTTCTTTCTTCTCAAAAAACAATCATTAAGAAAAAAGCAAGCGACCTTGAAAAGGGAGATATCAGTTTAGTAGTCGATCGATTTCCAGTAGCCGATGATATCGAATTGCAAAAGCGCGTAGCTGATAGTGTGCAGACTGCATTTTATGAAGCAGAAGGTGATTGCATTGTTGAAGTGGAAGGTGGAAAGAAAACATCTTTCAATAATCGGTTTGAACTCGATGGCATGATCTTCATCGAACCGGAGCCCAAACTTTTCAATTACAACAATCCGGTTGGTGCCTGTCCTCGATGCGAAGGCTTTGGCCGCATCATCGGGATTGATGAAGACAAAGTGATACCGGATCCTTCGCTGAGTTTATATGAAGGGGCAGTTGCACCGTGGACCGGAGAAAAATCTTCGCTGTGGCAACAGGAATTTATTCGCAAGACTAGCAAGAAAGGATTTCCAATTCATCGGCCATATGCCGATCTATCAAAAGCAGAGCGCAAACTTTTGTGGGATGGTGAGGGTGATGTGTTTGGCATCCATGCTTTTTTCAAAGAACTGGAACAAGCGAGTTATAAAATTCAAAACCGTGTGATGCTGGCGCGCTATCGCGGACGCACGACCTGCACGGATTGTGGTGGTGGAAGAATACGACCTGAGGCTACTTATGTAAAGGTTGGAGGTAAATCATTGCCGGAGTTGGCTGATATGTCAGTAAAAGATTTGAATTTATTTTTTCAAAAAATAAAATTCACTCCGACGGAAGAAAAAACTGCGGCTCGTATTTTATTGGAAATCCGCAATCGACTGCGTACGATGAGTGACGTTGGTTTAGGATATCTCAATCTGGAGCGCATTTCTTCCACATTAAGTGGTGGTGAAACACAACGCATTCATTTAACGAGAAACCTGGGCAGCAATCTCACGAGTTCACTTTACATCCTGGATGAGCCTAGTATTGGTCTTCATCCAAAGGATACAGGCCAATTGTTGAAAGTGCTGCATGCATTGCGGGATTTAGGAAATACTGTTGTGGTCGTTGAACATGAAGAAGAAATCATTCGGCAAGCCGATTTCATTATTGATGTTGGACCGGAAGCCGGAGTGCATGGTGGAGAGATTATTTATGCCGGACCATTTGATGAATTCATCGAAGGGGGATGGAAAGGAAAACCGAGCTTGACTCAGCAATACTTAACTGGTCGAAAGAAAGTACCCACACCAAAACGTAGAAAAACTTCTTCGAATAAAATCATCCTCAAAGGAGCAAGGATGCACAACCTGCATAATGTGGATGTGCAGATACCACTTCATTGTTTGACGGTTGTAACAGGCGTAAGCGGTTCCGGAAAAACAACATTGATCCGGCACATCCTTGAACCGGCTCTATCGAATGCACTGGGCATCACGAGTGGTTCCCATCTCAATTATCTCAAATCACTGGGTGGAGATTATTCACGAATACAAGGCATTGAAGTTATCGGCCAACAAGCGCTGGGAAGAAGTTCGCGATCAAATCCAATCACGTACATAAAAGCCTATGATGCGATCCGCAAGTTGATGACCGATCAACATCTTGCCAAGATCAATGGCTACAAGCCCAAACATTTTTCCTTTAATGTAGAAGGTGGCCGATGTGAAACGTGTAAAGGAGATGGTGAGATTGTTGTCGAAATGCAATTTCTCGCTGATGTCAAACTCGTTTGTGAAGAATGTGGGGGCAAACGATTTCAAAAACCCATTCTTGAAATCAAATATCATGGCAAAAACATCTACGACATCCTCGAGATGAGTGTGGATGAGGCTATTACTTTTTTTGAAGATGAAAGAGATATTGTAGAACGACTCAAACCGCTTCAGGATGTTGGATTAGGTTATATCAAACTTGGTCAGGCATCGAGCACACTTTCCGGTGGTGAAGCACAACGTGTGAAGCTTGCTTCATTCCTCGGCAAAGAACGTGATGATCGGCACCTGCTTTTCATTTTTGATGAGCCTACAACAGGATTGCATTTTCATGACATCCATATTTTACTTGGAGCCATCAATGCTTTAGTGGAGAAAGGACATACGGTCATCATCATCGAGCACAATATGGAAGTGATCAAAACTGCTGACTGGGTCATTGACATGGGGCCGGGCGGTGGAGATGAAGGCGGAAAAGTGGTTGTGCAAGGAACACCTGAACAGGTGGCGGCCACAAAAGAAAGTGTTACCGGTCATTATCTGAAGGGTAAATTATAAATTTAGGGCAACAGCTTAATTTACTAATTCTACCTATGGAGTCTCCACACCATCATCGAACCCGGAAGGAAGCACTCCACAGCATGCTCTTCTCCACCACCTCCAAGCAAGGCCATCGCTTTGATCTGTTCATCACCTGGATGATCATCATTAGCGTTTCAGTAGTGGTTTTGGATACGGTCTCTGAATATAGCTCGCATTACAAAAAATGGTTTCACCTCGCGGAATGGTTCTTTACTATTCTCTTTTCAATTGAATACATATTACGTGTATACGCGGCTCCTGACCGAAAAAAATATATGCTTTCTTTTTTCGGGATTGTAGACCTGCTATCCTTCCTGCCGACCTATCTCAACCTGTTTTTACACACGAAACAATCTTTATTGATCATACGGGTTCTAAGGTTATTCAGGTTGTTCCGGATATTTAAGCTGGGCCATTTCGTCAGTGAAGGTGCCATCGTGGGCAATGCTCTGCGGGCCAGCAAAGAAAAAATCATTGTCTTCTTTTCTTTTATCTGCATCGCTTCAGTTTTCATGGGTTCCCTTATGTTTTTTGTTGAGCATGAAATAAATCCCAACATTCAAAACATTCCGGATGGAATATACTGGGCCATTGTTACGATCACCACTGTAGGCTATGGTGATTCTATTCCTATCACTCACCTGGGCAAGTCCCTGGCGGCCATCGTCATGATCATGGGTTATGCTGTCATTGCAGTTCCTACCGGTATCATCACTGCCGAAATCACCAACCGGGTTTTAGCCCCACGTGGCAAAGACACTATAGTGTGTTCACATTGTGGCAATATGGATCATCTAAGACATGCGCGGTATTGTCATCATTGTGGGGAGTCGTTGAAGGATTAACTCTTTCGTTGTTCGTTTCGACTACGCTCAACGACCAACCGAATCCTACTAAGGATATTTCTTTAATCCTCGGCTACGCTCGGATTTGAACCTTCCGATTTCGCTGTATCGTTGTTCGTTTCGACTACGCTCAACGACCAACCGAATCCTACTAAGGATATTTCTTTAATCCTCGGCTACGCTCGGATTTGAATTTTCATCCTGAGGTAATTCCTGTGTTTTTTGTTCTTTTATGCGTTGCCTATAATATCGAGAATTGGATTTATTCCTGCACTTTGCGAGGCTCGGCAAGTTCCATTCTTGACCAAAAATAAGTGCTTCCTTTTTCTTTCTGCTCCAACCCTGCAATTTTTTCTCGCGTTTAAAAGCTTCCTCTACCATCTCAAAGGTTTCGAAGTAGACAAGCTTTACAGGCATGTGTTTGTGAGTAAAATTGGCACCCAATCCATCCTGATGCTCTCTGATTCTCAATTTAAGGTCGGTCGTGCTGCCAACATAGTACATACCATTGGCACACTCCAGGATATAGACATACCCCATAGTTTTCAACATTTATGGTGAATAAATAATTGAAAACTAATTTACAGAATTTTTAGTAAGAATTCCTAATCCGAGCGTAGCCGAGGATTAAAGAAGAATTCATAAGAAGATGCCGATGGTCGTTGAGCGTAGTCGAAACGAACATCACGGGGGAGCGATTTCGAAACGATCAATGCAAGAGCTTTTGAAGCGAACTATATTTTTTTCGCAGAAGTATTTTTATACACCGACACCGGTGTCACCGTATACCCTTCTTTCCTCAGTAATCGAATCACTCCATTCGGGCCGCCGAGATGCCCGGCACCAACAGCAAAGAAGGTTGGATCCTTTGACATCTTCTCCGACATCACCGGGATCCAGTTTCTATTCCTGTTATTCAGTAAAATATCTTCGTAGTCACCGACACCGGAATTTTCATCCTTCCCCATCATGGCGACCATGCCTTCAATGTTTTGTTGCTTATACAAACTGGAAGTTTCATCTAAGGAATCACTATCCGCTGCAGTTCCCCTTACAGCATCCAATAACATTTTGGCCTGTTCCTTATACGGTATGCTATCGAACAAAGACATTTGGTACGCCATGGTTTCAAGCCCACCAACTTCTTTTTTCGCAGCATTGGCTTTGTCATAGATTTCCATTTCATAGGAAACGATTTCATCAGATTGCATTTCCGCAGGATCCATGTTGACTTCAGCGAGCATGGAAAGAAACATGGGCTTTACTTTATTTAATAAAAACATCGGCATGCCCATTTCTTCAAAATAATTGGAAACTTCTTTATATTCTGCAGCACTAAGGAGCGACTTAAGGGTGACTCCGTTTTTCATGACAATGTCAGAGAGCAAGCTCATCACTTCTGTCATATCGGTCATGTCATCCATATCAATTTCAAAAACCACTTTATCACATTTATCAAATGCTTCATCAAAACCGGATGGCAGGAAATAATCTTCTTTATCAATCATGTGAATGGTGCCGAAGAGATAGGAAGGTTCTTTGATTCCCTTTCCTTCGATTTTCCAGAGGAGGGCCTGGGGGAGGACATCGGTATTGGTGGCAGCAGGTTTGGAGGATTTGCAACTGGATATGGGTGCTACCAGGCAAACAAACAAAGAAAAGAACAGGATGGATTGAAGGAAAGGCTTCGATGTGAAATAACTCATTCGGCAAAAATACGGGAATCTAAACTTGTCTCTGTCTTTGAACTTCATACAGTATAATCCCAGCCGCAACAGAAACATTCAACGAATCCATTTTTCCTGCCTGTGGTATAAAAACAATTTCATCCACTTTTCTTAGCAGCTCCGGTGCGATGCCTTCACCTTCTGATCCTAATATTATGGCTACGGGTTTTTTAAAATCTATTTCCTGGATCGATGTTTTTGCTTTTTCATCGGCTGCGATCACCATCACTCCGCTTTGTTGTAAATAACGAACTGAGGTTACGAGATCTTTTTCTCTACACAATGGAATTCGCAATAATGCACCAGAAGATCTTTTGACAGCATCCGCATTGAGTTGTGCGGATTCGCGGGCGGGAAAGATGATGACATCTGCACCGAGTACTTCTGCTGAACGACTGATCGCACCAAAATTTCCAACATCCGTAATCCTGTCCAGAATCAAAAGAAGCGGAGTCTTTCCTTGCTCATAAAGATGCGGCACCAATTCATCGAGTTGCTGGTAGTCCACCATCGCCTTAAAAGCCGCTACGCCCTGGTGGTTCATGCCGAATTTATCGAGCTTTTCATGGGGCACTTTCTGAACAGGAATGCCTGCTTTTTTACAAGCTTCCATGATGTCCGGGAGGCTAATCATCCTGTCTGTCATGACTTTATCAATAGCCTGACCGCTGGTCAAAGACTCGAGGACAGCATGCCTGCCAATGATGACCCAATTCGCTTTTTTTGTCATATATACTACCAAGATAGACAAGAATATCCCTTTACCTCAGGAGTGTCTGGAAGATTGATTAATTTTCGTCCTTTAATCCAAGACTCTGATGATGAAAAAAATTCTGCTTGCCTTGACAGCGGTTCTGCTGTCCGTTTTATCCATTTCAAACTCATATGGCCAATCGGCTTTTAGTCTGCCCCGAGCCTATGATTTTCTCATTGAAAAATATGGGCTCGATCACGCAGCAGTGGGCGATTTGAAAATTCAGGATCGCTACTACGATGATTACAACCAGGTGGAACATATCTACCTGACGCAAACTATCAATGGTCATGCTCTCTTTGGTTCCAGCCTCAACCTGATCCTGGAAAAAAATGGAAACATCTCGAGTATTGGTCATCGATTAGTGGAACTCAATAAGATCACCTACTCTAAAGATCATGTCGGCATCACTGCTCCTGAAGCCATTAAAATAGTCGCCGGGAATTTTGGAACTACTTCCAGGTCGACACCTGGTTTAAAAAGAACCATGGATTCCGGTACGGCGATGTATGACAAAGCTGACATTTCACTTCAGGATATTCCTGTTGAGCTGGTATACTATCCAACTTCAAAAGGCAGCTATGTTCTTGCCTGGAAGATGCAATACCAATCACCGAAAAACGGAATCTTATATCAATCTTATGTGGATGCAGCTTCAGGCACCATCATCAAAAATGATGTGCTGACGCTTCGTTGCTCCTTTGACAGCAATTACCTGGATCGGCCTTATGATGCATGTGATGATGCTACTACCGTCAATATAGATGCAGCCCCGGTGAATGTGGGTGCAGCTACATACAGGGCTTTGATGTTGAATGCAGAATCACCCAACCACGGAACATTTGAATTGTTGAATGGCATTGAAGATCCAACAGCCTCTCCATTTGGATGGCATGATACCGATGGCGTAGCCGGTGCTGAATTCACTTTCACACAAGGCAATAATGTCCATGCATTCCTTGATCGCAATTGGGATTATACATCCGATCGGAATGTTGACGGCGGTGCTGGACTGACCTTTGATTTTCTTTTTGCTCCTGACCTTGAGCCATCCGCCAATCAAGATGTGGCCGTGACCAATCTATTCGTTCGAAATAATTTCATGCATGACTTCTCTTTCCGTTATGGATTCAATGAAGTGGGTGGCAATTTTCAACAGAACAATTATAGCCTGGCCGGACAGGGAACAGATTACGTTAATGCATTGTCTCAATTCGGTGATAACAATGTCGATCAATGCGGTGCTGATGTCAATGGCGGTACAGCCTGTATAAATAATGCCGATTTCTCTACGCCGACTGATGGCTTGAATGGTCAAATGCGGATGTTTACCTGGAACCAGGATAACAGCAGTAAATTATTGGACATCCTTCAGCCACAGGAATTGGCTGGTAAAATCACTACTGGGCTGGCACAGTTTGGACCAGATATTACTACAACTCCCGTTACTGGAGAAATAGTTGTTATTGATGATGGAACTTCAGATGCTTCAAAAGGATGTCAGCCAATTACGGAACAAGATCTCACGGGAAAGATTGCTTTGATAGATCGTGGCTTGTGTGATTTTAGTCTTAAAGTGTGGGATGCACAAAACGCAGGCGCTATCGGAGCGATCATATGTAATTTCGAAGATGCTATCATACAGATGTCAGGAGCTGATCATGCTACCGATGTGACCATTCCTTCTGTCTTTATTACACATTCTGAATGCCAACGCATTCGAATAGCTGCAGGAAAAGGACTTGTTGGTTCATTAGTGGCTCCTGTGCAAACCGGTGCTGTTGAGCGTGATGGTTCATTGGACAATGGTGTTATTTCACATGAATACGGACATGGTATTTCCAATCGTCTCACAGGTGGACCCAATAATACTTCTTGTCTACAAGCCCAGGAATCTGGCAGTATGGGTGAAGGCTGGAGTGATTTTATGGCTTTAGTTACTACTGTTCATGCAGGGGATACCGGAGATAAGAGCAGAGGTATTGGCACCTATGCCATCAAAGAGAATGTCACTGGAAATGGCATACGCACCTATCCATATACGACCGATATGAATGTTAATCCACATACCTATGATGCTATCATTTCGGAAGCAGAAGTACATGGCGTCGGATCCGTATGGTGCGCTATGCTTTGGGATATGTATTGGGCTTTTGCAGATCAATATGGTTTGGATCTCGATCCGATTAATGGCCATGGTGGAAATAATATGGCCATCCAGTTAGTCATGGATGGCATGAAGTTGCAGCCTTGCAATCCAAGTTTTACAGATGCACGCGATGCGATTTTGAAAGCTGATTCCATTGATAACGGTGCTGTCAACAGTTGTTTAATATGGAAGGCATTTGCACGCAGAGGTTTAGGTGTCAATGCGCAAGCAAATAGTGCTGACAGTTGGGCAGATGGCAAAGAAGGTTTTGATGTGCCGAAGAGCTGTATTGATGAATTACGTTTTACTAAAACCATGACACCTGAAATCGTAGCCGGGGACAATATTACTGTAACGCTGAAAGTGACCAATTATAAAGATTTCCCATTGACTAATGTGGCGATAGAAGATCAGATTCCTGCCGGCACCAGCTATATCAATGGTTCAGCCAATCTTGCTCCGGTCGTAGGCAACAGTCTCGTTTGGACAATACCCTCTATAGTACCAGATCAGGAAGTAGTGATCACCTATTCTCTTGCTACCCCATCGAATAAAAATTCAATCCGCCTTTATTATGACGATATGGAAAATGGACCAGAAGACAGGTGGGATGTTTCTTTTGATCCTAACGGGAATGTTGACAATTTCTGGTTCCCCGAAGATGCTCTCGTGCATAGCGGAGTATCCGCCTGGGGTGTAGGGGATCCTGCATTGGCTTCGCAACATTACTTACAAAACTTTGAGCCCTTCAACGTTTCTGGTGCTTACCCGGTTTATCGCTTCTATCACTATTACAATACAGAGATTAGTGCTGATGGAGGATTTTTGGAAATTTCCACAAATGACGGATTTTCATGGGAATCCCTGGATCAATACATGTTCCGCAACCGGTATCCACGAAAAATTCAATACGCTACGTTTGTCATTCCAAATCTCTATGCGTTCTCTGGTTTGAGCTCGACAGATCTGACGATGACACCAGTCTATATTGATCTCAGTGCATACGCAGGACAGGATGTTAAGATCCGCTATCGTTTTGGATCGGATGATAATATCGCTGGCGTGGGATGGTATGTTGATGATGTTGAATTGATGGATGCCATCATCTACAATTCACAGGCGTGTCTTACCAATGACGAGCTTGATCCTATTTGCACTGAGGCTCCTGAACGTGGTACAATCGTTGATTCACAGGTGATCAATGCTACCGATGATAACAATAGCGCATATCCATTTACAGTGCTGCCGAATCCAGCGGGTGATTTTGTACAAGTTGCGATGACAGCGGACAATGGAGAGAAGACACAAGTCAATATTTATGCCATGACCGGTCAGTTGATCACTTCATCGAATTGGAACATTGTACAGGGTGCGAATCAAAAGACTTTTGATATCAGCCGTTTTGCTCCGGGGATGTATGTGTTGCAGGTGAAGTCAGGGAAGGGAATGAGGAGTGAGAGGTTTGTTAAATCGTGAACCGTCACCCGTGATCCGTGATCCGACGTGAATCATGAATCGTGAAATGAAATAAAAAAAGGAAACGCCGTTGCGTTTCCTTTTTTTATTGATGATGCCGGGTCACAGTTCACGGGTGACGGTTCACGACTTAAGACTCATCCTCACTTTTTTTCTCCTCGTGAATCGCATCATGAATTTTGTCTGCAACGACAGATGCAACTGCACTGATGCTGTCTCCCAGGTGCTCTAAAGATTCACCGAGTGTGACGCCGATGGCGGAAGCGAGCGTTTCTTTCTTCTTGCCCTTTCCTTTATTAGCTTTTTCTTCAGCAATGGCGCCTGCTGCTTTTTCAAGCACTTCAGGATCCTGTTGATCGGCGCTGGCGTGAATGTTTTCAGCAATTTTTTGCTTGATATTTTCTTTCGCTTCGCGCAATTCATCTTTCATGACCTGGTGTTTCTTCTGCTCCTCGAGGTATTTCTTTTCACGATTGATGCGATCTTCCAGTTCGCCTTTTGTTTTCTCCATTTCGGCTAACTTCTCATTCTTCGAGTTAATGCGCTCATCGATCATTTTGATCTTGGCCATCCGGATCTGGGCCTCTAATTGGCCTTCCGTGTTAGCTATTCGGTCATCCTGGAAGATTTTATCCTTATCATCGCGATGAATGGACTTTTGCATTTTATCAATTGCCGACATGAGTCCTTCGTAGCGACGATTCAATCGATCGAGAGCAGAAGTGTCACGAGTTGATTTCTCTCCGAATTTTTTCTCCTTGACTGCTTTAAAGGCGATATCAATTCGCTTCCAGATTTTAGCGCGATCGCCTCTTGACAACTGGGCATCTTTAAATTCCTGCTGCATGCGTTTGAGATCGTTGAAGAGCGGTTGTAATCCTAGTCCGCTTTTCACTTTCTCTTCGACTTCATCCAGTTTCTTATTGAATTTATCGGCCAGGTCTTTTGAAACGCGGTCGACTTCGGTATCCAGGTCTTTACGCATATTCTTCAGTTGCGTAAAAATATCATTGGTCATTTCGCGCAGTTGCTGGCCATGATCGCGCATGAGGGTTTTGTCAAAAATATTTTTTTGAATCTTCTCCCAGGTTCCCTTCATATCCTCCCAAAGCTGATTTTTATAATTATCTGCGCCTTTGAGTTTTTCTTTGATATCCTTGAGTTCGTCGTGGAAGGTCTGATACAATTTATTCGACAGGACGATAAAGTGCCACTCGGTCTGCGCCCGTTGGATAATGTCGGTTCTGTCCACCTTTAATTCCGGTGGTAACAGGCTATCCGCAGCCGTGAGGGGCCTGATGATGTGAATGTGTCCTTCGGGGAAAGTGACTTCGTGATTTTCCCTCCATTCATTGAGCATCAGGTTGTAAAATTCTTCGGAGGTCGATTCGAAAGGAAAGGTGTAGATATCCACCACGTTGTCTTCTGCGCGAAGAGCGATGGCGATCAATACTTTTTCATCCTTTTCATTGTTGCCCCACATTACAATTCTCGTCTTCATGTCGATTGGTTTACAGCGTTAAATGTATCGTGTGTTAATTCATGAGCCCAGCCTTGCTGTGCCCGGTACGTTGGTTTCGTATTTTGTATTCTAATTTCCGCGTTGCAGGTTATACAACGAGAGAATCATGTATTTCAGTCTTCAAAATGCCGCGACGGAGGAGATGTTCGGCAATTTGTATTGCATTGGTGGCGGCTCCTTTGCGAAGATTATCGGCCACCACAAAGAGATTCCAGCAATTCGCTCTTGATTCATCCTTCCTGACACGGCCCACCCAAACCAGATCTCTTCCTTCTGCTAAAATCGGCATTGGATATTGATTGGCAGCCGGATTATCATACAGCTTAACGCCAGGAGCATGTTCAAGAATATTACGGATTTCTTCAATCGTAGCTTCTTTGGAAAACTCAATATTGATCGCTTCACTATGTCCCCCTAAAACCGGCACACGGACCGCAGTCGCGGTAACGGCCAATTCAGGTATCCCCATTATTTTACGGGATTCGAACACCAGCTTCATTTCTTCTTTCGTGTAATCATTGTCAAGGAAGACATCGCAATGCGGAAGTGTGTTGCCAAAAATAGGATGCGGATAGGCCATCGTCTCTGGCTGTTTACCATTCGCTTCTTCTTTGTATTGTTTCACTGCCTTCATACCGGTTCCGGTCACGGCCTGGTAAGTGGACACAATGATGCGGTTGATTCCAAAACGTTTATGCAATGGATTAAGAGCTACCACCATTTGGATAGTGCTGCAATTTGGATTGGCAATGATCTTATCCATGGAGGTCACCACATCGCCATTGACTTCGGGCACGACTAAAGGAATACCTTCCATCATTCGCCATGCTGATGAATTATCAATCACGACGGTACCGACTTCGGCAAATCGAGGTGCATTTTCTTTGGAAACATTTCCACCTGCTGAAAAGAGGGCAACATCAGGTCTCGCGGCTATGGCGTCTTCCATCGAAACCACCTTATAAGGATGCCCATTAAAGGTGATTGTTTTACCAACCGATTGTTCCGAAGCAACAGGATATAACTCGGATACAGGAAAGCCTCTTTCTTCGAGGACTTTCAGCATGACCTGGCCGACAAGGCCAGTGGCACCAACAACAGCTACTTTCATAGTTCTAAACCATTCTGACTTCCCAAAGGTAGTCAGTCTTAACATTTTAGGATACTTCAAATAACCAACAAAATGGTAACGGTATTACTTACAATGGGTTGAAAATCAATGAAGGTTATAAATCTTCCTTTGGATTTTTGAGGAGCCCTTTATCAGTAAAACGGAATTCCAGCCCCAGGTGGTAAAAATAAACCCCGAAATTCCCGCCCTTATAGCTGCTCTCATCCATTTTAGTTTAATTTCGAAAAATGAAATTGGAACACATTCTGATCTTTTTAGCCCTTTGGATAGGGCCCTCCGTTTTTGGCCAATTTGCCGATGATTTTTCGGATGGCAACCTGGACGGATGGGAAGGTGACACGCCCAATTTCATAGTCAATACGAGCAGTCAGCTGCAACTCAATGCCCCTTCAGGCTCTACCCTATCGTGGATTCATACACCGGTCACCTATTCGGACAGCATGATCTGGGAGATGTATGTGAAACTTGATTTTGCACCTTCTACTACTAATCAATTGAGAATTTACCTGGGTGTAAATGGAACAGATCTGAACACAGCCTCCGGATATTTCCTCGAGATCGGGGCGAGTGGAGATACTGATCCTTTAGAATTGAAATATCTCAATAATGGAATTGCAGAATCAGTGGGACAATCGGCTGATGGATTAGTGGCGTTGCAACCTGTGGAGCTGACAATACGGGTGATCAAAAAAAATAATGGACAATGGGAGTGTTACAAACTGGGCGGTGTTGTTCCTGAACTACTTTTTTCAGCAACACATGATGTGCTTCCACTTTCCCAACTCAACACATTTGGATTTTATTGTAAATACTCGGATACACGAAGAGACAAGTTTTATTTTGATGACATCAACATTCATGAACCTCAGCCTGATGTAACAGCTCCGTCCTTTGTGTCATTAGTAGTGGTAGATGCTCATTCTGTACAGCTCACTTTTGATGAACCGATTGAAAATACTTCGGCCAGCCTGGTCAGTAATTATTTGCTTACTCCTTCAAATCAGAATCCGAATACTATTGATCAGAATGCGAATCAAATCACGCTGCATTGGACCAATGCGTTTGTGAGTTTGCAACAATATACATTGGCGATTAGTGGATTGAAGGATGCTGCAGGAAATGTTATGACACCGGTCAGTCCCAATTTCACTTATGTTGAAATAGGGAATGCAGCGGCGAATGAATTATTGATCACAGAAATCATGGCTGATCCGACTCCAGTGATTGGTTTGCCTGATGCAGAATATGTTGAAATATTTAATAACTCCAATCATGTATTCAGACTTTCTGATTACACCCTTACAGTTTCTTCGACTACACGAAACCTGCCTGATGAATTGATTTATCCCGGAGAGTTTGTTGTGCTGTGCGATCCTGATTTTGTTTCGTTGCTGAGTCCATTTGGGCGGACCATTGGTGTAGTCAATATGCCAACCTTGACTAATAGTGGATCTTACATGGCATTGAAGGATATAGTGGGCAACATCATTCATGATCTGACTTATTCCACGAGCTGGTATAAAAATCCTGATAAAGTGAACGGCGGATGGTCGTTGGAAATGATCAATCCATTTAAGACTTGTGCAGGCGAATCGAATTGGGCGGCTGCCAATAACCTGGTCGGCGGTACACCGGGAACACAAAATTCAATATGGGAAACCATTCCTGATACGGAAGGACCTGACGTGGTTTCTGTTTATGCTTCGACGTCACAGACCATTGAGTTGAGATTCAATGAAAAGCTGGATGCGACTCTAATGGAAAATCCATCCGCGTATTCGATCCAACCGGCACTGGGCATAACAGATGCTATCTTGATAGATCCGGCTATAGTTCAATTAACCCTGGGAGCTGCTATGCAGCCGGGTGTTGTTTACCAGCTCTATCCCTTCGATGGCTATGACTGCCTGGGCAATAGTAAGCATCATGCAGATACGGTCAAATTTGGATTGATTGTTGATGCTCAACCCGGTGATCTGTTCATCAATGAAATACTGTTTAACCCAGGAACAGGGGGAAGCCGATTTCTTGAAGTCATCAATGGAAGCGAAAAATTTATCAACCTCAATTCACTCGTGATCGCCAGATTGACATCGACGAACCAGGACTTGTATCCTACGGGTCTTGAAGAAGTCTTAGGCCCTGGAGAGAGTGCTGCATTCACTCCGGATCCGCAGGATATTCTGTCGCGATATGTTGTTCCAAATCCGAACAAACTCTATAAGTCTTCCTTGCCGTCGTGGAATGATAAAGCAGATAATGTTTCGCTCCTGGTCAATGGTGTCGTTATAGATTCATTGACCTATTCATCAGACTGGCATCATCCTGTCATTGCCGATCAAAATGGTGTTAGTTTGGAAAGAGTTTCAATTGATGTAGCCACTACGATAGGTGACAACTGGCATAGTGCATCTTCACTGAGTGGATATGCTACTCCTACGGGAGTGAATTCACAAACTTTAAATAGTCAACCTACTGAATCTCCGTATACGATTATCAATCGAAATTTTTCACCGAATGATGATGGCTATAAAGATTATCTGGCGCTTCAATTTGATGCAGGTGTCGGAGATCAGGTTGCTTCCGTATGGGTTTATGATCGCGAAGGACGGGAAGTGGAGCAACTGTTGTCGAATGAATTGATCGGCACTTCCGGATTAGTGACCTGGGATGGTCGGAATAGTGATGGCGTGATTTCGGAGATGGGTATTTATATCCTGTTTGTGCGGTTGTGGCAAACCAATGGCGATGTAAAAGAATACCAGGAGACCTGCGCTTTGATCAAGCGATAGCAGCAAACCTGATTTGAAATCAATAGAGCACCGAAGATTAGTGTGATGAAGATTAAAGCGGCGATTCAATATGGCATCCTGGCCTTGCTGTTACTGGTAACTTTTATTTGCGTATTCACACCATCCCTTCTTTTTTTCAGAATCTTTACCCAATACACTTTGTATATCATGCTGGGGTTGCTGGCGATTGGTATATTTTCTTTTGCTATTGAGAACCAGCGCACCATGATGATGAGCTTGATATGTTGCGGTGTATTGTGCCTGTATCTCAAATCATCGTCCAACAATAATATTCGCCTGCCGATTGAAAATGACAATCCTGCATTGCGGATCACCCATATCAGTCTTGGCAATGCTGACAATGATTATAACACGGTAATCGATTACCTATTGAGTGTTGATGCTGATTTACTGAGTTTCCAGGAATTGACACCGGATTGGAATACACACTTAATCGAACGGCTTGCTGCTAAATACAATTATGTGCAGACCGTCACACGACTGGATCAGTATGGGATGGGATTTTTCTCCAAGTTGCCAATTGAAAATCTGGACACCATTTATTTCGGACAAATTCCAAATCTCGTAGGATCCGTCATGTTGGGCGGACATCAACGATGCAATATCATCAGTTGCCAGGTCACACCACCGGTCAACCAGGCGGCTTATGTGTCCATCATGGATCATTTCAATTTTATAGCTGCGTACATACGACAATTACAAGGCAACACTATGGTATTGGGTGATTTTCATTTACCGCCATGGGCTGCCGAAGTACAGAAATTTAAAGAAGAAAGTCATCTCCAGGATGGCCGAAGAGATATTCATACCCGCAATCTTGACGGATCGATGTCACTACCCCGAATCCCGGTAGAGCATATTCTTTTTACGGATGGTATGGATTGTACTTCCTTTGCAGAAATCGGAAATAGTGTGGTGGGCCGCTTGGGCATCACCGGAACGTATCAAATACAACATGAAGAAATTGTACAATAGTGCCAAGTATGCGGTGCAGGGCCTGATTCAATTTATCCGAACGGATAGAAACGGCAGGCTTGAGTTGCTTTGCGCAGTCATAGCGATTACCCTGGGATGCTTGCTGCACATCAGTTCTACAGAATGGTGCCTGATCATTTTATGCATCGGCATAGTTCTCGCTGCTGAAATGTTTAATCATGCCGTTGAGAAATCGATGGATTTTATTACGCAGGAACGACATAAAGAGATTGGAATCATCAAAGATGTAGCTGCTAGTGCAGTAATGATGACGGTATTCATGTCATTGGCGATCTGCTATATAGTTTTTTATTCAAAAATTGTAGCACAGTTCATTCACTAAAAAAAAATCATCCCGCCGTACGGCGGGATGATACTTAACAAAACCAGAATTAGCGTAACCTTTGTTACCTAAAATGTATATTTCATTGCAGTCCCATAGTGTTTCATTTTTACTATCCTTTTCCGTTGTGCCAGTACCAAATTTGCAAATAAAATAGGCTCAATGCCACTTTAAAAAAGAGTATCCTCTAGTTTTTAAATCCCTCCTTTTTCACTCATCGATCATATGAATAATTTCATCTAAGCAACTTTGACATTCGTCATTCAATTGCTTTTTTGGACATCCCATATTTTTTTTGATTTTCATTTTCGAAAGGGATCAAAATGAGTACAGTTAGTCGGAATAGCTCATTTAATATGCATCTCCGGGCCAATGCAGAAACGATACATCCGTTAAAAATATTTATCTCTTCTGATTAAACTTGCCTATGCATCTTTCGCGATGCATTTAGTTTTATTATGATTATAAATACATTACCTCCATTAATTACTTTAAAAAGAATGTGTGTATCAATCCTAATGTCCGGTACCTGACATTTGAAGCTTCATCATAGCTGTTGATTATTCTTGACTATGCTGTTTATGTCATTTTAAAATTGCTTCACTCATACACAGTTTGTTAAGCAGGTTCGATGCATGAAAATATAATCGCGATACACATCATTTCAAAATAATTAGTCAATAACAAAATAGTATTGCAAGTGGATCTTCAAGCAGCTCCATCTTTAAAATAAGCAGCACCTCGTGATAGCATTCGTTTGACTTTTGATCTGCGCTTTATTTTATTCTTCTTTCCAACATCGTGAATATAATGACAGATCGAATGGTGTCTTATTTATTTTCTAACTAAAAAACAATGATCGTATGAGGAATTATGTACTGCTTATTGGATTTTTCCTGTGCAACATTGGCCTTGCGCAATCGCAGCGAACCATTCGCGGCGCTATCACCGACAACAAAGGTGAGCCCGTCATTGGTGCAAGTGTCCTGGCTGTAGGAACAACAGTGGGAACCGTTACTGATTTCAATGGTAATTATGAATTGACCGTTCCGGAAGGATCCACTCAAATCCAGGTCGCCTACACTGGTTACGAAACTAAAGTTGTTGACCTGGGCGCTGCGAATGTCGTTGATATCAGCATCGCAGAAGGTATTGTATTGGAGACCGCTGTGGTTACTGCACTCGGCATTTCGCGCGATAAAAAACAAATAGGGTATGCAGTCGAGACAGTCGATGGTAAAGAAATTCAGCAGAAAGGTGAATCTGATGTCTTACGAGCACTCGAAGGCAAAATCGCCGGTGTCAATATCATCGGGAGTTCAAGTCAACCGGGAAGTGCAACACGTCTTGTTATCCGTGGAAACACTTCTTTCCTCGGCAACAATCAAGCTCTATATGTAGTCGATGGAATTCCATATGATGGCTCAACGTATGGCGGATCTTTTCAACTCAATGGTGGAGGAGCGTACGGAAACAGAATTTCTGATCTCGATCCCAATAACATTGAAAGCATTACAGTTTTAAAAAGTGCAACAGCTGCTGCATTATATGGAAGTCGTGCATCAAGGGGAGTTGTTGTCATCACCACAAAAACCGGTGCGGCTAAAAAGAAAGAAGGATTACATATTGATGTGTCGTCCGGTTTCACAACGGAGGAAATTGCTTCCATTCCTGATCTGCAAAATACATATGGGTCAGGTGTAGGATTTGATTATTCCTCTGCGAATGGATCCTGGGGTCCAGCCTTTATCGGAACAAGAGCATATGCTTCGCTCGATTCTGTTCCGCATTGGTTCAGGGCAACTGCTCCTGCGAGTTATGAGCGTTTTATTGAAGCAGGCACTCCGGGAGTTACACCAATGGTGCCCTACAGAGCTTATCCTGACAATGTAAAATCATTATTCAACAGGGGAACTTTAAAAGACAATTCTATTACGCTCAGCACTGGACTTGGTGCAAACGGTTCGTTTGTTGCCACATTATCCCGCACTGATCATGAAGGTATTTTTCCAAATTCCAGTTATGAGAAAACTGCAGTTGCTGTTGGAGGAAACGAGCAATTTGCCAGTGGCTTCCGTATTGCCGCCAACCTTGCTTATACTACTTCACTGCAACAAGGTCTTCAAGGCGGTGCACCACAGTCGTTGGAATCATCTTCTTACATGGCCAGGGCTTTATATCTCGGTCGTAGTTGGGATATGGCTGGACAACCTTATGAAGATCCTGTGACACATGAAAGTGTATTCTTCATTTCAAGAGCGACTGCGGATAATCCAAGATGGTCTTCTGCTTACAATGGATTCAATTCTGATGTATCGCGCACCGTGGTGAACCTGAACGCTGGCTATGACATCAAAAATCTATTTGACGTTGATTATCGGATTGGCTTAAACACGTATCAACAAAATGATTTGGAATGGTTCCGCCCGGGGTCTAAAGGGGCCAATGGTTTGGGAGAAATCACGCAGGGGTTTAATAATTACGAAGAGATTGAATCTATCCTGATGCTGAGCAGGAGTGAAAGATTCTCTGATCACTTTGCTATACAAGCCAGGATCGGAAACAATATCAATCAACAAACTGTCAATTCCCAATCGTTTATCGGCAGGCAGATGTTAGACTTCAACATCCTGGACATCGACAACACTATTTCACAAGTAACGAATGGTGGTGATTATACACGTCAACGTTTAGTCGGACTCTTTGGTGAGTTGACTTTAGATATGAATTCCTATTTATTCCTCACGCTCACCGGAAGAAATGACTGGTCCTCTACCCTGCCCAAAGAAAGCCGTTCGTATTTCTATCCTTCAGCAAGCCTTGCCTTCGTTTTCTCTGATGCATTCAAGATGGATCCCGACGGATTTTTAAGTAAGGGAAAAGCAATCCTGAATTTTTCAAAAGTGGGCAAGTCACCGGATCCTTACCAGCTAGATCCTATTTACTATGTCAATCTTGGTGAGCCTGATAATATCACAGCCGGGTTGCGCGATATCGATTTTCCATTTGGAGGCCATGCAGGTCTTACATTAGAAAACACGTTGAAAGATCCGAACCTGAAACCAGAGTTTACCAAAACTATTGAAACAGGAGTTGAACTTGGATTTTTACAAAACAGGATTACGCTGGATGCTACCGTATATCAAACGAAGAGTGATAATCAATTGTCGTTGCTTTCTCTTCCTTCTGCTTCAGGGTATGATGGCTTCTTTACCAACTTTGGTGCGATGACTTCAAAGGGTGCAGAAATTACGCTTGGCATCACACCGGTTACAACAAAGGATCTCACCTGGACCATAAGCGGCGCATTTTCAAAATATAAAACCACAGTAGATGAGTTGTTCGGTGATGTGACTGAAATAGAATTACGTCCATTATTCGCCGGATCCATCACTCCTGTTCTTCGAGTTGGTGAAGAATATGGTGTTTTCCGCGGTACAGTCAGTGCACGAGATGATAAGGGTAATCTCCTCATCGATCCATCGAACGGACAAATCATCAATTCCACGCACGAAGAAATCATCGGTAATCCTAATCCTGATTTCACACTGGGTGTAGTCAATACCATAACCTGGAAAGGATTCTCATTTGGTGCTGTTATAGATTGGAGACAAGGCGGTGATCTGTATTCCGAAACCGTCAATGGTGAGATGGGTCGTGGTGTTTTAGATTTCCAGGATGATAAACGTGAATTAGGTGCTGTCATACCTGGAGTGTATGGTGACAATGTTACCCAACAAGCCCTCCTTGATGAAAATGGAAATGAGATTCCGAATCAAACGCTCGTCGAACTAAATGATTTGTATTTCGGATCCACGTTTGGATCGAATGCACAGGATGAATGGCTGGTGTTTGATGCCACGGTAATTCGTCTTCGCGAAATAACGCTGGGCTACACCTTCTCATCCAAGAAGCTGGAACATTCACCGATCAAGGGAATCTCTATCAACCTGGTGGGACGAAATCTTTGGTACAACGCGCCCAATTTTCCGGAGGATTCCAATTTCGATCCGGAGACCAGCACATTCGGTGATGTCAACTACCAGGGATTTGATTTCCAAAACCTTCCTTCTATACGGCGGTACGGAGTGAATGTTAAACTTACTTTCTAATTCAAAACTCAGACAACATGAAGATTAAAATAGCCATTGTCGCATTGGTGTTAGTGCTGATCAGTTGCAATGATTTCCTCGACATCAACACTGATCCGAATAATCCAACGACGGCGTCTCTCACTACTATTCTTCCGTATGCGGAGGTTACTATGTTTGGTTCCTTCGGTATTGGCACCGCGGGCATCTCCGAACTCCTATCCGTGTATTCCCATCATATCGTACAACGCGGCGATGAGGATGATTACAAAACGCAGGCTAATGAATTTTCACTAGGCTCCTGCTGGGATGAAATGTACACCGTTGCATTACCCGATCTCAATCAGATCATCAAGCAAGGAGCGGCGGAAGGAAAGCCTGCTTATTCCGGGATTGCAAAAATTCTCCGGGCCCAGATATTTTCATTGATGGTCGATATGTGGGGTGATATTCCGTATTCCGAATCTGGCGACCCAGTGAACTATAAATTTCCGCACTTCGATGATGATGCTGCGATTTATGCCGACCTCTTTAAGTTGATTGACTCGGGTATAGCCGACCTGAATGCCGGTGGTCCACCTCCGGGTACTGATGATGTCATCTATGGTGGTGACCTGGATAAATGGAAAGCTTATGCTAATTCATTAATGCTCAACATGTACAACAAAGTAAGATTGACCGATTTGTACGATGCTGCGAAGGTGAGTGCATTGCTCACATCAGGTTTGATTTCATCTCCTGCCGGTGATTTTGAATTGCGTTACAATACATCACTGACACCGGAAAACAGGAACCCGGGATTTATCCGTGAGTATGCGCAGAACAATCCGCAATACTACATCTCTCCGTATTTCTACCTGATGATGAAAGGCGAACAAGCGTGTCAGAATACGTTGTTAGTTGGTGTTGCTGATCCTCGTTTGCCGTATTATTTCTACAATCAGTTGACCGATGGAGAAACAGCGCAGAATCCGGTCGCCTACCAGGATGGAAATTTCCTTTCAATATGGTTTGGATCTGTTGATCGTGATCCCAATGAAGGATTTGATCAAAATACTTCGCAGACCGTTTGCGGATTATATCCATTGGGTGGAGCGTTTGATGATCATTCCGGACATGATGCTACCGGTGATAGCGGATTACGTGGTGCGGGAGCACAACGGATTTTAACAGCGGCGGCTGTGGATTATATCCGCGCAGAACTAGCATTGACAAAAGCAACAGGTGAAAATCCTAGTGAATTATTGTCGAGTGCTATCGGAAAATCTTTTGCCAAGGTCAATGCTATCGCGGCTACTGCTGGAGCTCCATTAATTCCTAATGCTGAAGTTGATGCTTATATCAATGAAGTGTTAGCTATCTACGATGCAGGTGATGATAATAAAAAACTGGAAGTCATCATGACGGAGAAGTGGATCCAGGAATTTGGTTTCGCGATTGATGCCTATAGTGATATTCGTCGCACCGGGTATCCGCAAGTATGTGATCCGGCGCAGGACCTCAATGAATATTCCATTCAAACGAATCCATACCCCGTCTCCCTGTATTATAGCGCCAATGATATCACCAACAACCGAAACTCGCCAGGTCAACGGAATACATTCCTGGATAAAGTGTTTTGGGACGTTAATTAATCATCACCTTAAAGAAAGAAAAGATCATGAATAAAATAATTTATCTCATCGCCTGTTGCAGCATTGGAATTTTTGTACAGAGTTGCAAAGATGAAGACCGCATCCGCATCCCTGCCAATCTGACCGGAGCCAGTATGCGCATCATCGTTGATCCGGATCACCGGCAGATCAACTATCAAACTGTCAATGTGGATTATTTCGCTTTCGATGCGTATAGTGAAAATACGGACCTGGCTTCGGTTGAATTTTCTGCTACGTATGGAAGTGAAACGAAAATATTTGCCATCTTTCATCAATCTGATTTCGCGAGCGGTAAAGTGCATATTGAATTGGATGCTAGTGATTTTGCTACGCTCTTTAATAATCCCGGATTTATTGATGGGACCAGTGGTGGCAATTTCCTCATTCAGCCTAAAGTGACACTGACGGATGGTCGCGTGTATCCTGGTTGGGTGCATCTCAGCGCAACGGATAGTATTTCTAATTTAGCCACTTCGATTATCGGATCCTCTGGCTCGCAAGGTGCGTTTACCATCCAGGTGTTGACTGCTATCACTTGTCCTCCGTTGGATATTTCAGGAACTTATGTTGTTGAATCTGCCATCGGAATGTCAACGGATGGTTGCTGTCCGGATGAAACAACTGTTTCCGGTGATATCGTAGAAGTCACAGCAGATAATGCAACCTCATTTTCATTAACTGATATTACTGGCGGATTATATTTTGAGTGGTATGACGTGTATGGGATCACAGGACCTGCCGATACACCCGGACATCTTGCCTATAATTGCCAGGAAGTGAATGTTGCCAATTCACCCGAACCATTTGGCACCACTTTCCAGGGCAGCGGAACATATGATCCTGCGGCGCACCGGATTGTGTATTCGTGGTTTAATGGGTATGGGGATCATGGGACGGTCACGCTTGTGAGAGAGTGAGAGAGTAAGAGAGTAAGAGAGTAATTAGTGAGTATTCAATAGTGAATACTTTCGCCGCATAGCGGCATAAGGTGGGTAGCAGGAGAAATGAAAAGAAATTTCCCAGGGTAGCCGCATCGCGGCGCGACTCCCAGAGAATTTTCCCTTGCAGGATTTCAAAAGAGGAGATCATGGATGACATGATCTCCTCTTTTTTTATAAACCCCGACGAAACTAAAAGCCTTTTTGTCGAATGCATGGCATTCCTCTTCTATGTGAGGCAGCAGTTGATCGGGTGAGGGCGTTTGATCGTTGAAGCATTGCATACATTCGTGTAGGGTGTTTTTTGACCATTGATTAGTATGAAGAGATCTAGCTGAATGACACCACAGATCCATCTTCATAACGACATGAAAAACAAACCACTTAGTCCCTACAAGCGGAAAAAACTAATAGAATCTTTTTGCGATGAACTGACCGCTACCCAGGCGGCCCATCGCCTCAACCTCGACCGCAACACGGTCAACAAATACTTCAAACGCATCCGGGAATGCATCGCAGGTTATCGTGAATATCAAAAGATGAAACTAATGATCACGGCCCTGAGTGCCAGTGATGTACAGATCCAATCGGTGTCAAAGCGAATCACCGCATCCAATGCAACAGCTGACGGCATTCCCATCCGGATCATGTGTATCGATGGACAATTGCTCACCGACCTGGAATCGCGCACGAACGGAGCACCATCCAAATACATGATGAATGTGTCCAATTATTTCGAACACACGAATGGACACAACGGCAACCATGGAAAAAATGATCACGGTGTGGATTGCAACGACCTGGCTAAGCTGGCCGATGATTTCCACGATTTCACCACTACCCGTTTCAAAAAGTTTTTTGGCATACGAAATGAATATGCGTATCTCTTTGTGAAGGAGGCGGAGTTTGTGTATAACGTGAAAGAATACAGGGAAAGGGAGAAAGTATTAAATCAAATGATGGAAAAAATATTCATTTAGGCAATCCCTTTGGTGTTTCGCCACCCGTACCACGGGTGGTAACCAATATTCAATCCCTTAGGTATTGTTAACGTAATTCTAAAATAAAAAGGAGATTCAAGCGAATCTCCTTTTTATTTTAGAATAAATTTCCTCAGCCTCAGCCTCCGCCTAATTCCTAAATTCTACATTTCCACCAATAACATCCAATGAAGAAGGATTAGCCAGTGTTAGCGATTTAGGAATTCCGTTTTCAAAATTATTTTGAAGCAGCATATCCTGTAATTTCAAGGTGCCTTCTACAAAGACCGCACCACCATTGGTTACGCTGTTAGCATCTTTAAGCGCCATCGCGTGCAATTCCAAAGTCTTGCCGGTTTGTACATGGAAAATCCTGGAAGCATTATTTCCGGATATTGTAAGATTGGCTGCACCGAGTCCGATGATGGTGATGTTTTTATCAATAAGTATTTCACCACTGGTCAGCGTGATGGTCTGATTCAACAAGGATCCATCAATCGTGATCGTTGCACCGTCACCTACGCACGCAATTACATCCCGCAATGAACCGGCACCACTATCTGCGTTGTTCATTACAATACTTGGACTTACATTAAGTGTCTTGAAGCTGGCTACCGGATTGCAATTGCCACCATTACTTACAGTGTAAGTGATGTCGGTTGTTCCAGAAGCAACTGTGGTCACTACACCTGTAGTTGGATTGACAGAAGCAACAGAAGGCATCGTGCTGGTCCATGTTCCACCGGGATCACCTGAACTTGTATAAGTTGACATCACTCCGACACACAAAGGTGAGGCACCACTGACGGTCCCTGCGTTAGGGATTGCCAGAATGGTTACGGTGATTGGATAGGTAATACTTGAACAAGTGGTTGCGCTATTCCTGATGGTCAAAGTTCCATTATAAGTACCTAAAGTAGGAGCAACAGGAACTGCAAGAACAATCGGAGTAACTGGTAATGGGGCATTGTTGACATCAACAAATCCTTGTCCATTCGCTGTGGCATCGTAATCAATACTGTATTGATTAGGGCTACCGGTGGTGGCTGTATATGGCAGATTGGCGGACGTGGTTCCGACACAGACGGATGGATTAGTACCGAGAGTTATGGTGGGAGTAGCATTGACAACTAAACTAACCGAAGCAGTGCTTGCACATCCATTATTGTCCGTAATCGAAACATTATATATTCCAGCGCTGGACGTATTGACCATACCCAAACCCGGGTTTTGCTGGCTAGACATAAAACCACCAGGTCCTGTCCACGAATATGTAAGGGCAGGTGGGGTAAAACTGATACACTGTCCATTAGAAAGACTGGCAGTATTAAATGAATATTGTAAACCAGCACTGCTGCTGTATTGAATGCCGACTGTCGCATTGACTCCACTATCATATAAAGGATCGCCGAAAATCACATCCTGATAAACATAGGTGATCACTCCGGTCGTAAGGTTAAGCTGAACCTGGAAAGTGATCGATCCTGTTGTAAAATCATTGTGGGCCAGGTTAGTAAACTGAATAATGAAAATATTTCCAATCGTCTGTGTCCGGATCGTTGGAGAAGTTTGAATATCCAGATCATCCCAATAAGGAAGCAATAATATATTTCCTGCACTACTAGCTGTACTTGGCAATACTGCGTTGCCAAAATAAATATCCCCTGTTGTAGAACCTAAAGCAATTCCACCATTCACCCCAACTCTTGCCGTGGTATAGGCAATGCCATTGAAGTTAAATGACGGGATGGTGATATTGTGTTCAGTATCATCACCAAGCGCGCCGGGAACGTCAGTACCAGTAACACTTATATCCACAAATGATGTTGCACAATTATTGTTAATTGAATATGCATTAGTTACAACTGCAGAAGAACTGAGGTTAACAATCGTTCCTTCACATACAGGATTTGGAGTTGCGGAGGCCATTGGGCTGGCAGGAGGCGTATTGAACACCACTGAAGTCGCAGAAGAAGTGGAAGAGCAAGAGGTGCTTCCATCTGTTATGATGACAGTGTAGCTTCCAGTTACTGTAACGGAATACGATGAACTTGTAGCTCCCACAATAGTCACTCCATCTTTTTTCCAAACATAGGATGGTGATGAGGCATTAGTGGAAGTTGTCAATAGTTGTGAGGTGGTTGGAGGGCATATGGATACTGTTCCACTTGGACTCAGCGTTGCTGTAGGAGGTGTCACGATAGTGATCGTCACCATGGAAGAATAGTCCGTTGATGAATTCGTGGCACAGGTTACCTTAAGCCAATAATAATGAGTTACACTCACTATTCCTGTACTTAAGGAAGAGGGATTTGTTTGCCCGGCAACAATAGTTCCGGAAGATGGATAATCTGAGCTATTGGTTGAAGTATACCATTGATAAGTGCTTCCGATACCAACGGAATATCCTGATGCACCGATCACTGGCGTTCCGGAACCACAGAAGGTAGACGAACCGGTCACAGCAGCAGTACCTCCAACAGCTGTCACACAGCTCACTGGTGTAAATTCATCTGCTCCCATATCGGGTGTTGATACATTGCGAGTCTCATTATCAATATCGACTGTCACACCACTGATAGGCATTCCGAGATTGTTCAGTGCTGTATTTGAAAAATCAAGATGAAGATCAGGAGGTGCAAAAAAAACAGGCTGAATAGCTACCGACATCGCATCCTGGGTAGAGTTCGTTTGCCAGTCATTCAATGTGAGACTGAATGTACCACCGTTGCCACCGATACATCCGGTATTGGATTGTACATTTCCGGCATTGATATACAAATCATTGACATTGGAAAATCCTGTTCCCCAGGCATATGCAGTTGGCACATTAATATCAGCGTGCTTCAATGCAGGAGCGCTGGAGGAACTGAGGTCATTCCAAATGATATTATCCTTAAACGTTGGATTGGTGACGGCTGTACCGCTACTGATGGATAATCCAAAACAAGCGGTTGTCGGGGTCGTTGCAGAACCATTCGGATCCGCATCACCGGTCATATAGATGGTGTTAAATACAATTCCATCTCCATTACCTGCTGATAATGCAATACCTAATGCCTGATCAGTCGATGTACCATTGGCTTTGACATTATAAATCATATTATTGACAGCGACATTGCTGGTAGGATTAGAACCATCCACCGTTGCCATAAGTATTCCAATGGCTGAGGAAGTCCGCTCTTCTACAATATCCTGAATTCGATTATTAGCAATAATGGCATTCTTTACAAATACCGCAGTCGGAGAACTCCATGTTGCATCGGTTGCTAATGCGATAGCTACCCTGTCAGCAGCTCCAGTTGTATTAGCAAAATCACCGCCGACAAATCGAATCTTATTACCCAGGATCTGAATGCCATTTTCTTCCCGAACAAGGATTCCGCATCTTCCAATTTCATCTGCACCAAAAGCAACAGGCCCAATAGTATTGTTACTGATGATTGTACCCAAATTTGGATTTGTTGTTCCACCCCCCATTGTATATATACCATATCGAGCTTTTATGATGGTATTATTAGCGATAGTATTGTTGTCATTATCATTTCCTGCAGATACGCTGGAGGGCGTTCCACTTAATGAAGACCCACCCATTACTATTCCGTATGTGCTTGTCGTATTTGCATTCTGCGCAACACCAGCTTTGATAATACAATTCCTGACTGTATTATTTGTCGCCCCGTTACCGGCACTTAAAGAACTGATCCAAACGGCAGCTGTCCCTGCAGTGGTGGAAGAATTTTCAATCGTAAGACTAGCTCCTCCTGTATTTAATCCATCAATGGTGACTCTGTCTGCACCATTTAATTTTATTGTTCCGGTAAGCGTTGAACCGGTGTTGCATGTAATTGTCACTGCGGTTGCAGCGGCAGGAGAAATGGTCAATGTATATCCACTGCCAGGACATTCTGTCCATTGATTAATGGCAACCGGATTAGTCAGCGTAAGGCTATTTAAAATGGAGAGCGTGGTGTTACCGGTTAATCCTTTCGAGTTGACATCGGCAATAGCGGCTTCTAATGTTGTATAACTTCCACCTGTTCCAACGGTATAAGTGCCCGTCAACGGTCCGACTTGTATTGTTCTGCTGCCTGCCGGAGCTACAATGGTTGGCGTATGTGGGCTACCCACTGTAAGGGTGCTACATTCTGCATCCACAACATTTCCTGCCGTTGAAGAGCAAGGCACATCGTAGGTCAACCAGAAATAATTCGTACCGGAAGCTAATGTCTGCGTACCAGTGAAATTCAATGACCCACTGGGTGCGGCGATAGTTGAGCCAAACTGCCCGGTAGCCGCAAACACGGAGCTCGAACCTGTGTACCACAATTTTGCATTCGTGATATCAGCAACATTAGTGGTGCCGTTTGTATTAGCCGTTATTGAAGTCACGCTTAGCGGATTTAATACTCCTGCTGTGACAATTTGAATGCCTATAACTTCCTGGCTGGTTGAATTGGTCAATACATTTGAGACGTTGGTTTGCGTCGTAGTACAGGACAAAAAGGTCATCGGAGCAGCAGGTGTACCATCAAATTCATCTGCACCTATATCCGGGGCTGTTGCACCACCATTCACTGAACCTGCAGGACCAGGGCGAGTATCCCCATCGATATCTGCGGTAACCCCAACAGCAGCGCCTCCGGATTCAAGCTGTGTATTTGTTGCGGCTGGAATATGTAGATTGACATTACTTACAAATGGAGCTGCGGAGGCTGAACCAAGGGATGCATTATCATTATTGGTATTGGCTACTAGCAGTATGCTGGTATAACTGCGCAAATTATTTATACCTGAAGTCGAGGTGGGATCAAAATTAGCAGCCGTATACAGACCAGCATATGTTGTGGGGCCTGCGGGAGTTGCCGTATAAGTTGAACCCACATGCGCAATACCGTGCACACCGGCGGTTGTTCCTGTATAATAAGCGTTGTTGTTCCAGGTTAAATTCATGGCGCTTGTTCCACTGGTAGGTATATTAACAGCAACATGCGCAATGGAGGTTGTACCTCCTGTCATTGTATTCGAAAAAATGTTATTTCGAATATCACATCCGGTGCTGGTTGTCGCGGCTATGTATAAACATGCACTACACATATTGGAGGAGGCTGTTCCGGGCATGACACCATATAAGTTCACTGAATTGTGATAGATTTGATGTCCTGTTCCTGCGCCTACCCTAATTCCTGCGATGGCCAGGGTATTGCTAAAAGCAGCTCCACCCGTCATGTTGCGATTTACATTTGAAATAAAATTATTTTTAACAACGTGATTATTGCCCGCACTAAGATTTATTCCATATACTCCCCATGTCCCTGTATGATTGTTGGCAATACTGTCTAATTGATTCTTTTCAATCAATGCGGTAACCCCAACTTCAATTCCGGTAACATATGTGCCACTAACACTCGAGGTATTTCCAGTAATGCGAGAAAGTATATTCTGACTAATCGTAAATGTATTACCTGTAACACCGTTTACCAGAATTCCATATAGTATTGCGGTCGTGGAATTGAGATTAGTTAATGTATTCTGAGAAACAGTTGCACCAGCTACGGATGAATTAATAAGTATGCCTCCGGCAGAAGCAGTTGTTGCAGAAAAATTCCGGATAGTATTCGAACTAACATTGGGATTCACTGCATTGGAAATATTCACTCCACTGAATCCAATATTATCGGTTCCACTGGCAGCTGGTCCAATAAGGTTGTTTGTGATGTTGAGATTGTCGAGTCCACCTGAAGAGGTTGAAGCTGAACCATTGGCCCAAATCGCATGATATACTTTAGCGATCAGATTGTTTTGTATAGTTACATTGTCATTATCAGCACCAGTAGATCCTAACGTTGAACCTGCTACTGCAATACCATAAGATGTTGCAGCATTACTTCCAGTGTTGATTATACAATTTTTAATGGTATTATGATCAGCGCCAGCTCCTGTACCAACGCTGGCCAGCCAAATGACTGCAGGTGAGGTAGTATTTGAATTGGTGATGGTGAGGTCACGACTGCTGGTCCCGTTGTTACTTCCGTCGATGATGACATTGTCCGCTCCATTCAATTTTATTAACGCCCCGGATGCCACAGACCCGGTTAAAGTGGCTGTAACGCCTGAACCAGGCTTGATGGTTAGCGTATAAGGTCCACCGCAAGCACTGGCAACTGCATTTAATGCATTCGTTCCTGACTCGGTGACCGATGCATCCATAATATTTACTGTTGTATTTCCACTCAAAGCACCTCCATTCAGTGCTGCAAAAAATCCACCGGCACCGGTTAATGAAGTGTATGTGCCTGAGGCTCCTATGGTAATGGTTGTAGCCAAAGCTGGTAGGATAAAATAATCTTTTGTCAAAGTCACCGGAAATGCGCCTGCGTTCAAAGCCACAGTGGGAGGTGTGGCCGTAAAGGTTCCTGAGTTGATACTTAAATTAGGCGTCGAGGCTAAATCCTGGGCCACAACGAAATAAAAAATATCGTCACCTGAAGCCACTCCGCCAAAAATCAATGAATAATCAATCGTAAAGCTGAATGGACTGGAAGCATTGGACGCTTCAGTATATTTCCAACCATCTGTTGTATTATCATTTGTGCCCGGCAATGTATTTGCATTTGTAGATTTTTTAAACCATACTCTTGGCTTTGATCCGCCTGAAGTATTGACTCCACTGGCATCAGTTATTGTTGCAGTGAAGACAGGATTTGTTGCACATGCTGTATTAGGCAAAGCTGTATAATTGATAGAGGGTCCAGTAAAATCAGCCAACACACCGGCGAATTCATCAGCTCCAATATCCGGGGTCGATACATTACGAGTGTTGCCGTCAAAGTCATCCGTAATACCAGCGATGGAAGTGCCTGCACTTTCAATCTGCGTAGGAACGGTTGTATCAATATGGAGAAAATTAGCGCTGGCTCCTGATATGCTTAAGAAAGTAGGGTTCTCAGTCACAGAAGAAGCATCCCTGGGAGCCACTCTCGTTTTATAAGCAGCCAAAGTTTGGTCACTATTAGTGCCATCATTGAAAATCAGATTTGCCGCACCCGGAGTGCCGGCATAGAAAAGATTATTATTGGAAGCAGCCGCGTAGGTAGTCAATGTGGTCGAACTTCTTCTATGGGCTACTGTAAGTCCTGCGCCCATGACCGTAGACAGATTTACAAAAATATTATTCCGCAGAGTCACAGTAGGAGAAGTAGAAACTGAAATAGCACTTGATCCGAATAAGGCGCCTGTACTGGACGCACTCAGTCGTACTGTATTGAAATAGGCATTGACCGTAGTTCCCCCCGTAACATTTATGCCGATAAGCGAATTGGCCGCATTGGCAGCTGTGGCACGAAGATCTCCAATAAGATTATTATACAGGTTATCCGTTGTACCTCCAGCCACGGTAATCCCCGAGACAACAGGGCCTGTACTGGTAGATGAAAGATCATATATCTTGTTTTTATAAACATTATTGGTCGTTCCGCTGGAAAAGGTAATTCCGACAATGGTGCCACTGGTTCCACCAGTACTGCCTGTGCTGTTTAAGGTATAAATCTGGTTTCCGCTGATATCATTTGTGGTACCCGTGGATTCACTGATCCCTCTCAACGTAGCCCCTCCGACACCCCCTGCGGTAGTAGAGAAATTATAAATCTGATTGTTTTGAAAAGTTTTTAACCCTGAACTACCAAATTCATTTATGCCTGTAATGGTGCCTGTGGTAGGGGTGGACAAGTTGCGAATAATATTATTGTTTGCTGTAACATTCACAGCACTGCTGAAACTATAAATACCATCAATGCTCCCCGTAGAAGCAACAGCCGTCCAACTTAACACATCAATCGTGTTTCCATTTGCAGTCCAGTTCGTCGGACTAGTTGTTTTAATGCCTCTCCACGAACCAGACGCACCATTTCTGGTAATATTGTTAATGTTATTATTATTAGTATTAACTGTAGTTGGAGATCCTGTTTCAATCATAACATGCGTGCCAGTTCCAGCTAAAGGAACACTAGCTATTTGAGTGATCGTATTGCTGTTAATATTAACCGTAGCGGCTGTTGAGGTATTACTAATTGCTGTATAAACTCCAGTTGTGGCAGTGCTATAACCTACATTTACTGTATTATTATTGATATTGATGGTGTTGGAAGCTGCTGTTGAACCAATAACATTATCGATAGCCGTACATATTGATGTTGTTGCACCGGATTGTAAGCTTATGATATTATTACTAATAGTCGCATTAGCACTGGTACCCGCTTGTCCATAAATCCCACGTAAGGTTGTTACATGATTTACACCTGAACCATTATTGTTATTAACGGTATTATAAGATATATTAAGTTCCCATTGATTATTGGCCCTGATTCCGGCGGAAGGATTTGCGGCAGAAGCGGCACCTCCGAAATTAAGAATTGTATTACCTGTGATCAATGAAGAACCCCCAATATCATTTCCTGTATCACCAGCTGTAAACGGAGATGATGCTGCGAACCCGCTCAATGCTATTCCGTAATTTCCGCTGTTAATTGCATTCGTATAAAATTTATTATTCGAATTTGTACCAGCAGCTGTGGTAGGAGTTAATGATGTTATAGCAGCTGTTGCTGTAGAATTAATAACTAAAATCCCTACTGAACCCTCAACCATCGGAGCCGTTGAAGATGCATTGTTAATCCGCTGCATATTTAAAATACAATTCTTGATGGTAATATTTTGACTTCCATCACTTAAGCTTGCCTTAAAAAGCGCAATGCCAAATTCCATAGTAGCTGGATTTGATGCATTCCCATCTGTGAGTGTCAAACCATCAATTGTAACATAATCCGCACCTCGAATACTGATCATACCATCTGGAGCTGCACTTGCGGGCGTAGCGGTGCCAACTCCGGCATTTATTGTGGCTGTCCCACCAGCAGTGTTAATGGTGATCGTATTGGTCGCACTTAATAATGGATTCAATGATGCGCTACCAATAATCAGCCCTGTCGGTGGAGCTGTTTCTGAATTACCACCAGTACATCTAAGAAAAATCGTACCCGGTGTGGAATAACTTGTAATAAGATTCAAATCTGTTAAAGCAGCAGCCAAAGATGGATAACTCGGTTGCATTGGCGGCACTGTTACAGCAGATCCTAAAATGGTGACAGGGATCTGGGCATGGAGCGTTCTTCCCCAACAAGAAAAAATGAAAATCAATATAAAACATAAAAGTCGACCTGGACTTTTCAATCGATTTTCGATATTAATCAGTTTTGTCATGCCCACATGGCAGACCGGTAACAGGAGGGTAACAATTTTTTTCATAGACATTGTGAGATGAGGAATACACGGGTTTGGAGCCCGGATTCCGATTTAGTTCTTAATAGTTATGCAAGGCTTATTCTTCCTCAAGTGGACCGGAAGAAGGTCAGCTTACCACAGCGATTTTCTTTTTTGTTGTTATGACATTATACCCCACACCTTATCCTTGAGTGACGGAATTTGGTGTAGATTCCTTCCAGGCTTTTCGGAAGTCAATGATTTCTTAGTTGGTGGTATTCCCGTAGCGATCTCTTTCCTCTACCCCATTCCTCCTCACCTTCGCCCCTAGCTTTCAGTGTTATGCCTTTTTGCAGCGGAGAAAGATACGAAAGGGTTTATCAGCGTCATAATGAAAATTAAATGATATATTTTTATTATATGTAAGTAGTTGATTGCCTCAAAAAGAAAGCCCCGAGGTCGTCGGGGCTTTCTTTTTATCATTCTTTGAAACTGCTGATTAACGGGCGACGGCTATTTTTTCACTAAACACCTCCTCACCGCAAGTGACCTGGACCGTATACACACCAGCATTGAGTCCATCCACTTTCAATTTAGTTTGTACAGCTTTCATTTCCAACTTTTGCTCCTGGACCAATTTGCCGGCAGCATCAAACAGCCTCACATCATATGATTGCTTTTGCCCGGACACTTCAACCAGGATATAATCTGTTGCAGGATTAGGAGACACCTTTACTTTGAAAGGCTGATCACTGAAAGTGACTGTCCGGACAGGTGAATATTCGAATCCATTTTGACCATGAGACAACTCGATGCGATAATAATTCTTACCGGTCATAGCCTTGTCATGCGTAAACTGATACGCATGAACGCCCCCTATAGTTGGATTCGGCTTGACATTCCCGATAGGTTTGAAATTAACGCCATCCACTGAATGCTCTACGATGAACTCAGCAATATCCTGATCACTGGATACTGACCAATCCACTTGTGATTTGTGATCTCCTACAGGAGCTGTTTTTACATCCAGCCAATCGGTTGGATTCACAGCATCGTATTTTGGATTGGCAATCGTTTGTTTTTCATAAACAGGAAATTCAGTTACTGCTTTTCCAATCGCCAGGTCCACGCTGGTGGTCAGTTGCGTTGTTTCTTCTTTTTCGATGGTGATGGTTTCTCCTTCTGGTATTGAAAAGCAAACCTGGTGGAGATAAATGGGCCTTCCGGCTTCAATCACACTATTAATCCCGGTTCCGGAATTTCCAGCACTGATCATCATCATCTTGCCGACTTCACTACAACCATTCATGATGTCCACTTTTCCTACCATGTAGCAGGCTTCGTTCTTTTCAATGGGCGATCCCTTTGACGTGCAGGATACGAGGAAAGCAGTGGTATAACTTGTCAATGTCCCGGATACATCCGGGGTATATTCAAGTGCATAGCATTGAAGGTTGCTTTTAGTCGGTGATGCGCAGACACATTTGCCTGCGGAAGATCCTTTCGGCAGCGCTATCCATTTCATGGTTTGCGCCTTCAGGCTAATACCAGCCGCCAGGATAAATAGTAATGTCCAAATGTTTTTCATATTTTATAAAGTTATGCCATTGATTAATAGAAAACAACTCCTGATGTCCGGTTTTGGTTGTTCTTCCAGGCCGTCTCATCAAAACTATCGGTAAATCCATCCATGATAAAATCCCCGGGATTATATCCGCTGAAACCCTGCCATATTTTCCACAAGGTCCGGTCAAAGGAGTTAATAGCCCCTATGGAATTGGTTTGATCCCCATTGCCTGTAAACAAAGCCCAAACTCCTGGTTCCACTTCTTTTTGTCCAAACCGGAATGTTGTCTTATAGGAATCACCATTGCGGAAATCCGTTTGCAGGATTGCCGTGCCGCAAGGCATATCTACCTCTAACTTGGACAGTATGCCTAAATGATGGCGATGCTGCACCATGATGAAAAATGAATCGGCGACAGCAAATGAAGGAAGCGGACAATTTTCAGGGAAGGTGACATCACCATTCTTATGCACCCATCCTGCACAGGTCCAGATATTATTAACGGGTAATCTTCCATTTTTGCGAACAGTTACCAGTACCCAGTCTACGACATCCGGCGGATAAGGTGTCTGGCTCATGCCATCACCATATTGTGTGCCGAGATTACCCGTATAAAACCACGGATCACCAGTATACGGTTGGCCGGCCGGAGCATCAAAAATAAACGGACCATTTAACTGCCCTGGTAATCTATGGAGCTGGTTAATCTTCGTCGACATGCTATCCCCTGTTGTGCTATACGCTCCTTCCAGCCATACTTTCAACTGTATGCCATCGCAAACGACATTGTAAGTGTATACCCAGACATACGGTACACCGTTACAATTTGAGTACGTGTAAGAATAAGTAATCGTACCACCACAATTTCCGGTATTTGTTCCCCCGACCACTGGGCCCGTTGGTGTAAGTGTACTTCCGCAGCCGTCTACGAATGTTGGTAACGTAGTTGGAGGAGCAGCATTCAAATAACAATTGATAACCGATGAGGTCGGTACCGGGCCACCCACTTCAGTAGGTAATGAACAAGTCACCGTAAACGTGTAGGTGTAAGGGTGAGTGTGCATTGCACAATCCGTGAAGAACCAGGTGAAACTGATCGTGCCTTCAAAGCCGTTAAAGTTATCTGTTCCAAAATAGTTTTGCAGTGCCGGACCCGGCGTCAAAGGAACTCCATCGGCATCGAAAATTGTAGGCAACACCACATTCGCAGCAATAGCCAGCAATGGACATGGTACTGTTCCGCCTGCGTTAGCATTTGGAATTACGAAATCTGGTCGCACCACGTTGAAAGTGAATGTCCATATATGCGAGTGCATGGCGCAATCGGTATAGATCCAGGTATAACTGATAGTCCCTTCGCATCCATTGTAAGTGTCGTTACTGAAATAATTTGGGAAAGGTCCGGTTGGAATCAAGGTCTCATTGCAATTCGATAACACCGTAGGCAACATCACCAGGTTAGGGTTGGCTAGAATAGCAAAGGGGACTGTTGCACCATCATTCATGGGTACATTGAAATCCAATCTCACTACATTGAACGTGTAGGTCCAGTCATGCATGTGGCCTGCACAATCTGAATACGTGTAGGTATAACTGATTGTCCCCTGGCAGCCGTCATAAGTGTCGGTTTCAAACTTATCCTGAACAGGTGCACCAGGCGTTAGTGGTTCCATACAATTCGACATCACATTCATCGGCAATGGAACATTCGCTGCTGTTGCCAAAGATGGACAAGGCACCATTCCACCTGAATTCGGAGGAAGATTGAAATCTAATCTTACTACATTGAACGTGTAGGTCCAGTCATGCATATGACCTGCACAATCCGAATACGTGTAGGTATAACTTATCGTTCCCTCGCATCCATTGTACGTATCGGTTTCAAACTTATTCTGAACAGCAGGGCCAGGTGTCAGAGGCTCCATGCAATCCGACATCACATTAATCGGCAATGTTACATTCGCTGCTGTGGCTAATGATGGACATGGCACCATGCTTCCTGAATTCGAAGGAAGTGTGAAATCTAATCTCACTACATTGAAGGTGTAGATCCAGTCATGCATATGTCCTGCACAATCCGAATACGTGTAAGTATAACTTATCGTTCCCTGGCATCCATTATAAGTGTCTGTCAGGAATTTATTCAGCACAGCCGGGCCAGGCGTCAGGGGCTCCATGCAATCCGACACTACATTCATCGGCAATGTTACATTCGCCGCTGTTGCTAAAGATGGACAAGGCACCATGCTTCCTGAATTCGGAGGAAGTGTGAAATCTAATCTCACTACATTGAACGTGTACGTCCAGTCATGCATATGACCTGCACAATCAGCATACGTGTAGGTATAACTGATCGTTCCATCGCATCCATCGTAGGTGTCTGTCAGGAACTTGTTCAAAATACCTGGGCCAGGTGTCAATGGCTCCATGCAATCCGACACTACATTCATCGGCAATGTTACATTCGCTGCTGTTGCTAAAGATGGACATGGCACCATGCTTCCTGAATTCGGAGGAAGTGTGAAATCTAATCTCACTACATTGAACGTGTAGGTCCAGTCATGCATATGATCTGCACAATCCGAATACGTGTAGGTATAACTGATCGTTCCATCGCATCCATTGTACGTGTCTGTCATGAACTTGTTCTGAACAGCCGGGCCAGGCGTCAGGGGCTCCATGCAATCCGACATCACATTCATCGGCAATGTTACATTCGCTGCTGTTGCTAAAGATGGACATGGCACCATGCTTCCTGAATTCGGAGGAAGTGTGAAATCTAATCTCACTACATTGAA